>ENA-OWYT01000056-OWYT01000056.1-human-gut-metagenome-genome-assembly--contig:-NODE-56-length-61573-cov-10.486979_pt1 | contig 61573 bp, 49 predicted proteins | sample MGYA00249752_ERZ652090 | MGnify/ENA primary metagenome ERZ652090 (study PRJEB26925, sample SAMN05827105) | human gut metagenome | biome: ENVO:2100002; feature: ENVO:00000062; material: ENVO:00002003...
GCTGCTGGCACGGAGTTAGCCGATCCTTATTCATAAAGTACATGCAAACGGGTATACATACCCGACTTTATTCCTTTATAAAAGAAGTTTACAACCCATAGGGCAGTCATCCTTCACGCTACTTGGCTGGTTCAGGCTCTCGCCCATTGACCAATATTCCTCACTGCTGCCTCCCGTAGGAGTTTGGACCGTGTCTCAGTTCCAATGTGGGGGACCTTCCTCTCAGAACCCCTATCCATCGTAGTCTTGGTGGGCCGTTACCCCGCCAACAAACTAATGGAACGCATCCCCATCGATAACCGAAATTCTTTAATAAAAATATCATGCGATATTCGTATACTATCCGGTATTAATCTTTCTTTCGAAAGGCTATTCCGGAGTTATCGGCAGGTTGGATACGTGTTACTCACCCGTGCGCCGGTCGCCATCTCTTCTATTGCTAGAAAAATGCTGCCCCTCGACTTGCATGTGTTAAGCCTGTAGCTAGCGTTCATCCTGAGCCAGGATCAAACTCTTCATTGTAAAAGTATTTTTTATCATCCCTTAGGATGACTTTTTGCTCTGTTCAGGACGCCGTAAATTTATTGACCTTATTCAAATACCTATTAGTCTTAATTGTATCACTACTTCATAAGACAAGTATTGACGGTTCTATTTTTTTACTTGTACTACTTGTATTGTTTATCAATATTTCAAAGAACTTGTTGCTTTCGTTTTAAAAGCGGGTGCAAAGGTAAGGGCTTTATTTTTAACTACCAAACTTTTTCGGAAGTTTTTTTAGTTTTTCTTTTTACGCTGGTTTCTCTGGCTCTCTATGCGAAAGGGAAAGAAGGTATGAAAGAATAACTCTTGCCAATTTTCTTTGCGAATCGGACTGCAAAGATAAGAACTTTATTTATTATAATCCAAACTTTTTCGGAAGTTTTTTGTTCTTTTCTTTAAGTGGGATTCCACTTTTTCACTAAGTCAATTTGTCAAGGCTTTCTTCTCTTGGAAAGCGGGTGCAAAAGTACGCCCTTTTGGTATACACTCCAAATATATCAAACTATTTTTTCTAATTATTTTTGAATACATTTGCTAAAGTGCTGACGCATAACGATGTTGTAGAACATATTTTTTATGTATAGGGAAATTGTGCGCGGAAACGATGAGAGGGATACACATTATTATATCACACGCGGGCGCGTAGGTGCGCCGGGAATCAGTTTGCGTTAGGGAGCAATTAAAGAATCAGTTCATAAAAATAATAGGGAAGAAAGATAGATATAAGAGATAGTGGTTTTATAGTGGATTCCATTCCTTAGTTTGATTCATTAATATGATACTTGTATGAGAATGATGCGTAGAAACTTCACTTTGCTGAAAAGGATTTTTATTTTTCATTTCTCATGTTCTCATAATATACATAATAATCATCTGTGAATCAAATAGATAATACTATGAGAAATAAAACACAAAAGGGTATTTCTCATAGTATTGCCATGATTTAGTCCGTAAAATCGAGTATTTCTCATAGGGTTTAAACTATTTCTCATCTTATTCTCATACTCCGTCTATACATTTTACTCATTTCTCATACAGTATAATTGTAGTTTTTCCGGACTTTTGCCGGATTTACGATTACTCCTTTCCTTCTTCGGTTTTATTAAGCAACTTCTTGCTATTTACTACTTTCCTGTATGTTATTCACCTTATACCTTTATGTTTTTCCCTAATCATTGTTATTCCTTCCTACCACTATTCGTATCGTTGCACTCTAGTGAACAGATCGTTGCACTGGAGTGAACGGTTCTATCTACTCTAGTGAACAGACCTTTCCACTCTAGTGGAACGATTCAGATACCGGTAGAAAAACATGAGAATATCTACTCCATACACTTTCATAAACGCTTTATAATATATTATTAATCAATACATAACTGAATATGTAGCATTGAATCTATTACAATTAATTAGCCTCTTTGCCCTACGAAAGATTATGAGAAATGCCTTGAAAAGCTATGAGAAATACTTTGTTTTGTGGACAAAATGCTGGTAACACTATGAGAAATACCCTTTTGTGTTTTATTTCTCATAGTATTATATAACTGATTTGAAGATTGTTATCACATATATTATGAGAACATGAGAAATGAAAATGAAAAATCATTTGCAGGAGCTTTGATATAAATACAGGAAACTATCCACACCTATGTTTTTCGAGAAAATGATAAATCGGTTCAGTTCATATCATAGATTTATTTCGTACCTTTGCCATTCTATTTATATAAAAAGAAAAAATGAGTAAAGAATACACACTCGCAGATTTCACAGATATTTTTGATTACTCCACAGGATGGTTCAGCGACAGTAGCATTTGTAGTCTATTCTATCAGATATTCAAACGATTCCCTTCCATGAAAATGGTAAAATATAAAGTAAACCAGGATTTTCTGAAAGAAATCAAGGAACTTTATCAGCAAGATGACGCGTTCGATATATTCGAGCATGTGTACTGCAATCATTTTGAAAATGAAAAAGAAGAAGAGGAGGAAGAAGAAGATAATACATCTACAAAAGAGTTATACGACTGTATCGTTATCTGCAAAAAGAATTTGATGATCGGCTATTTTGATAATTGCGTAAAGATTGTCTATTCCAATATCGACAAGGAGGAAATCAATCAGATCAATCAGATTTGCGAAAACCACAAGAAGGAAAATGAGAAACTTAACAATCTATTTATAGTAACATACTCTCATAACTACTTCAGCCTGAAACAATCGCAAGTTAATGAACCTGCTATTCAGATTGATCGTCACTATAACGATGATTTTGTTCCCGTAGCTGCCGAGATCGAAAACTTTCTGCTGGAGGACAACAAAAGCGGATTAATCATTTTGCATGGAAAACAGGGTACAGGAAAAACGACTTATATCCGCCACCTTATCAATCTTGGAAAAAAGAGAATGATCTATATGAGTGGAGACCTGGTAGATAAACTTTCGGATCCGAGCTTTATCACTTTCATCCGCCAACAAAAGAATTCTATCTTCATCGTAGAGGATTGCGAAGAACTATTGTCAAGCCGCAACGGAGGCAACCGTATGAATGCCGGCTTAGTCAACATACTGAATATTAGCGACGGGCTATTGAGCGATGAATTGTGTATCAAATTTATCTGCACCTTTAATGCTCCATTAAAAGATATCGACGAAGCATTGCTTAGAAAAGGACGTCTGGCTGCCCGATACGAGTTTAAAGACCTGACTACTGATAAGGTTAATCAACTAATCAAGGAAGAAAGCCTGGATATTCCCGAACAGACACACCCCATGACACTGGCTGAAATCTATAATTACGAAGGAATGGATTTCTCCCAGGGAAGAAAACGGGTAGGATTCTAAAGATATTCTCCGGAATAGAATTGCCAGAGAAAAAACAGGCAATTATTATTGTGGAATACAAGTATATAAATTTTATCTACATCCGGACACGATTCGACATTTTTATACGTTTATTATACGTTAAAAGAGTTGCCCTATTATTGAGCAACTCTTTTAAATATAAAACTTCTTAAGTTCAAACTTAACTTGTGATACCTTATACGGACATATTCTTACTTATAAGTTAACGGAACTTCAAAGATATTCACTCACAAAACCTGCTATTATCCAAAGCTGAAGGGAAAAGCGCTTTCATCAGATAAAGCAATTAATCCATTTTTCCGTTGGATACAAATTTTGTTCTCTCGTGCCAACCAACCGGCGGCCAATGCTGTACTTTCTACGCTTAGGTTTAATCTTCTCGCCAATTCAGGTATTGAAATTTCACCAATTTCTTTCAGGGCATACCAGACCTTTCCGGCATTGTTCCCTACAATTGTTTTATCCATGGCTATTTTTATTAATAATTCGGTTACAATATAATCATTTTAATAATAGTTTATAACAAAACCGGCTTTTTTATTTTAGTTTTTGACATTATTTAAAACAAGAAAATCAATTTCGCAATTAACGGTTAAAAATTTGGTCATGGTTCACACCATAACACCACTGTAAGGTACATTATATATCAAAATAAATTCTCAAAACAGGTATAGGGCAACCATAGAAAGAAAATAGAAAGTTGACATTTCCGCAATATCGGACAAGTCATTTCGCTTTTTTACCAATACCTTTGCGAAGTGAAATACCAAAATTAGTTATGCAACAGAAAAAAACAACGAAAGAGGAATATCAAAAGTGCGTAAATGTTGTAGTGGAATACATCATCCAACATTTAGGAGAAGATATTGATTTAAAATCTCTGGCCAGAATTTCAAACTTTTCTCCTTTTTACTTTCACCGGATCATGAAAGCTTTTCTCGGTGAACCGATTGGTACGTTTATTGTCCGGACGCGGACAGAAGCTGCCGCACGCCTACTCCGCTACTCGGATATTCCGATTGCTGACATCGCCTACCGGATTGGTTACGCATCCCCTTCTTCATTATCGAAAGTGTTCAAGCAATTTTATGGCATTTCACCTTTAGAATATAGAAACAATAAAAACTTTGTAATTATGAAACCAGCGATTATCAGGCCAGACCTGGAACTAAAAAAAGAGATCAGAAATGTCTCCGAACGGAATGTGATTTATATCCGCCTTACAGGCGACTACAAACTGAATGATTACGGTGGCACTTGGGGCCGTTTATTCCAATTCATCAAAGAACAAAAACTGCCGATGGGAGATTTCAGCCCGCTTTGCATCTACCACGATGATCCGAAAGTGACGCCAGCCGAGAAACTGCGTACAGACGTATGCATGGTAATGCCTGTAAAGGTTGCCCCCAAAAGTGATGTGGGATTCAAGGTTATCCCAGCCGGACGTTATGCTATTTTCCTTTATAAAGGCCCGTATGACAATCTGCAAGCTGTGTACGATACGATTTACGGAAAGTATCTGCCCGAAATGGAATGTACGATACGTGATGAAGCCAGTGCTGAACGCTATCTGAACAATCCATGTGACACTCCCCCCGAAGAGTTGTTGACGGAGATCTATATTCCGGTAGAATAATCCGGATAAGGGGACGAAGGAACAGCAGTCACTTCCAGACAGGCTGTTCCCTCTTCCCTACCTGTTATTTTTCAGCATAGACGCCAATCCTGTTTCCTTCACTATCCGTGAATACGGCAAACCATCCTTTATCGTCTGCCTCAATCTTTGTTTTGGGAATGACAACTTTCCCTCCTTTCAGAAGCACTTTTTCCAACGTTTGTTCAATATCCTCACAGTTGAAATGGATAAGTACGCCATGCGTTGAAGGAAGAAAGTCGAAATTTGAAGCATAAGAAATAGCACCGACGGTTTCACCTTCTTCCGTGAAACAAGCCATTTTCTCTGTTTCACATTCAAAAGTCGGAAGTTGCACACCCAACACAGTTTCGTAAAAATCGACAGCCCGACAGAAATCGGTAGCAGGAATCTCAAAAAATGCAATTAATTTTTTCATCTCGTTTCTTTTTTATGGTTACTACTAAGCCTTTGCAAAGACATTGCAAAAGTAGGGTAACACGAGGAAGCCCGATAGAAAAAAAGAGACATCTTTAGAGTTCAGAGAAATAATCGGAATAAGGGGCGCATACAGAAAGATACTCCGCAGGGGTATAACCGGAAAAGAGTTTGAATTCCTTTATCATGTGAGACTGATCGGAAAAGCCACATTCATAAGCCACTTGTACAAAAGGAATCGTAGCATCCTGTTGCAGCATGGATAACGCCCGTTGCATACGGATAATACGAATAAATTCCTTGGGAGTAGTACCGACATAATCGGCGAAGATACGCCCAAACTGCTTACTGCTCAAACAGGCTGTTTCCGACAAATGAGAAATATTGATTTGCGGCCGGAGGTTTATTTCATGAAAGACAGCAGACATCCGCTTGAGATTATACTCGGGAAGAGTGTATAAACGACGAAGAAAAAACTGCTCTATCAACCGAATACAAACTGCATTATCAGAAGTATCCGTGACCTGTTTCACTAAATCCGACAGTTCTACATCTTCCATCGCATCGGTATCTACAGTCTGCCCACGGAACAAATGACTGGGTATATGAAACAATGCTTTTACCGCATAAGGTTGAAAAACAACAGTAATCATCTCTATCCTGCCTGTAGACATCACATCCGAGAAACCGACCGATTGTCCGGAAATAAAGGATTGGGGTTGCAGCTCCGACTCGCCCAACAAAAGAAGTTGTTTCCCTTTATGGAATACCAGTTGCATGCAGCCAATAGGCAGAGTCCGTTCGGAGACAGGAGCTATTGAGTCGTCTTGCAATATCCAGTAATGCCGTATATAGGGAGCCAGTGCAAAACAGGGTTTTATCAGTTGAAATGATTGCATATAACAAAGATATTATTTCTTAATCCAAATGCAAAAGTAAAACTCCTGTTTAAAAGGGGATAGTAAAAAAAGGACTTCTTTACTTAATTAAAAAAGCATCCCCTGCTTGAAGAAACATGATTGCAACTCATTCAAACAGAGGAAGAATTCTTTAGATAACGGAAAGTCCATATTCGTAGGCTTCCGACATCGCATTGTAATCTGCATCGGAATATGCGCCTTTATCTCTTGCTTTCTGCATATCTTTCATAAACGATTCCACAGAAGACAGGAAGCTATAATAATTCTTTTGCTCTTCATCATAGCCTGTGACAGTAGGAAGTTTCTTTGCAGCTTCGAGTTCTTTCTTCAATTCTGCCATCTTCACATCAATGCGAGCACCCTCCAGTACATGTTTGCGGGAATAAAGATTCATTATGCTTTGCACAGTGCCGGACATCTTACGCATAGCCATGATTTGATCTTTCAACGGTTCGTCGGCAAGAAGTTCTTTTTCAGCCTGTTCCGTGAGAGGGCTTAGAATATCAAAAATCACTTGTTTATATTCGGACATTTCTACACTTAGCCGATAGTTTTCATCCAAGAGCTTGCCAGCCTTGGCTGTCTCTTTGGCCTGCTTGTAAGAGAGAAACTTATTAAAATTATCATAGAATTGCGCCCGTGCACTGAAAAGTCCTCTATAACTCTGCTTCAGATTCTGACGGACTTGTATATTAAAGTAATCTCCCGGATCCATCAATTCCGCAGTGTCTCTGGCAGATACTTCAGGCGGTGCTATCGGAGATACTTCAGGAACTTTTCCTGTCTGTTCCATATATCCCAAGACCGCATTTACGTCTTTTGCATTAGCTACATGCCTCAACACGATGAGCGATGTATGATAATAGTTTATCACTTTACTGGCATTATCCAATTCCTCCGGAGTGACGGAGGACGCAGCCTGTTTCTTGTTTCCTCCCGAACAGGAAACCAATAAGAAAGCACCTATCAGTGCTCCAAACAATAAGATATTCTTCTTCATAATAATGGTTAGTTTATTGAGTCTTTCGTACTATAACAATAAAAATCGTTTTTTGTTATAGACAAACAATGCATATTCGAAAAGTGTTCTCTATATGATATTAACTTAAAAATAAAACAAATATGGAACAATCATTTCAAAAAGGAGTTGTGCTCCATTTGGCTTCTCTCATTGAATATACTGAAGGAGGCGTTATCAGCAAACAGTTAATCAAAAGTCCGGCAGGAAATATCACTTTATTTTCTTTTGATAAAGGAGAAGGGTTAAGCGAACATCGTGCCCCGTTTGATGCGCTCGTGCAGGTATTGGAAGGGGTAGTGAATATTACTGTAAACGGAACTCTGTTCACCGTAAAAGCAGGAGAAAGTATCGTATTTCCGGCGAATGCGCCGCATGCCCTTACAGCAGTGGAGAGATTTAAGATGCTGTTGACTATGATTAAGGAATAAACAATCATAGTGTATAAAAACAAAAAATGGCTACTCATCACGAGCAACCAATCTTTTGTTAACCTTAAATCTAATACTTATGAAAAAAACACTGTACAAAGGTACCATATTTCAGGTAAATAGCAAATTTTAGAGCCTAAACAGCCCATATTATAACAGGGTTTAATACTCTGGGAAGCGCATTAACATTTCAGACTTCACACGTTAACATTTAACATATTCATTCACACAAGCTACTTCTTGGGTAAGTAAGAATACAAAAAAGAGGGAATCATTGAAACAACATCGTCTTTTTTTTTGTAACTTTGAACTATGATAATCAGTGCCAGCCGCCGGACAGATATTCCGGCATTCTATTCCCAGTGGTTTTTCAACCGGATTAAAGAAGGATATGTATTAGTGCCCAATCCATATCATCCGAAAATGATTAGCAAGATCTCTCTATCTCCTGCTGTAGTAGATTGCTTTGTTTTCTGGACCAAGAACCCGGCACCTATGCTCAACCAACTGGAGAAATTGCAGGATTACAACTATTACTTCCAATTTACACTTAACCCCTACGGAGAAAAGCTGGAAAATCATTTGCCCTCCATCAATAAACGAATGGATACCTTTAAAAAGCTGGCTGATAAAATCGGCAGGGAAAGGGTGATCTGGAGATATGATCCGATACTGACAAACGAGGAATACAATGTTTCTTTCCACCAGGAAGCATTTGCCCGGATTGCCGACGAACTCAAAGACCACACTGCCAAATGTATGCTGGGATTCATAGATCATTACCAGCATATCCGGAACTCTGTACGGTTATTCAACATCCATCCGCTGACTCAAGAGGAAATAGAAGAAATGGCTGTCTCCTTTAAAAAAACAATCGACGTTTATCCCGACATACAGCTGGATACTTGTACTGTAAAAGTGGATTTAAGACATTTAGGTATTCCGAGCGGCCTGTGTATTGATAAGGATCTGATAGAAAAGATCATCGGTTATCCTATCCTCGCCCAAAAGGATAAAAACCAGCGTAACATCTGCAACTGCATTGAAAGCATTGATATCGGAACTTATGAAAGTTGCCTGAACGGATGTATTTATTGTTATGCCATCAAAGGCAATTATAACACGGCAGTATATAATAGGAGAAAACATGATAAAAACTCACCGCTACTCATCGGCCATTTATCCGAAGATGATATCGTAAAGGAACGGGAGATGAAAAGCCTGCGGGATAACCAATATTCGTTGTTTTAATCTCTTCGGTCTGCAGTTGACTTACAGGCATAAAAAAAGGCTATCTATCCCAGACAGCCAATCTTTTGTTAACCTTAAATCTAATACTATGAAAAACACAGTACAAATATACGGATTTCTGTCGAATTTGCAAATAAAACAAGAAAAAAGAGATGTTTTATAACATTGATTAAATATTTGATTCTTCAATTCTATTTTTATTAAGACTTTCAGCGTTTTGAACACTATATTCCCAATATTTATCACATAATTTCAGATAACTGGTCTCGGCACTTTTGCCTCCTAAAGAAATGGCATACATCTTTGTTTGTTTTGCTTTTGCATGTTCTATGGTCCGGGATAGTAGTTGATCGACGGGACGCATCTCAAAATCCGATACGGTGATGATGTCTGCTTCCATATATCCTTCTTCGCTGATCTTTCGCAAAGCATGTGTGATGACTGGTTCCATATCTGTGCCACCATGAAAAGATTGGCTTAGAAAATCGACAAGGCGATCGAAACTACTCCCTAAATCGGTTATTTCAATACACTCGATATCATCGGAGAAGAGGATGACGTAACATTTCCGATGTTGTACTTCTGTCAATTCGGCAATGGCAAGTAGAGTAGATTTTGCGATTCTTTCCCGTTCGCCTGCCATAGAACCGGAAGTGTCCAGGCAAACGATGAAAGGGCCTTCAGCTTCTTCGGAAACTTCATTTCCTACTGTTTTCTTATCATTGATGGTTTGTTTCTCGTGCGATTGATAATCGATGACTTGTAGTCTCTTCTCTATGAAACGCTCGAAAAATATGGGTTGCAGGTTCTTTTCCGCCAGATAACAATATTCCAGAGGGAGAAGACTATTCAAATCGTTTCCTTCACAAATGCCTGCAATATCACTTCGGGTGGCATGAGATATAATTTGTTCCCGGTGAATACCTGCGGTCATTTTGAAACGTTTCCGGCTACTTTGGTGTTTTTTGCCTAAGATTTCTACCAGTTCGCGGATAACGGGATTTCGTTTGATCGTTTCTTCGTATTCTAAAATCTGTTCCGCTATCTGTTTATGATTGCGAAGTAGCCAGACGAGGCGTGAGCCACCGCGTACCGGAAGATTTTTGGCTAATGCCAGTTGAATACGGTAGAAATCCTCACAGAGTTGCTCGATATGTTCCATCTGATAGTTGAACTCATTGTTCGAGAGTAGCGTATGCCACTTGTCGAAAAAAAGAGTCCGCAACGCTTTCCATTCTTTGGAACGCGGGCTGATTGCATTAAAACGTTGGAGGTAGTATTTTACGTTGAGGTCTACCAGGTGATATTTCATGGAGAAGGGGTATGCGCTGTTGTTCAGGAATTGAAGAAACTTTGCGTCCGATGCTTCATTCATTTCATGAAAGTATTCCCATTGCGATGCATAACGGGAGTAGAAATCTTGCAGGGAGGGTTGTGTGTGACGAAAATACAGGTGAATGTCCGCATCCAGTTCTTCGGGACGGATAATCAGATTGTGTAGTTGTTCGTCGTACACATCATAGGCTATTCCCTGCAATTTTTCGTAATAAATGTCTTGCAGGTGCTTGAGCCTAATACTCTCTGTTCTCTTGTTCATGGGCATGAGCGATGATGCGAAGTTCGTTCCGGTAGTTCTCTATGATATGTGCAGTTTCCCCTAAGATTCGCTTAATTTTGCTTTTTTGCGATGAACTTAAGAAAAGATGTTCCTTTGTATATGCTGTTTCCCGCTCGGAGATTGTTTTATATTCTACCTCCATTTGATGAAGTAAATCTATCACTTCCTGTAATGTAAATTCGAACGGAGTACTGTCGTCCTGCTGTGTTGGCAAAGGTTCGCAATTATCATAACATAGTAGTGGATACTCCTGATTGTTGACGAAAACAGATCGTTTCCCTTTTCGGAGGGAATAAATATTCTTTTGTGCGATATTCCTGTTCTTTACGAAATCGTAGGCTTTCAGGATTTTGTTGACCGGACGGAATTTATCCTGTTGGATATAAAACAACCGGTTGCTGTCTTTCCTCAAAGACTGGTAATCCGAAGCAAAGATGAGTAAATTTCCGGCAATGTGGTAACCTTCTATGCGATGATAGAAGGTATCTACGACCTGGATTCCCGGATCGCTAAGTTCCCGTAGGCTGTGTTCGGACTTCATGTTTTCTTTCAATGTATCCAGTTTCTGTTCCAGTCGTTTTTCTCCCAATAAATATGTATTGATTCCCCGTGCAATCGACTGTTCCACTATGTTTTCGATGATGGGGAGCTGCGAAACTTCATCCCACAGACAGGCACTCATCAGCAAGCAGTCGGAGAAGTGAATTCCCGGAGATTCGTTCAGATAGGCCGAGGTGCGGAGCAGACCTACTATTTTTTTCCAACGGCGGTCGGATATATAGATCGGAGGGGTGTTTTCATCCCGCCCTGTATTATATTGTTCGATTTCTCGTTTGATATTGTGAATCAGCTCGAAGATGGTATAGTGGATACCTACTTTCTCACTTTCAGCTTGTATTTGATTGTATAATTCATCGTTTATCTGGAGTTTTGCCGGGATTTCAGGTTCTACTTCCCGTGTAGAAGAAATCATCTGGTCGAAAGCATATTCCTGTTCAATGCATCCGACAAACTGGCGGATCAGGAAACGGTCGTATAGGGCTTCCAGTCCTTCACCTTTTGCGGGTAGTTCGTTGGACGCGGCAATCAGCGCTTTCAGAGGAACACGCACCGTAAATTGTCCGTTGCGATATATCTTTTCATTGATTACTGTCAAAAGAGAATTTTGGATAGCAGGACCGGCTTTCCATATTTCATCCAGGAAGACAATCGATGCTGTCGGCAAGTATCCTTTTGTAATACGTTCGTATGTATCTTCATCTTTCAATTTTGAGATGGAGACGGGGCCGAATATTTCATCCGGTGTACTGAAACGAGACATCAGATATTCAAAAGCATCCGCATCTTTAAAAGCCAGTTTGAGCCTGCGCGCCACTAAGCTCTTGGCTACTCCCGGAGGGCCCAATAGAAAGATACTTTCACCTGCCATGGCAGATAATAGGGAGAGTGCGATGGTATGTTCTTTTTCGAATACTCCCTCATTGAGGGATTTCAGCAGTTGGGTGATATGGGATTTGATTGACTTCATGCGACAGATGATTTCATGTGTTGTTAGCAGGAGGCAAAGATACAAGAATTCTTTGAAATAGACTTCATTGGGGGGATTTACCCCTAGATTTAGGCAATTTCCTCCCGATAAGTAGGAGTTTTCAGTTTCATAAGGAAAATTCATTCTCTACTTTTGTTCTATCGAAAGATAAATGATAGATAATAATTAGAGAACCGTTAAAAATAAAGGAATATGAAAACGAACACATTTAAATACTTCGGTTTGGCTTTGATGGCTATATTGATGGTAAGTTTTACCTCTTGCGAAGTGGAAATAGACAGTTTCTATGATGATGATAATAATGGTGCAGGATACTATAATCGTTCGGCTGATTTGTGTAGCCGTACCTGGGTTAGTTTCTACCGGGACATGGACGGTAACTATTGCCGTCAGGAACTGGATTTCTTTTTAGATCGTACGGGAATTGACTATATACGGGTGGAATATCCTAACGGGACAGTAGAGCAGTATGAATATAATTTCCGTTGGAGCTGGGAGAATTATGCGCAGACTTCCATTCGTATGTCATACGGACCGAATGATGTTTCATACCTGGATGATGTGTACATCGGTGGAAACAGGTTAAGCGGTTATCTGGACGGACGAAATAACTTTGTGGAGTTTCAGGGGAAATGATGAAAGATAAAACGGAAAGAAACAGAGGGAAAAAGATCGTTTGAGGGATAACAAGATGCAGGTGAAAAGAGAAGGATAAGATAGTTAAGATAGAAATAGGATAGTTATTAGGAACAAAATAATAGGTAACGGAGTAAAAGGGTAATCAATAAGATTTCAGGATATATGATTCAGGGTATAAATAGGGCGCGAAATGAAAGCTTAAAAGTTTTGAACCGGACTAAATAGTTTTTATCTTTGCGCCCTATTAGTTTTTATATACATGGAGTGGTTATATAGTCTATTTCTCGAACATTCTGCCTTACAGGCTGTTGTGGTACTTTCATTGATTTCTGCCATTGGTCTGGGCTTGGGAAGAGTGCATTTCTGGGGAGTTTCCCTGGGAGTCACTTTTGTTTTTTTTGCAGGCATCCTCGCCGGCCATCTCGGGCTTTCGGTCGATCCGCAGATGTTGAACTACGCAGAAAGTTTCGGACTGGTCATTTTCGTTTATTCTCTCGGTTTGCAAGTCGGTCCCGGTTTCTTTAGCTCTTTCCGCATAGGAGGGGTGACATTGAATATGCTGGCATTGGGAGTTGTTCTGTTGGGAACATTGTTGACGGTGGTGGCCAGTTATGCGACAGGTGTCTCTCTTCCTGATATGGTTGGTATCCTTTGTGGAGCAACGACGAATACTCCGGCGTTGGGAGCTGCACAACAAACATTGAAACAGATGGGAATGGACAGCAGTACTCCTGCTTTAGGATGTGCGGTAGCCTATCCGATGGGGGTAGTTGGTGTAATCCTTGCCGTTTTATTAATTCGCAAAGTGCTGGTTCGCAAAGAAGACTTGGAGATAAAAGAGAAAGACGATGCGAACAAAACCTACATTGCAGCGTTTCAAGTACACAATCCTGCTATTTTCAATAAAAGCATCAAGGATATAGCTCGCATGAGTTACCCGAAGTTTGTCATCTCCCGCTTATGGCGTGACGGACATGTAAGTATTCCGACTTCTGACAAGATATTGAAGGAAGGTGACCGTTTGCTGGTGGTAACTGCGGAGAAAGATGCTTTGGCCTTGACCGTGCTTTTTGGTGAACAGGAAAATACGGATTGGAATAAAGAGGACATTGACTGGAATGCGATTGATAGTGAATTGATTTCGCAACGTATTGTCGTTACCCGCCCTGAACTGAATGGTAAGAAACTCGGTTCACTCCGGTTGAGAAATCATTATGGGATTAACATCAGTCGCGTTTACCGGTCGGGTGTGCAGTTGCTTGCTACTCCGGGATTGGTACTTCAATTAGGAGACCGCCTGACGGTAGTGGGAGAGGCTGCTGCTATTCAGAATGTGGAGAAAGTACTTGGAAATGCTGTAAAAAGTTTGAAAGAACCCAATCTGGTTGTTGTGTTTATCGGCATCGTACTCGGTTTGGCATTGGGGGCGATTCCTTTCTCTTTTCCGGGTGTCAGTACTCCTGTGAAGCTGGGATTAGCGGGTGGACCGATTATCGTTGGTATCCTTCTGGGAACTTTTGGACCACGGATACACATGATTACTTATACCACCCGTAGTGCGAATCTGATGCTGCGTGCCTTGGGACTTTCCATGTACCTTGCTTGTCTGGGACTGGATGCCGGAGCTCATTTTTTTGACACCGTATTCCGTCCGGAAGGTTTGTTATGGATCGCTTTAGGAGCCGGATTGACTATTGTTCCAACCGTACTGGTGGGGTTTGTGGCTTTCAAGATGATGAAGATTGATTTCGGTACTGTATCCGGTATGTTGTGCGGAAGTATGGCAAATCCGATGGCACTGAACTATGTAAACGATACAATTCCCGGCGACAACCCATCCGTGGCCTATGCGACCGTTTATCCGCTGTGTATGTTTCTGCGGGTAATTATCGCTCAAGTGTTGTTAATGTTCTTGTTGAATTGAGAAATAATTGTAAATAGTAAAATAGTAAATAGAATGACTGCTCAAAGTAACATAACTCCTGAAAGCATTGTGAATGATCTCCGTTACCTGCAACTGCTTTCCCGAAGTTTTCCTACCATTGCCGATGCCAGTACGGAAATAATCAACTTAGAGGCTATCTTAAATCTACCTAAAGGGACGGAACATTTCCTGACTGATATTCATGGAGAATATGAAGCTTTTCAGCATGTACTGAAAAATGCTTCCGGTGCGGTAAAACGTAAAGTAAATGAAATATTCGGCAACACTCTTCGTGAAGCTGAAAAGAAAGAAATCTGTACTTTGATTTACTATCCCGAAGAGAAACTGCAATTGGTGAAGGCCCGTGAAAAGGATCTGGATGATTGGTATCTGATTACGCTGAACCAACTGGTGAAGGTCTGTCAGAACGTGTCTTCCAAATATACTCGTTCGAAGGTTCGTAAATCACTGCCTGCCGAATTCTCTTATATCATTCAGGAGTTATTGCACGAATCGTCTATCGAACCGAATAAGCATGCTTATATTAATGTAATTATCAGCACAATTATCACTACGAAGCGTGCCGACGATTTCATTATCGCTATGTGTAATCTGATTCAGCGCTTGACTATTGATTCTCTTCATATCGTAGGTGATATTTACGACCGTGGTCCTGGTGCGCATATCATTATGGATACATTGTGTAATTACCACAATTTCGATATTCAATGGGGAAATCATGATATTCTCTGGATGGGAGCAGCTTCCGGTAATGATAGTTGTATCGCTAACGTGATACGTATGTCTATGCGCTATGGTAATCTGGGGACACTTGAAGACGGATACGGAATCAATTTGCTTCCATTGGCTACTTTTGCAATGGATACGTATGCCGATGATCCTTGCACGATTTTCATGCCGAAAATGAACTTTGCCGATGCTCATTATAATGAGAAGACTTTGCGTCTGATTACTCAAATGCATAAAGCCATTACCATTATCCAGTTTAAGCTGGAAGCTGAAATCATCGACCGCCGTCCGGAATTCGGAATGGCTAATCGTAAACTTCTGGAGAAGATTGATTTTGAACGCGGCGTCTTTGTATATGAAGGAAAAGAATATGCTTTGCGTGATACCAATTTCCCGACTGTAGATCCGGCAGATCCTTACCGACTGACTGAAGAAGAACGTGAATTGGTAGAAAAGATTCATTATTCATTTATGAATAGTGAGAAATTGAAGAAGCACATGCGTTGTCTGTTTACCTATGGCGGCATGTATCTGGTTTCAAACTCGAATCTTCTTTATCATGCTTCTGTTCCTCTGAATGAGGATGGCAGCTTTAAACATGTCAAAATACGTGGTAAGGAATACTGGGGACATAAATTGCTGGATAAAGCCGATCAATTGATCCGTACCGCTTATTTCGATGAAGAAGGAGAGGAGGATAAGGAATTTGCTATGGATTATATCTGGTATATGTGGTGTGGTCCGGAAGCTCCTTTGTTCGATAAAGATAAGATGGCGACTTTTGAGCGCTATTTTGTAGAAGATAAAGAGTTACATAAAGAAAAGAAAGGCTATTATTACACATTGCGTAACCGGGAAGATATTTGTGACCAGATTTTGACAGAGTTTGGAGCTTCAGGGCCTCATTCGCATATTATCAACGGTCATGTGCCTGTGAAAACGATTCAGGGAGAACAACCTATGAAAGCCAATGGCAAGCTTTTCGTTATTGATGGTGGCTTTTCAAAAGCTTATCAGCCGGAAACGGGAATTGCGGGGTATACGCTTGTTTATCATTCTCATGGTATGCAACTCGTACAGCACGAACCATTCCAGTCTCGTCAGAAAGCCATTGAAGAGGGGCTTGATATCAAATCGACCAACTTCGTTCTCGAATTTAATTCGCAACGAATGATGGTGAAAGATACCGATAAGGGAAAAGAACTAGTGACTCAAATACAGGATTTGAAGAAACTGCTTGTTGCTTATCGTACTGGTCTGATAAAAGAAAAGGTGTGATAGATTGAAATGATAAGGGCTTAAAACCATCATTTATCATTTGATAGTTTTAGTAATGCTTAAAATATAGTGTCTTTATTTACTTGATACATAAGGAAAAAGTGCAATTCATTATTAATATTGAATTGCACTTTTATTATTAATGCCCGTTATATTCCATACTATACATATCAAAGCCTTTGGCCCAATAGTCTCTTTGGATTTCTTTCAGTGTGAATCCTTGCTTTTCGTAGAATTTATAGGCTAATTGTGAAGTTCTAACGGTTATTTTTTGAATACCATCAATGGACTTTAATATTTCAATTCTATATTTTAATAATTGTGCTCCTAACGATTTGCCTTGGTACTGGGGATGTATGATATCCCAACTTATTTTTCCGCTGGCTTTATCCTTTGTAAAATTTATTCCGCCACAGCCTACAACCTTCTTGTTGAGTAATAGAACAAAATAAAGTTCACGTTCGCTATCCAGATAGTTACTAAAATCAGCTTCTTCTTTCGGTGCAAAATATGCAGGCGTGTTCTGTCTGATTAAATCTATTACAGCATTCTTATCTGTTGGCTGGTATTCTCTAATTGTAGTTATGTTCATCTCAACGTTCATTGTAATTTTATTTAGAAAAGAACAATGCCTGCTTCTATAATCGCTCCTTTATCGTAATTGCTTGATTTATTATAGAATCTGGTTAGCCCATAACCGCCTGTTGCAAAGATACCGAACTTTCTGGTAAATTGATATTCCAGATTGGCACGTGCCTGCAATGCATATAAACGTTTCGGAATCACCTCGTCTTTGTTATCGAAAGCCTCGATATGCTGGTAGCCAAGGTCTCCGCTGATGGATAAGCCTTTGTAAAGAGTGAAGGACAAGCCGGCACGATAGGATGCACTTGCCGAAAACTTATCATTCAATCCCTGATACATGGAGCCGATTCCCAGAATGGTATAAAACAATTGGTTCTTGAAGCGTACACCTATATTGGCAGGCGTAGCATTTCCACCATACACCATCATTTGCACTCTTGTATCAGGATTCGCATTAACCAATCCGAGTTGGAATCCCTTCATATTTTCTTTGTAATAATTGACAAGGCCAATTTGAAGTCCGCGGGCCTGCGTTGCATAATTACATAATGCTATTTGCACCCCATTCAGTTTCGATGCGGTTATATTGGCAATTCCTGCCATCTGCAAACCGTTCATGTGTTCGCCTACTACATTCAAAAGTCCAGAAGCCATCAAGCCACCGAAGCTCTGCCCTGTAATATTTGCCGCTCCGGAAAAGTGTAGCCCCGAAGCCATATTGCCCGTCACATTCATGAAACCGCTAATCATTAATCCCGAGGTATTATCTCCTCCGATACTGGTTAAACCGGATATGATTACTCCTTGCGTTCTGTCGCCAGTGATATTTACTAGTCCGGCAGCAGAAAGCCCTACGGTGTTGTTGCCGCTGATATTACTGATACCGGCTAGCTGGACACCCCTCATTGTTCCACCTGCCAGATTGGCTAATCCGGTGATCTGTACTCCGTTCATGTCACCATGTACCACACTTCCCAATGCATTGATACCCACACCGTTCAAGCGATTCATTGTAGACAGGAGACCGATGTTCACATAAGTCGTCTGTGTACTGTCATGCGGTTGCGTACAAATATCTTTCCAGATAGATATATTAATACCTGCACTCTTGTTCTGTGCCGGTAAACAAACGGCAGCCATTAGTATAGCTGCCGTGAATATTGTTTTCTTTATCTTCATTCCTTTCTCTTTTCGGTTTAAGTAATATCTCTATGCAGCTAACTTTATATTAGCCTTTTGCTTCCTGGTATAAATAACGTTTGATGCTCTTCTTCGGTGTCTTTTCAAATTCTTCCGGATAGATTTTCATCTTGGATATTTGGCTGTAAGCCGGTAGCGTATCATTCAGTGCCACACGGTTTTCTTCCATTATTTGCTCGATGTCTTCATTCTTCAGGCCATGAGCGAAAGCGTCGTCAAAATCAGGATAAACAAGTCCGACAAGTTTTTCGTTTTGCTGAACGATAATACTTTCAGCCACGTATGGCAGGTTGTTCAATTTATCTTCAATTTCTTCCGGGTAGATATTCTGTCCGCTGGCACTCAATAACAGGTTCTTGCTGCGTCCTTTGATCGTAACATTTCCTTCGGCGTCCATCAAAGCCAGGTCACCTGTATGCAGCCATCCGTCTTTGTCGATAACTTCCTGGGTAGCTTCTTCGTTTTTGTAATATCCCAACATCACATTCGGACCCTTACATACGATTTCGCCAACAATGTTCTCGGGATCAGATGACAACACTTTCACATCCATACGTGGTACAGCTTTTCCGCATGAACCCGGCTTGAATCTTCTCCAATCCTCGTAACAGATAATCGGACCACATTCCGTCATTCCATATCCTACTGTATAAGGGAAATCAATCATTTTCAAGAACTGTTCTACTTCCTGATTGAAAGCAGCACCTCCTACAATAACAGCTTTGAAGTTTCCGCCAAATGCTTTAATCATTTCTTCGCGTACCGTTGCTTTTATCTTGTCGTTGATGATAGGCACTTTTAGCAAGATCTTCATTGCAGGAGTTTCCAATTTCGGAAGCACGCTCTTCTTGATAATTTTTTCGATGATAAGCGGTACGGCAACAATCAGATTAGGTTTCACCTCTTCGAAAGCCTGGAAAATGATTTTCGGACTCGGCATGCGAGTAAGGAAGTAGATGTGGCAACCCACGGAGAACTCATAAAGGAATTCGAAAGCCAGTCCGTACATGTGTGCCATAGGGAGCATGGATACGATCTTATCTCCGGCTTGCAGGTCTAACACTTCAAAAGCAAATTTGGTATTCGACCACAGACTGCGATAGGGGAGCATTACTCCTTTCGAGTAACTTGTTGTTCCTGAAGTATAATTGATAACAGCCAGTTCTTCCGGTTCATCCTTATGATAAGCGATATGCTCTGTGCGGAAATTCTTCGGATATTTTTTGCCGAACATTTCGTTCAGATGCTCGCGTGCATAAGTCAGTCGTTCGCTGCGTGACACTAGCAGGGTGAAGTCATTCATCATCAGGATACCCTCCAGTAGCGGCATTGCCGACTCATTCAGGTTTTCCCATACCATATCTCCTACAAGCAGTAATTTTGCTTCGGAATGGTTGACGATGTTATGTATATTGTCCGCTTTAAATTCATGGAGGATGGGTACAACAACTGCCCCATACGTCAGTGTAGCAAGGAAAGTGACTCCCCAATGAGAGCTGTTTCTCCCGCAAACAGCAATCTTATCTCCTTTGCGGATTCCACTTTCTTCAAAAATGATATGGAGTTTTTCGATCTTGCGAGCTACGTCTTTATACTGTAAAGTTGCACCTTTATAATCGGTCAGGGCATCCAGGTCCCAATTATTTTTGATACTATTCTCAATGTAGGCTATAAAACTTTGTTCCATTGTTTTGCACATTTGGTATTAATTTGTGCAAATATAGCAATTATATTAAGAATGAAGAATTAAGAGGGAAGAATTTTTGGAAATGGGGGAAGGGCGATGTAGTGAGATTGCGACAGGCTGGTAGGAGGAAAGATTATGCTTATAGCTAATTTCATTATGCTATAACCAAAAATCATTATGCTATAATCAAAAAAAAATATGCTATAAGCAAAAATAATTCTGCTCATAGCATATTGATTGATTCTTTAAATTCTTATTTCAAGTACCATTCGTACATTCTTTGTACGCCTTCCTCGATTTCAATTTTATGGTGCCACCCCAAAGAGTGCAGTTTCGAAGGATCGGTCAGCTTGCGCATAGTGCCGTCCGGTTTGCTGCTGTCGAAGGTCAGTTTTCCTTGATACCCTACAGTTTCTACAATACGTTCGGCCAGCTGACGGATGGTGATTTCCTTACCGGTGCCGATGTTGATATGGCAGTTGCGGATATCTTTGCTGCCTTCTTTATAGGTATCTTTGAAGTTTACGTGCTCCATTACGAAGACGCTGGCATCTGCCATTTCTTCGCTCCAAAGGAACTCGCGGAGTGGAGTACCTGTACCCCAAAGAGTGACTTCCGTTTCGCTGATTCCGTATTTTTGCAGAATAGCCAGGATTTCTTCTTTCGGACTGTCGCCATTTACACCTTCCACCGGACGCAGATTCATATCCTTGCGTACAGCTTCCCAGTTTCCTTCTTTCAGACAGTGTGCCAGATGAATCTTTCGGATCATGGCAGGCAGTACATGACTGCGTTCCAAGTCGAAATTATCATTCGGTCCGTAAAGGTTTGTCGGCATCACAGCGATGTAGTTCGTTCCATATTGCAGATTGAAACTTTCGCACATTTTCAGTCCGGCAATTTTAGCGATTGCATACGGCTCGTTGGTATATTCCAACGGTGAAGTAAGCAATACATCTTCCTTCATCGGCTGTTCGGCGTCACGTGGATAAATACACGTGCTACCAAGGAAGAGCAACTTCTTTACATGGTGACGGAAGCTCTCTCCGATGATATTCTGTTGAATTTGCAGATTCTTATAGATAAAGTCGGCACGGTAGATGCTGTTCGCCATGATACCACCCACAAAGGCAGCAGCAAGGAATACATATTCCGGTTGTTCTTCATCGAAAAAATTACGGACAGCCGTGCCATCCAGTAGATCAAGCTCTTTGTGAGTGCGGCCTACCAGATTGGTGTATCCTTTATCCTGCAAATTCTTCCAGATAGCAGATCCCACAAGTCCGCGGTGTCCTGCTACATATATCTTTGCATTCTTTTCCATTCTATTAGTAAAGCAAGTTTTAATGTTTGGTAGCAATCATTCGTCTCACTTTCTCCATATCGTGGCGAACCATGATACTTACCAGTTCTTCGAATGATGTTTTACGTGGATCCCAGCCCAACAGTGTTTTAGCTTTAGTCGGGTCGCCCAGCAATTGTTCTACTTCCGATGGACGGAAATACTTCGGATCAACTTCTACCAGAGATTTTCCGGTAGCTACGTCGATACCTTTTTCATTTACGCCTTCACCTTCCCAACGAAGCTCGATCCCTGCTTCTTTGAATGCTAACGTTGCGAATTCGCGCACCGTGTGCATTTCTCCAGTAGCAATAACGAAATCTTCGGGAACATCATGTTGCAGGATCAGCCACATACATTCGATGTAATCCTTGGCATATCCCCAGTCGCGAAGAGAATCCAGATTACCCAGGTACAGTTTGTCCTGTTCGCCCTGTGCGATACGTGCGGCAGCAAGCGAAATTTTACGGGTAACGAACGTCTCACCACGGCGTTCGCTCTCGTGATTGAACAAAATACCGTTTACAGCAAACATACCATAGCTTTCGCGGTAGTTTTTAGTAATCCAGAAACCATATTGTTTGGCTACCCCATACGGAGAACGGGGATAGAATGGAGTTGTCTCTTTTTGTGGAACTTCCTGCACCTTACCGAACAATTCGGAAGTAGAAGCCTGATAGATGCGGGTTTTCTTTTCCAGTCCCAGGATGCGTACAGCTTCGAGCATACGCAACGTACCGATAGCATCTGCTTCGGCAGTGTATTCCGGAACGTCGAACGAAACCTTCACGTGGCTTTGAGCTGCGAGATTGTAGATTTCATCCGGTTGCACCTGTTGAATAATACGAATTAACGAACTAGAATCTGTCATATCCCCATAATGCAGATTAATCGTACGTTTCTGTTTCATGTCGCGCACCCACTCGTCAAAATACAAATGTTCAATACGTCCTGTATTGAACGAAGAAGAACGACGGAGTATACCGTGTACTTCGTAACCTTTTTGCAATAGAAATTCGGCAAGATAAGAACCATCTTGCCCGGTGATGCCTGAAATTAGGGCTTTTTTCATACGCTAATTATTTATATAATTGAAAATGTGGGTGCAAATGTCGGCATTTTTTGTGACCCAGCCAAGTGACTTTCCAATTATTTTTCAGCACAGTCATTCAGCACGGTTTTTTCCCATTATTTTGTCGATAATCAAAGCGATAGCTCCGTCTCCCGTTACATTGCAGGCAGTACCGAAACTATCCATGGCGATGTAAAGCGCAATCATCAAAGCCTGTGCCGATTCGTCGAAACCGAGCATGGATTGCAGAATCCCCAGGGAAGCCATGATTGCTCCACCCGGAACTCCCGGAGCAGCTACCATAGTGATACCCAGCATAAAGATAAACCCGGCAAACAGGGGGAAGTCGAACGGCATTCCCTGCATCATCATCAATGCCAGTGCGCAGGCTACAATTTTCAGTGTACTGCCCGATAGATGGATGGTGGCACATAGCGGAATCACAAATCCGGCTACTTCAGCAGATACTCCGTTCTTTTTGGTCTGTTCCAGTGTCACGGGAATGGTGGCTGCAGATGATTGTGTACCCAATGCCGTGAAGTAAGCGGGCAGCATTTTGCTAAGCAATTTGAATGGATTTCTATGCACAAACAATGCCGCAATGGAATACTGAAAAACCAACAGGAAAATATGAAGAACGAAGATGACTCCGATAATTTTAATAAACACCATCAGGATAGAATATACTTGTCCCGAATGTGTCATGTTGAGGAATATGCCGAAGATATAAAGCGGCAGCAACGGCAGAATGACGGCACTTATCATTCGTACGATAATTTCCTGAAAATCACGTGCCACATTTTTCAATGCGTCGCTGTTGAGTGACGCCAGTCCTAACCCCAGTGTGAAAGCTAAAACCAGAGCTGTCATTACGTTCATCAGTGGCGGAATGGAGACGGAGAAGTAGGGGAGGATTCCCTGCGCTTCGCTTACTTCTTCAAGTGGTGCACCCGGTTCGATGAGCGAAGGAAATACTGTGACTCCTGTGAAGTAGGAGAGAAAGCCTGAAAAAAGAGTAGCGAAGTAGGCGATCAAAGCTGTCACGAGTAGCATTTTTCCTGCGCCTTTTCCGATGTCGGCAATAGCCACAGTAACCAGTCCGACGATAATCAATGGGATAGAGAAATTAAGAAATTCACTGAAAATGCCATTGAACGTAACAAATATTCGCACTAGCGGAGCCGGGAAAACTGTGCCGATGGCAATACCCAAAATGATGGCGATAACGATGCGTGCCAACAAACCGATTTTGATCTTCTTCATCCTTGATTTTATTTGTAGACCACAAAAATAATATTTTAATCTAAAATATTGCGAACAAATGTGCATTTCAAATGTTACTAAGATAAAGAATATTCAAAATATACAAGTTATGGCAAATCAGAATAAAACAGATATCGGACTTATCGGCTTGGCTGTGATGGGCGAGAATCTTGCTTTAAACATGGAGAGTAAGGGATGGCACGTGTCGGTTTATAACCGTACTGTTCCCGGAGTAGAAGAGGGGGTGGTAGAACGCTTCCTGAATGGTCGTGCAAAAGGTAAAAACATCGAAGGATTCACAGATATAAAGGCATTTGTAGATTCGATAGCTATTCCCCGTAAGATTATGATGATGGTTCGTGCCGGAAGTCCGGTTGACGAACTGATGGATCAGCTTTTCCCGCTGCTTTCACCGGGAGATATCCTTATTGATGGCGGTAATTCTAATTACGAAGATACGAACCGTCGTGTCCAACTGGCGGAATCAAAGGGATTTCTTTTCGTCGGTAGCGGTGTGTCCGGTGGTGAAGAGGGAGCCTTGAATGGAGCTTCTATCATGCCCGGTGGTTCGGAAAAAGCATGGCCGGAAGTGAAACCGATTCTTCAAAGTATTGCGGCAAAAGCACCGGACGGCACTCCTTGTTGTCAATGGGTGGGTCCTGCCGGCTCCGGTCATTTTGTGAAGATGATTCACAACGGTATCGAATATGGTGATATGCAGCTGATTGCCGAAGCCTATTGGGTGATGAAAAAGCTGCTTGATCTGACCAATGAGGAAATGGCTGATGTCTTTGCCCGTTGGAACGAAGGCAAACTTCGCAGTTATCTGATCGAAATCACCGCCAACATTCTGCGGCATAAAGACAAATCCGGAGGTTATCTCATTGATAAAATCCTGGATGCAGCCGGACAGAAAGGAACCGGAAAATGGTCGGTTATCAATGCGATGGAACTCGGTATGCCGTTAGGGCTAATTGCCACGGCGGTATTCGAACGAAGCCTTTCTTCACAGAAAGACTTGCGTCACCTGGCTTCCAAGCAATTCCAGTGTCAACATACACAACCTATATATAATAAGGCGGAACTCGTAAAGAATATCTTTTCTGCTCTTTATGCTTCCAAACTCGTCTCTTATGCCCAGGGATTCGCCGTGTTGCAACGTGCTTCCGACGCTTTCGGCTGGCATCTCGACCTGGCTTCCATTGCGCGTATGTGGCGTGGGGGATGCATCATCCGCAGTATATTCCTGAACGATATTGCAGCTGCCTTCGAAGCCACCGACAAGCCTAAACACTTGTTGTTGGCTCCTTATTTTAAAGAAGAAATGAAGACATTGCTTCCCGGATGGAAGAGCCTGGTGGCGGAATCCATGAAAGAAGAACTTCCCGTTCCTGCTTTCTCCTCTGCCCTCAACTATTTCTATTCGCTCACTTCTGCCGATCTGCCCGCCAACCTTGTACAGGCACAACGCGATTATTTTGGTGCGCACACTTTTGAGCGTAAGGATGAGTTGCGCGGACAGTTCTTTCACGAGAACTGGACAGGCCACGGAGGAGATACGAAATCGGGTACCTATAATGTTTGAGTAAACCTATAATTCATATTTAGAAATTAATAAAGTGGATAAATTTGCAATGATAATTTTCGGTGCGTCAGGTGATTTGACCAAGCGTAAGCTGATGCCTGCCCTTTACTCCCTCTACCGTGAAAAACGGTTGACCGGAGAGTTTTCCATATTGGGTATCGGGCGTACGGTCTATTCTGACGATAACTACCGTTCCTATATATTAGAAGAACTACAACAGTTTGTCAAGTCTGAAGAACAGGACACAGCTCTTATGGCTTCATTTGTCTCCCATCTCTACTATTTACCGATGGACCCGGCAAAAGAAGAAGGTTACCCGCAACTCCGCCAACGTCTGGTTGAATTGACTAATGAGGTAGATCCGGACAATCTGCTGTTCTATCTTGCCACTCCGCCATCACTTTACGGAGTAGTGCCCCTCTATTTGAAAGCTGCCGGACTTAACACTCCCCACTCGCGCATCATCGTTGAGAAACCTTTCGGCTATGATCTCGAGTCGGCACTTGAACTGAATAAAACGTATGCCTCTGTTTTCAATGAGCATCAAATTTACCGTATCGACCATTTTCTCGGTAAGGAAACGGCCCAGAATGTACTGGCTTTCCGTTTTGCCAACGGTATCTTCGAACCTCTCTGGAATCGTAACTATATTGACTACGTAGAAATTACAGCCGTAGAAAATCTGGGTATCGAGCAACGAGGCGGGTTCTATGAAACGGCAGGTGCGCTGCGGGATATGGTGCAGAATCATCTGATACAGCTCGTGGCCCTTACGGCTATGGAACCGCCTGCTGTTTTCAATGCAGACAATTTCCGTAATGAAGTGGTGAAGGTCTACGAATCTCTTACTCCATTGAATGATGTAGATTTGAATGAACATATTGTTCGCGGACAATATACAGCCTCCGGTAGTAAAAAAGGATACCGTGAAGAAAAAGGAGTGGCTCCCGATTCGCGCACGGAAACTTATATTGCCATGAAACTGGGCATTAGTAACTGGCGCTGGAGTGGCGTTCCGTTCTACATTCGTACAGGTAAACAAATGCCGACGAAAGTAACGGAAATCGTTGTGCATTTCCGGGAAACACCTCACCAGATGTTTCATTGTGCTAGTGGCAACTGTCCACGGGCTAATAAATTGATCCTTCGTTTGCAACCGAATGAAGGAATTGTGCTCAAAATCGGAATGAAAGTCCCCGGTGCAGGTTTCGAAGTCCGCCAGGTGACGATGGATTTCAGTTATGCACAGTTGGGCGGTGTGCCTAGTGGTGACGCTTATGCCCGTCTGATAGATGATTGTATCCAGGGCGATCCGACTTTATTTACTCGAAGTGATGCAGTAGAAGCCTCATGGAAATTCTTCGATCCGGTGCTCCGCTATTGGAAAGATAACCCCGATGCGCCTCTTTACGGTTATCCCGCAGGTACGTGGGGACCTTTGGAAAGTGAAGCAATGATGCACGAACATGGGGCTGACTGGACGAATCCTTGTAAGAATTTGACAAATACAGATCAATATTGTGAATTATGAAACTATCAGTTTTTCCCTCATCAATTGAAACTTCACGAGCATTGATACTCCGCCTGGTGGAAATCATGAATGAAGAGCCGGACAGAGTGTTCAATATCGCAGTTAGTGGTGGTAATACCCCTGCTCTGATGTTCGATTTATGGGCGAATGAATATATGGAAATTACCCCTTGGGACCGTATGCGGATTTATTGGGTGGATGAACGTTGTGTGCCTCCCGATGATTCGGACAGTAATTACGGAATGATGCGCAACCTTCTTTTGGGTATCACTCCTATTCTCTATGAGAATGTATTCCGTATCCGTGGAGAGGCAAAGCCTGCGAAAGAGGCGGTTCGTTATTCGGAGTTAGTCCGGCAGCAAGTGCCGTTTAAGCGTGGTTGGCCCGAATTCGATATTATACTGTTGGGAGCCGGAGATGACGGACACACTTCTTCGATCTTTCCCGGGCAAGAAGATTTGCTGACTTCAAACTCTATTTATGTGGTCAGTGCACATCCCCGTAACGGGCAGAAGCGTATCGCAATGACGGGATACCCCATTCAGAATGCCCGCTATGTCATTTTCCTGATTACCGGAAAAAATAAAGCCGATGTAGTAGAAGAAATCTGTAATTCGGGAGACACTGGTCCCGCAGCCTATGTGGCTCATCATGCGCAAAATGTAGAACTGTTTATGGATAAAGGGGCTGCCGCATATATTGAAGATCCTAATAAAAAGATGAGTTAGAACAGAACTATTTCATTGACGAAACTAATAGAAAAAAAAGAAAAATATGAATCCTTATCAACATTCATTTGGTGGTAATATCCCACAAGACGTAGCGGGGAAACAAGGCGAAAATGTTATTTTTATTGTTTATACTTTAAAAGATTCGCCTGAAACTCTTGACAAAGTAAAAGATGTGTGTGCCAATTTCTCGGCCCTGATTCGCAGTATGCGTAACCGTTTTCCTGATATGATGTTCAGTTGTACCATGGGATTTGGAGCCGATGCCTGGAACCGTCTTTTCCCGGAACAGGGAAAACCCAAAGAACTGAAAACTTTCGAAGAGATAAAAGGCGAGAAGCATACGGCAGTTTCTACTCCGGGCGACTTATTGTTTCATATCCGTGCAAAACAGATGGGATTATGTTTTGAGTTTGCATCTATCATCGATGAGAAACTTCAAGGCGTGGTTGAACCTGTCGACGAAACTCACGGTTTCAGATATATGGATGGCAAAGCCATTATCGGCTTTGTGGATGGAACGGAGAATCCGGCGGTTGATGAAAATCCCTATCATTTTGCAGTTGTAGGAGAGGAAGATGCTGATTTTGCAGGAGGCAGCTATGTCTTTGTGCAGAAGTATATTCACGATATGGTTGCGTGGAACTCCTTACCTGTGGAAGAACAGGAGAAAGTGATCGGGCGTCGTAAGTTTAACGATGTCGAACTGTCTGACGAGGAGAAACCTCAAAATGCGCATAATGCCGTCACTAATATTGGAGATGACCTGAAAATAGTGCGTGCCAATATGCCGTTCGCCAATACGTCTAAGGGAGAATATGGTACTTACTTCATCGGCTATGCAAGTACGTTCACTACTACCCGGCAGATGTTGGAAAGTATGTTTATTGGCAATCCGGTAGGCAATACCGACCGTTTACTGGACTTTAGTACAGCAGTTACGGGAACACTTTTCTTTGCTCCCTCCTACGATTTACTGGGTGAACTGGGCGAATAAAAAAATAAAAGACTGGAGGAGTATTACACTTCAGTAATCTCCTCCACTACATATTGGTCTTTTACTTTCTTGCAGGTACATACGAAGAATTCCGGATGTTTCAGAGCTCCTTGTAAAGTATCAGGAAGAATCATTTCTTTAGTACGACGGTCCATTGCAACCGTTGCATACAGGATACCTTCACTCTCGCATTTCTCTATTAATGCACTTTTTAGTTCTTCTACGCTATATTCCATTTGTGTGATCCTTTGTCGCTGCAAAGTTATGGAAAATATGTATATTTTGTGCAATTATATTCCTGTAATAAATAAAAAAATAGCTCCCTAGTTCGTCCGCCGACGAGGGAGCTATTAACACAAAAACTAAACTAGACTTAACTAAACTATTCTATTCTTGGAATTTCACAATCCCTTTCTGTTCGTTGCAAAGGTAGATATAAAACGGGTTTTGACAAACTATAATCGACAAAATTCACTTTTTTACCGATAAATTCATGAATAATTAGCTCCTTTCGTCAAGAAAAGTCTGAAAAACTTGCTTGTAACTATCGCTGATAGGAATATATGTCTTGTCAAAAACAATACGCCCGCGATCGATCACACGTATCTTATCTTTTTGTACGATGAATGAGCGGTGCACGCGTATGAAACGGCTGGAAGGTAAAAGTTCCTCCATTGCTTTCATACTCATCAGTGATAGAATAGGTTTGGAAGCATCTTCCGTATATATTTTAATATAATCTTTCAGTCCTTCGATATACATGATTTTCTTCAAGTCCACTTGCACCAGTTTGTAGTCACTTTTCACAAAAATACTGTCTATCTCTTCCGGTTTCTGTACAAGTTCGAACCATTGAAGGGCCTTGTTGGCAGCTTGCAGGAAATCGACATAGGAGATTGGTTTCAGCAGGTAATCGAGTGCATTGACACGATAACCGTCGATGGCATACTGTCCGAAAGCGGTAGTAAACACAATGCGGGTGTGCGGATCTACCATCTTCGAAAACTCCAAACCATTAAGCTCCGGCATCTGGATGTCCAGAAACAGGAGATCGACCTCTTCGCCAGGCAATTCTTTCATTGCCTGAACCGCACTGGAATACTTTCCTACGAGTTGCAGGAACGGGGTTTTATTCACGTAACTCTCTAACAAGCTAAGAGCTAACGGCTCATCGTCAACAATTGCACAACGTAACATCATACTATTTTATATCTAAAGTTTTTATATTCAATGTTTTGAAATCTACTCTCTGATCTTGATACTTAATTTCGATTCATATACTTTTTCATCTTTTGAGATACCTTTCGACCAGGTATAAGCCCCGGGATAAAGAATCTCCAACCGGCGGCTGACTTGCTCCAGTCCCACACCCGAGCCACTTTTATCCTCCACTGTCTTTGGATGATTACTGTTGCGAATTTCGCAAATCACCTCCTTATCATTCTCCGAAAGATGAATACTGATGAAGCTCGATTCAGTAGGGGAGATGCCATGCTTGAAAGCATTCTCTATCAATGAGATAAAGATAAGCGGAGCAATAAGCGTCTGACTGTCGGGCTGAATATCAAATTTAGTAATCATCTGTACATTGGCCGACAGGCGGATGCGCATCAGTTCAATGTAATTTCGGATAAAATCAACCTCTTTACAGAGAGGAACGTACGTTTGTTGGTTATCATATAACACATAACGAAGCAGTTTGCTCAACTCCTGAACTGCTTGTTGCGCTTTGTCCGAATCAAATGCAATCAGTGCATAGATATTATTCAGGGTATTCAGCAGAAAGTGAGGGTTCAGTTGGTTTCGCAGATTTTTCAGTTCCGCTTCCGCACGGTTTCGTTCCGCTTCTTTGCGGGCAGCTTCATTTTGCGTCCATCGCGCGCTCATACGGATAGCGGCACTTAGGCCGATAGTAAATACGAGGCTCAACATATCTCTAAGGAAGAATAGCCATCCCGGAGGCATACCCGGTCTTTTGGCTTTGGGTGCAAATGACGGATCGAATGTCAGGCTTTGCCAGAGATGTAACAAAATGCCGATGACACATAAAAAGATAATGTTGTAGACGATATATCTTTTGGCCTGACTCTGAAACAGATAACGGGGGACAAGAATGAAATAATTCACGTAGAACGCAATCATAAAAGAGAGTGGTACAGCAAGATGGCGTATATAGGCCATCCAGTTAATGTTCCCGTTTCCACGTTCAACGAAGAAGAACGGGAAACCGAACATAATCCCCCAGCTGATAATGTGTATCAGTATCTCCAGGGGACGACGTGCGGATGTAAAGGTTTGTTTCATAAAGACAAAGATAATTTTTTTAATTGACAACCGACGGTTGTCAATCAATTATTCGTATCTGATGGCTTCTATCGGGTCTAAATCAGCTGCTTTCTTAGCCGGATACCATCCGAAGAAGACGCCCGTAACGGTACATACTGCGAAGGAAAGGAATACACTCCACGGCTGGATATAGATAGGCCAATGCGCTACGCTCTTGACAATCCAGCTAGCCCCGCAACCGATAATCACTCCGATGATACCTCCCGTGATACTAATCATGATGGCCTCGATAAGGAATTGGCTTAGAATATCGACTCCACGTGCACCGACAGACATACGCAGACCGATTTCACGGGTACGTTCCGTAACGGATACATACATGATATTCATAATTCCGATACCACCTACTACCAATGAAATACCTGCGATACAAGCCAGCAGGGTTGTCATCAAATCGGTGGTTGAGTTGAGCATTGTACTCAATTCCTGTTGGGTACGGATGGTGAAATCATCGTCATCCGAAGCTTTCAGCTTATGGTTGCGACGGAGGATCGTACTGATTTCGTCAGTAGCATAATCCGTCATATCTTCGGTAAGGGCAGAGGCAAACACTCCCTGCAAATACGTAACGGCAAGCAGACGTTTCATCACTGTGGTGTATGGTGCAAGCACTACTGCATCCTGGTCTTGTCCCATGGAGTTGTAGCCTTTGGCTTTAAGCACACCTACCACACGAAGCGGTATTTTACTGAAACGAATAATCTTACCTACCGGATCACTTCCGTCCGGAAAAAGATTGTCTACTATAGTCTTTCCAATCACACATACTTTGGCCGAACTCTGTATGTCGGCTTCAGTGAACATCTCTCCGTTTTCAACAGTCAGCTGGCGGATGTCGAGGTATTCTGTTCCGACACCGTTCACGGAAGCTGGGTAGTTGTTGTTTCCGGCAATGAGTTGCCCCGATGATGAAACATTGGGACTGATGGCGGACAGAAAACTTGTCTCATCACGCAAGGCTTCGTAGTCGGCAAGCTTCAAAGTCTGCATAGCAGACGGGTCTTGCCGGACACCTCCACGCATATCGGCTCCCGGATGAATCATAATCATGTTCGATCCCATCTCGGAAATCTGCTGCTGGATGCTTTTCTTCGAACCTTGTCCGATAGCCAGCATCGTGATGACAGAAGCGACACCGATAATGATACCGAGCATGGTGAGAAAAGCACGCAGCTTATTGTTCGCCAATGCCCGGAGAGCTATCTTAAATAAATTAGTTCCATTCATAATGAATAATTTGCTAATTTGTCCATATACTAATGGGGCAATTTCCTGAAGGTATACTCTCCCAACTTGTTTATTGTACAGCCAATCGGCACATTAGTATATCGGCACATTGAATAATTATTAATCCTCGTCGTTTTTCGGCAATGCGGCCAGCGCTTCGGCAGCAGACAGAATTTTCGGATTGGTTGTATCTTCTATAACCTGACCGTCACGCAGACGGATATTCCGGCTGCTATATTGCGAAAGTTCGGGATTATGTGTTACAAAGATAATCGTACGTCCCTCTGCATGAAGCTTTTGAAACAGTACAAGTATCTCGAAAGAGGTACGGCTATCGAGGTTTCCGGTCGCTTCGTCGGCAAGAATCACTGCCGGATTGTTGACCAATGCGCGTGCGATGGCAACGCGTTGCATCTGTCCACCGGACATCTGGTTGGATTTATGTTCCAGACGGTCTCCCAATCCTACAGCCTGTAGGGATTCGATGGCGCGGCGACGGCGTTCGGAAGCGCTCACGGCAGAGTTGTACATAAGCGGTAGTTCCACATTTTCTACAGCCGTCGTTTTAGGTAACAAGTTGTAGCTTTGGAACACGAAGCCAATCTTCCGGTTTCTTAGTACTGCACGTTGAGGCTTGCTCATTGTACGTACGGGAATATCGTCGAGCAGATATTCTCCACTGGTCGGGGTGTCCAGGCAGCCTAATATATTAAGCAGCGTGGATTTTCCCGAACCGGAAGTCCCCATGATGGTAACAAACTCTCCTTCATTGATATTGAACGAAACGCCCCGCAATGCGTGGACGGTTTCGTCGCCTACCTGAAAGTTACGTTTGATATTTTGTATTTCAATTACTTTTTTCATCGTAAATAATGTGTTAATGTGCCAATAACGGATTGGCACATTGAATAATTATTTTTTCTTCTTACTTCCCGGAGGGCCAGGCATGAACGGACTTCTTTCTCCGCCACTTTCCTGATTTCCTTCAGCAGCCACATTTTCACCGGGCATTGCTCCTATGGTAGCTTCGGTCACTACTTTTGTTCCTTCGGAAATGCCACTGATAATTTCTGTAGATATACCGTTGCTGATTCCTACTTCTACCGGATGAGCGGTGAATGTGGTTCCTTCACGAGTCCAGAGTTTATGTTCGCCTTCGCAATCTTTTATGATGTCATTATTACCGATTAACGGTTTTTCAGGTGTGAATCGCAGTGCTTTGTTCGGGACAGACAACACATCCTTTTTATCAAGAATATAGATCGTGACATTAGCTGTCAAACGAGGTTTCAGTTTCAAATCAGGGTTGGGAGCAGAGATTACAACTTCATAAGTAACTACTGTAGTGGTGGTGCTTGTACTGCTCGTACTGCTTGCATCTCCCAGACGAATTTGTGTAACTACGCCTTCGAATACATCATTCGGATAAGCATCTACCGTGAAGCTGGCACGCTGGCCTTCTACTACACCGCCTATATCAGCTTCATCCACATCGGCTACTACCTGCATCTGTGTCAGGTCGGCAGCAATGGTGAACAGTGTCGGAGTTTCGAATCCGGAAGCAACGGTTTGTCCTGCTTCCACATCACGGCTGATGACTACTCCGTCAATCGGTGAGGTGATAGTAGCATAAGCCAGGTTACGTTCTGCTTTTGCGAGCGATGCCTTACTGCTATCATAGCTACTTTTCGCTTTCTGATAGTTGTAGAGGGCCTGTTCGAAATCCGTATCACTAATCAGTGACTTTTCGTGTAAGCCTTTGCTACGTTCATAATTCTTCTTCTGATATTCATATTCGGCTTTTGCACCATCGTACGTTGCCTGTTGTGATGCCAATTCACTTTGCAATGTGGCACGGTCCATTTCGGCAATCAACTGTCCTTTGGTTACTACCGAGTTGTAATCTACGTAAATCTTGTCGATGATACCGGAAACCTGCGTACCGACTTCTACTTCCGTCACCGGTTCGATGGTTCCGGTAGCAGTGACCGAATTTGAAATATCGCCTTTGCTCACGTTGGCAGTGGCGTAGGTGACTTTGTGCTTGGCCGGTGAACCTGCAAAGAACCAGATTCCTGCACCTGCTACCACAACGACTGCCACAGCGATTAAGATAATCTTTTTCGTTTTCATTCGTTTATTATGCTTTTATTTATAATGCTAATTGATCTCCCTGATAGAACTTCAGCAACTGCGTATTCAGTATGGCCATATATTTGGCTTGAAGCTGTTCCTGCTGTGCTTGCAGCAAGTTGTTCTTTTCAGTAAGAAGTTCTATGGTATTCTTCATTCCCAGATTAAACTGTTCGCTAATCAACTCATAGCTGATTTGTGTACTCTTCAACTTCTCGTTTGCTGCTGCATAACGTTGCTGTGCACTGTTAGCATCCAGCCAGAGTCCTTCGATGGTCTTGTACAGAGTTTTTTGTTCGTCAAGCAAGGATAACATGCTCGTCTCGTATTGCAATTTTGCTTTCTGTACGGCACTTTTAGTTTGACGGTTATTGAAGATCGGCACACTGACAGACAATCCGATCGAATTGTTCCATCCGTTTTTCACTTGCTCTCCGAAAGTGAAGTCACTGCCGCTGGTGTGGTTGGTTCCGATTCCTGCGCTAAGGCTGATTGTGGGCAAATAACTTGATTTGGCAATACCGATACCCAGTTCGGAAGCCTCTACATTAAGTTTGCTAGCTTCAATCTCCGGGCGAAGACTCAATGCACTAATGTACACATCTTTTTTGGTAGGCAACGGAGCCAGTACATTTTCGTCGGATAGGGCAGGGAGGTAGATGTTCATTTCATTCTCCCCATCCAGTTCGAGCAATTGTTTCAGTTGTAATTTGTAATCTTCAAGAGTGGCTTGCGCTGTGACAAGTTGGTATCGGTCTGTGCTCACCTGTGCTTCCAGTTGGGCAAAGTCGCTTTTGGCAATACTTCCGGCGTTCAAAAGTTCCTGTCCGCGGTCACGCTGCGCAATAGAGACTTGCAGGGTACTTTCGTTTACTTTGACAGACTCGGCTGCATAAAGAATCTGGATATACACTTGGGCGATAGATTCCTGAATGTTATTTTCGGAAGTCGCTACGTCCAGTTCGGCTACCTGATTGTTCAACTTTTCCTGCTGGATGGTTTTCAGTCTTTTATTACCATTATATAGAGTCCACGACGCATTCAGTCCATAATTACCATTGTAGCTCGTTTTACTATTGCTACTGATAATTTCGCTGCCGCTTACCCGACTACTCGTCTCCTGATACGGACGATTCACCACCTGCTGGCTGGTAGAGAACGAAAGACTGGGAAACAAGGCAGCCTTAGCTGTCTTTACATCAATCTGCGTGCTGGCCGCAGTGATCCGGTTCTTGCGAATCGTGATGTTCTGCTCTTTTGCGTAGTCGATGCATGACTGCAAATCCCATTGAGCCGGAATTTTCGTTTCTTTCAGCGTATCGACTTGCAGCGGAGAAACTTGGGCAGATATGCCGGACAGCATACCTGCTCCAAGAAATGTCATCACTGTCAATCTTCTTACATTTATCATATTCATACTTCTATTGATTTACTGTTAGCGAAGGTACGTACATATTATATATGCCGCAAAAACGATAGACGGATGACGTAATTTCGCCGTTAAATGTTTTTTTTCTGTCGATAGGCAGGTTTTTGAAGAAAAACACAACAAATCACACAACTTTTTTGACTAGTTGTTTGTTTTAATTATAAAAAATGTATATTTGTACTCATTACAAATTATAACGTCAACATATGAAGAATACACTGCTTACGATCTGGAACTTCTATTTGGAGGGCTTCCGTAGTATGACCTTGGGGCGTACCCTGTGGGTTATCATTCTGCTGAAATTATTCGTTATGTTCTTCATCCTTAAAATGTTCTTTTTCCCTGATTTCCTCCGTGACCATCCTACGGATGACGACAAGGGAACATACGTGGGAAACGAACTGATAGAACGTGCCATCCCCGGTAAATCTACTGATTTTTAACTCTTAAACTACATAGGATTATGATTGAAAGTATTGACACCTCGCTGATCGATTGGTCGAGAGCCCAATTTGCGATGACAGCCATGTACCACTGGATTTTTGTTCCTCTCACACTCGGACTGGCAGTGGTGATGGGAATCATGGAGACGCTGTATTATAAAACAGGCAATGAATTTTGGAAAAAGACTGCCCAGTTTTGGATGAAACTCTTCGGTATAAACTTTGCCATTGGTGTGGCAACCGGTTTGATTCTGGAGTTTGAGTTCGGTACGAACTGGAGCAATTATTCGTGGTTTGTAGGAGACATCTTCGGTGCTCCGTTGGCTATTGAAGGTATTTTGGCATTCTTTATGGAAGCCACATTTATCGCCGTCATGTTCTTTGGGTGGGGCAAAGTAAGTAAACGTTTCCACTTGGCTTCTACCTGGCTCACAGGCTTGGGAGCTACGATTTCCGCCTGGTGGATTCTCGTTGCCAACGCATGGATGCAGCATCCGGTAGGCATGGAATTCAATCCTGATACAGTTCGTAATGAGATGGTAGATTTCTGGGCAGTGGCTACGTCACCTGTAGCGGTCAATAAATTCCTCCATACGGTATTGTCCGGCTGGGTGCTGGGCGCTGTTTTTGTAGTCGGCATCAGTTGTTGGTATCTGCTGAAGAAACGTAATCGTGAGTTTGCGCTTGCCAGCATCAAAATTGGGGCGATTTTCGGATTAGTAGCATCGTTGCTTTCTGTTTGGACGGGTGATGGTTCCGGTTATCAGATTGCCCAGACGCAACCGATGAAACTGGCTGCCGTGGAAGGTCTGTATGAAGGCGGCACTAATGTAGGTCTGGTTGGAATAGGAGTGTTGAACCCGGAAAAGAAGACTTACAACGATGGGAAAGATCCTTTCCTCTTCCGTTTTGAAATTCCCAGCATGCTTTCTTTCCTTGCAGAACGTAATGTAGACGGCTACGTTCCTGGTATTACAAATATCATCGAGGGTGGTTATCAACAGAAAGACGGATCGACAGCTCTTTCTGCTGCCGAGAAGATAGAACGTGGAAAAACGGCTATCGGTGCATTGGCTGCCTATCGTGCAGCAAAGAGTGCAGGACATGAGGAAGATGCTCAAATTGCATATAAAGTATTACAGGAAAATATTCCATATTTCGGTTACGGATATATCAAAGATGTGAACCAACTGGTTCCGAATGTTCCTCTGAACTTTTATGCATTCCGTGTAATGGTAATCTTGGGCGGATACTTTATCCTGTTCTTTATTGTCGTTCTCTTCTTTATCTATAAGAAAGATTTAAGCCAGATGCGTTGGATGCACTGGATTGCTCTGCTGACAATTCCTTTGGGATACATCGCCGGACAAGCCGGATGGGTGGTTGCCGAATGTGGGCGTCAACCGTGGGCTATCCGTGATATGCTGCCGACAATGGCTGCCATCTCCAAACTGGATGTAAGCTCTGTACAAACGACTTTCTTTATCTTCCTGCTCCTGTTTACAGTGATGTTGATTGCAGGTGTCGGAATTATGGTAAAGGCTATCAAAAAAGGACCGGAGAATTGATAATTACCTATTACTCATTACTTAATATTTTAGCTATATGTATATATTTTTGCAACAATATTGGTGGCTTGTCGTTTCCTTGTTAGGAGCCATACTCGTGTTCTTATTGTTTGTACAAGGAGGTAATTCTTTGTTGTTCTGCTTGGGTAAAACCGAGGAACATCGTAAGATGATGGTGAATTCTACCGGACGTAAGTGGGAGTTTACGTTTACTACATTGGTTACATTTGGAGGAGCTTTCTTCGCTTCTTTCCCCTTGTTTTACAGTACCAGTTTCGGCGGTGCATATTGGCTTTGGATGATTATACTTTTCAGTTTTGTATTGCAGGCTGTCAGTTATGAGTTTCAGAGTAAAGCCGGAAATCTGTTAGGTAAAAAGACATACCGGACTTTTTTGGTGATTAATGGAGTGGTAGGTCCTGTGTTACTTGGTGGGGCAGTGGCTACTTTCTTTACCGGTTCTGATTTCTATATTAATAAGGCCAATATGACAGATACCATTATGCCGGTAATCAGTCATTGGGGAAATGGCTGGCACGGATTGGATGCACTGACCAACATTTGGAATGTTATTCTTGGATTGGCTGTCTTCTTCCTTGCCCGTGTGTTGGGATCTCTCTATTTCATTAATAATATTGATGATAAAGAGCTGACCGATAAATGTCGTCGTGCAGTACGCAATAATACAGTCTTGTTCCTTGTATTCTTTTTGGCATTTGTCATTCGTACATTGGTATCTGATGGCTTTGCCGTTAATCCGGATACACAGGAAATTTATATGCAGCCATATAAGTATCTCACTAACTTTATCGAAATGCCGGTAGTGCTGGCTTTATTCCTGATTGGTGTGGTACTGGTTCTTTTCGGCATTGGAAAGACATTGCTTAAAAAGACGTTTGATAAAGGAATCTGGTTTACGGGAATCGGTACGGTACTGACTGTTTTATCTTTATTGCTGGTAGCAGGGTACAACAATACCGCTTATTATCCGTCATATACAGACCTGCAAAGCTCATTAACTTTAGCCAATAGCTGTTCCAGCGAATTTACACTAAAGACAATGGCCTATGTCTCTATTCTTGTTCCATTCGTAATTGCATATATTTTCTATGCTTGGCGTAGTATCGATCGTCACAAAATTACCGAGAAAGAAATGGATGAAGGAGGACACTCATATTAATACTTTGTCCACATAGAATTTCGAATTGAGATTCTTGTAGGAACAAATAAACTCCCCTTATTTAATTCTCTATGTCATGGTAGAGAAGTTAAATGAGGGGAGTTTTTATATATAAGCCTTTTCTATCTTTTCGGATATATCGCTTTTTATTTATTGACTATATTCTCCGGTTTTCCGGCAATGTAAGCCTGAAGGTTACTGATTGCAATATTCATCAGACGTTCACGAGCCTCGATGGTTGCCCAGGCAATGTGCGGAGTGATGTAGCAGTTCTTCGCAGTCAATAATGGATTGTCGGCACAAGGCGGTTCAGTAGAAAGCACGTCTACTCCGGCTGCATAAATCTTGCCATTGTTCAAAGCGTCTGCAAGGTCTTGTTCGTTGATAAGCGGGCCGCGACCGGTGTTGATTAAAATAGCTGTCGGCTTCATCATACCCAAACGGCGTGCATTTACCATTTCGCGTGTTTCCGGAGTAAGCGGGCAGTGCAAACTGATAATATCACATTCGCTGAACAACTGATCTAAATCCATCTTCTTGATTTCCGGTGGCAACTGGAAGTGAGATTTGGAAGTCAATGCATACACTTGCATACCGAAACCGATGGCAACGCGCGCTGTGGTATATCCGGTATTTCCCAGTCCTACCAGACCGATTTTCTTTTCCCGCAGTTCCATCAACGGAGTATCCCAAAAACAGAAATCCTTGTTGTTAGCCCAACGACCTTTATGCACTTCTTCAGAGTGGTGTTGCACTTGTTGAGTGATGTTCAGGATATGCGCAAATACCATTTGAGCAACGGAAGCGGTGCTGTATGAAGGAATATTAGTAACGACGATTCCCCGTTCTTTTGCAGCAGCTGTGTCTACCACATTGTATCCGGTAGCCAACACACCGATATATTTCAGTTCGGGCAGTGCAGCCATGTGGTCTGCATTGATGATTACCTTGTTAGTCAGAATTGCTTCTGCACCGGCTGCACGTTCTAATACCTCTTCCGGAGCTGTACGATCATAAATTGTACATTCTCCAAGCACCTTCATACCTTCCCAAGATAAATCTCCGGGATTGGCGGCATAGCCGTCTAAAACTACAATCTTCATTTCAATTTCAATATTATTAATATGTTATAATGTTTCCTACTGCTTTATTTTGCTTTCGGCTTCTCTTACAGAAGGGAGTGACTTATTTTACGAACGCTTATTTTTTAAATTTGTCTCCCCACAACTGTATCATTCGCTCGGCATGTTTCTGTTCTGCCGGATTGTTTTGCGGTTGCCATATCCGTTTGTCTTTCAGTTCGTCCGGAAGAAATTGCTGTTTGACAAAGTTACCTTCATAGCTGTGTGCATATTTATATTCCTGTCCGTAGCCCAGTTGCTTCATCAGTTTGGTCGGAGCATTGCGCAGATGCAAGGGCACAGGCAGATTACCGGTTGAACGGACTAGCTCCAGTGCATCGTTAATCGCACTGTATGCCGAATTACTTTTTGGACTGGTAGCCAGATAAATCGTTGTTTCAGCCAAAGGAATCCGTCCTTCGGGCCAACCGATTTTCATCAATGTATCAAAGCACGCATTAGCGAGAAGCAATGCATTCGGGTTTGCCAGACCAATATCCTCGGCAGCCGAGATCACCAGTCGGCGGGCAATGAAAGCCGGATCTTCGCCTCCTTCCACCATACGGGCAAGCCAGTAGATCGCTCCGTCAGGATCGCTGCCGCGGATAGACTTGATGAAAGCCGAGATAATGTCATAATGCATCTCTCCATCCTTGTCATAAGCCAGTGGATTCTGTTGCAAGCGTTCGGTCACCATTTCATCGGTGATGACAACTGTTTCCTCCGTCTCCGATTGCACAACAAGTTCCAATATATTAAGCAGCTTGCGGGCATCTCCACCGGAGAAGCGCAACATAGCTGTTGTTTCTTTCAATTCAATTTTTCGTTCCTTCAGTATGGCATCTGTGGTGATGGCACGTTGCAGAAGTTCCAGCAAATCTTCTTTTTCCAAAGATTTGAGTACATAAAGCTGGCAACGGGATAGGAGAGGGCGGATGACTTCGAACGACGGGTTTTCCGTTGTTGCACCAATCAATGTGACTGTTCCGTTCTCCACAGCTCCCAACAATGAATCCTGCTGTGACTTGCTGAACCGATGGATTTCATCGATAAACAGAATCGGACTGGACTGCGAAAAGAAACGATTGCTCTTGGCACGGTCTATCACTTCGCGTACATCCTTCACACCGGAAGTCACAGCACTCAAAGTATAGAAAGGCGTTTCCAGTTTGTTGGCAATGATCTGTGCAAGAGTTGTTTTACCTACTCCGGGAGGTCCCCAGAGAATAAAAGAAGAGATGCGTCCTGCGTCAATCATCTTCCGCAAGATGGCTCCCGGTCCAACTAAATGTTTCTGACCGATATATTCATCCAAAGTTTTTGGCCGTAACCGTTCTGCTAAAGGTTGCATAATTTTCTAGAATACCATTAATACCATGAAACGAATACCGTTTTTGTTGATACCCGGATTATCACGATAAGTGAAACGATGTACATATTCAACGTGCAGCAACTTGAAAATGTTGTAGATACCTACACTTCCTTCAATATAAGGCACTTTCGGGTCCATCACGAAACTGGTGAACTTACCGTCGCGTGTCGGGAAACGGAACAAATCGGGATTGTTGCTCTTAAACGGATTATTCTTATCCGTCAATGTTCCCCACAAAGCACGTACGCGGAACATTTCCCTCCATTTCAAGTTCTTGATAAGAGGAATACGGTTGAATAGTTTTCCATTCATATCATAAGATAATGACATGGAAGCGTAACGGTCGTTCAGGAATTCCATGTTATTAATCAAGTTGAACGTTTCGCGCTGGGTGATGTAGGACAAGTTAGCTTCCGGCAAGATCAACAACGGGAAAGGAACCGTGTTCCATTCTGCGCCTGCTTTCACGCTACAATCAATCTTTCCCCAGGAAGCGGGGAGCCAGAAACGTTTCCATACACTTGCTTCCGTACGGTTAAAACTATAATCTCCACCTAGTACTCCTTTGAAACCCATGGCATGAGTCAGGGTAAAGATAGGAGCATCCAGCGATACAGGTACGCGGCGTTGTTTGGAGTTGACAAATGATTCGCCCGGAGCATAACGCAGCGTCAGGCTCGCTTCCGAAGTCGTGACATCATGCACACGGGTTTGCGCGGCATCATTGCGCAGATATTCCAGTTTGCCGGTAGGCTCGTCGTTACGATGGCGCAGCATGGCTTTCACTCCGAATCCTGTCAGCGTTTCAAGTTCATAATTAATGGTGGCATCGCGCATATACGACATCTGGTCTACTGTCGTTGTTTTTACCGACAGGAAGATATTGTCTTTATCTGTGAACAGGAATTTATCCATCGGAGACATTACGTCATAACTGTACGAAGCCGAAAGATAATGTTTCGGGAATTCCCAGACAACATAATCGCGTTTATTGAACGAATAAGTCACCGTACCGCTATATTTCCAGCGTTCGTCTTTCAGACCGTAAGCTCCGTATCCGTTCAAGAACCAGTGTTTGTGGAAATGAGCCGTTGTCATACCGCTTAACCGGAAACGGGTACCATCAATGTAGTTGCTCGAAATCATGGTGTTGATAGGACCGATATCCACTTTGCTCGGATGGCCTTTGCTTCCTGTTTCCACAAAGTTTTCGATCAGCGCTTTCGCTCCGAAGATGATGTATTTGAATCCCGGTATCTGTTCGAGGCGGTTAACGAATACATCCATCGAACTTTCTTTCTTCGTCAGCGGTACTTGACGAACACTCGCCCAATACTCATCGCTTTTCGAAAGCATATCCGCTTCTTTTATCACGCTGCCTTTCAATCGGAACAGTCGTTGTTCGATAGGATCGAATTTATAATTACTATATTTCGTAGTTCGTTCCACCTGCAATCCGCCTGCTGTTTTGTTGGAATTCCAGGACAGGTCTACGGTCATGTCATCATCCGCCAATACCCAGTTTCCGTTAGGGAGTTGCTCGTATTGTTGCACGATGTCCATACGGTTGACGAAGTTTACTCCGGTCTTTTTAGGCAGGTTCATCGTACATTTCTGAACGGCATAAGTAGAATCGTTCAATACATACAGATGTCCAGTGAATCCGAAGTCCTGCGAGTTTTGCGGAACAAAAGTAAGGTGGACACATTCGCGCTTGTTTACCATCAATGTGTCCATCAGATAATATTTATAAAATGAGATGGCATTGTTACCGATCGGACTGACGAAACGCTGCTGGAGCAATCGGATATCGTCGTCGTAGATATTGATGTCGGCAAATACGTCTTTCAATACAGTGCCGAGCATATCTCCCGTAGAGAAAAATTCTTCTATACCATTGGAATTCTTTCCTTTGATAATCGTTTTCTTGTTTTCGGGATTTTTGCGGTAGATGGTTTGCGAGGACGTTTCCTGTACGGAAATAGGGAGAATCAACTTATTGGTTGTTTCCGACACTTCCACCTGATCTCTTAAGAATGAATATTTCTTGTAGATACCTTTTTCGAGTTTTTCCGGTGTGAGGTCGTTGATGGACATTTTCATCTTCTCGTACTTGTCGTACTGATAGTACTCGTTCACTTCGAGGACTTGTGCCTTTTTGTGTTCGATTACCTTCTTCATGAACTCCACTGCCGGATTGTTCTTGCGGGAATATTTCTCCTTTTGAGGCTTCACGATCACTTCGTTCAGGAGCACATTATCCGGAGCTAACTTAACGTTCACTGTCTGATTGTTGGAACCGACTCGAACCGTTTTACTGATATAACCTACAGCGGAGAACACCAGTGTTCCTCCGTTTCTGCGGGCTTCAAGACTGTATTCTCCGTCAATATTGGTGATAGTACCCATATCTCTCTTTTCTTGGTAGTAAACAGAGATATACATCAATGGCTCGTGGGTAACCGAATCAGTGACTACCCCTTTAATTTGCTGCGCAAAAGCATTGGAAGCTACCAATACGAGTAAGAACAGTATAAGTATTTTGTTATATCGTTGTATCATAACGTTTGTAGTAGGGCTGCAAAGTTAACAAATAACTCTAAGGATAACAGAATATATAACTTTTTTTACCCATCGTTTTTGGTTGTTTACAAGCATATATCGCCCGGTAATCCAAGGAATATTCCTTTGTTAATCCTTTTGATAAGGCTGTTTCAGCACTTTGTTCTCCCGGTCCCGATATTTGAAACCTTTGCTCTCGTTGTAGGGCACTTTTTGTTTCGACACTTGACACTTTTTGTTTCCCGGCATGAAACTGTTGGTTTCTCGGTGTGAAACACTTTGTTTCAAGTAATGAAACTATTAGTTTCAAGGCGTGAAACTAACAGTCCCATGCCGGGAAACGGAATGGAACATGCCGGGTAAATGTTATTTGCTCGTAAGTATCTGTACAATACGCTCTGCGGTACGTCCGTCCCAACGTTCGGGAAGTTCGCCACGTTTCCATTCACCGTGCATCAGTGTATCCATGGTTTTGGCAAGCAGGGCAGGATCTTCTCCGACAAGTTCGTTGGTTCCCATGCGCCACGTTTCCGGATGTTCGGCATACGTGTTGAGTGTGATACAAGGAATACCCAGGAAGGTCGCTTCTTCGGCTACGTTTCCCGAATCTGTTATGATTCCTTTCGCCTTGTTTATCAGATAACCGAAGAACAGGTAGTTCTGCGGCGGCATGATATGGAGATTCGGAGCTTCGATGTCCAACTCTTTTATGGCATTACGTACGTAGGTATGCAGCGGTGCAACGATGGGCATACCGGCAGACTTGTCGATGATTGTTTTCATCAGCTGACGCAGATTCTCCTTATTGCCGAGTAATACACGGCGGTTGAGAGTAAATAGGAGATAATTTCCTTCTTGCAGTCCCAGGACGGAGAACCATATCGGTTTGAGCAAACGGTTCCGGTTGTAGCGGATGGTATCTATGAGAATGTTACCTACATAATATACGTTTTCACTTTCCGTTCCTGTCTGGTTCAGGTTGCGGTTGGCAACCATGCCGGCTGTGAACAGATAGTCGGATAGTCCGTCTGTAATCATGCGGTTGACTTCTTTTGGCATTTTCATATCGAAAGAACGGGTTCCGGCTACGAGATGTGCTACCTTGATACCTTGTTTCTTGGCAACGATGGCACAACTCATGGTTGCGGTCAAGTCGTCTACCACAAGGACTACGTGTGCCGGATTCTCCGTCAGCTCCTGTTCGAAGGCTACCATGATTCCGGCTGTCAAACTCGTTGGATTACTACTTTCCACTCCCAGATAAACATCAGGAGCTTTCATGTCGAGGTCCGAAAAGAGAGAAGCATCCAGACTTGTATCGTCTTTCCTTCCTGTATATACCAGTCGGTAAGAGATACTTTTACCCAGCGCCCGTGCGGCTTCAATAGCGCGTGTAATGGGAGCTATCTTCATAAAATTGGGGCGTGCCCCCGCAACAATTGTTATTTTCATATTGTTTCTATCTTATTCGGTTTAATTCGTGAAGCAAAAGTACATTTTCTTACGGAATTTATTCGTTACTTTGCATACAAAATAACAAATATATGCCCACATTCGTTCAAATTCTTGATTTTATAGGCACATTTGCCTTTGCTATTAGTGGTATCCGGCTAGCTTCGGCGAAACGTTTCGACTGGTTCGGCGCTTATGTGGTAGGACTTGCTACGGCTATCGGCGGCGGTACCATCCGTGATGTCCTGCTCGACGTGACACCGGGATGGATGACTGACCCTATCTATCTGATTTGTACAGGACTGGCTTTGTTATGGGTCATCTGTTTCGGACGCTGGCTTATCCGGCTCAATAATACTTTCTTCATTTTCGATACCATCGGTCTGGCACTGTTTACCGTGGTAGGTGTAGGCAAGAGCATTGCTTTGGGGTATCCTTTTTGGGTGGCGATTATCATGGGTAGCATTACGGGAGCAGCCGGTGGAGTGATTCGTGACGTATTTATCAATGAAATACCTCTTATCTTCCGAAAAGAAATTTATGCAATGGCCTGCGTCGTAGGCGGTATTGCATACTGGCTGTGCGACGTTGCAGGTCTGGAATCATACGCCTGTCAGTTGATTGGCGGACTGGCGGTATTCCTGACCCGCATCTTAGCTGTCAAATATCACATTTGCCTACCTATATTAAAAGGTAGTGAAGAGCCGGAAGAATAAGGACGGCATTATTTTTCCTCCTTTATATCCAGTTCTCCTTGAAAACTAATGGACTGACGGTTTTGCATATTGACATCGATACTTGCCGAACCATTGGGAAATACTTTGGCTCTGAATTCATATCTGTCTTCAGGATTACGTGCGACGAACTTGATAACGGCATTCCCTTTTTTATCCATTTCCACATTATATTCTTTGAGGATGGCTTTGAAGTTAAGTCCGTCACCTCCGCCATACGGGATGCTATAGGCCCGTCCATAATAAGGCAAGTAAGAAATAACCGAATCATTTCTGATTGTCAGTGAGTAGGAAGATGTCAAAGGGATGGAGCGTCCGCGCATCGGCATGGCAGTGTTGACATCTATCTTATAATTTTCAGATTCAATTAGTTTCATTACTGCTTCTTTCTTCTGTTCCTTCTTTTCCTTTTTACTTTGTTGAGCCGAAAGGGTAGGGATGCCCACTAGCAAGGCTAGTAACAGCATAAAGATTTGCTTCTTCGTTCTCATATCAGTTTGCATTTAGGTTGATGTATATATGTATAACAATCAAATATACTAAAAAGACAGGGATACTTCTGTTTCTTTTAATGAAAATTAAACAGAACCCCCTGTTATTTATGAGTTTAGCCCGATTTAGAACTGTTCCAGTATTTCGATTCGTTTTTCGATGGGAGGATGAGTGGCAAACAATCCGCTAAGTCCGCTGAATATACTTTTAGATGCCTTTTGGGGGTTCTGAATAAATAATTGTGCCACGTCTTTCCTTTCTACTGCTTCGATAGCGGGATCTGCTGATATTTTGCGGAGAGCGTTGGCCAGTGCCAACGGATTCTTCGTCATTTCTGCCGAACCTGCATCTGCCATATATTCGCGTTTGCGTGAGATGGCAAAACGCATCAGGCTTGCAAAAAGATAACCGATGGCGGCTATCACTAAAGCAATAAGAATAAAAAGAACCACACCGCCGCTACCTTTACTATTACTACGCACGCGTATGTGTGTAATGGCATAAAACGTGATTTCTGTCAGCATGGAGAAGATACCGACAAAGACAATGGAAATAATCAGCAGGCGTACATCGCGGTTGCGGATGTGACTTAGCTCGTGCGCGATGACTGCTTCCAGTTCCTCATCATTTAGTTTCCGGATGATGCCCTCCGAGAGAGTAACGGTGTATGTGCGTTCGTTGATACCGCTGGCAAATGCATTCAGGGAACTGTCATAGATGATATTGATTTTCGGCATTTTCATGCCTTGAGACATACAGAGGTTTTCCACTAGATTATAAACTCGTTTATTCTCCTGACGGTTCAGCGGCTTGGAGCCGGTGGCGGAATTGATAATGCTTGTGTTAGCCCAATAGGCAATCAGAAACCAGATTAATACAATCCCTATGGTATATGGTAACGAAGAGAAGAAGAAATGATTGACTATTGGCATCATTTCGACTTCCATATCCTCTTTATATCCCATAAAAGTCAGCAGGTAGCAGGCCAAATAGAGGAGTGCTGCCACGAGACAGGGAAACAGGAATAGTAGAAACGCAGAGCGCAGATTATTCCGGCTCTGCTGTGTTTGGATTCCGACGTATTGCATGCGTGTTCGACTTTTGTAATTGGATGGACGGTGTATATAAAGGTTTTAGAAACTAATTTTGGGTGCCTGCTCCAAATTCGCACGTTCGTTTTTCCCCAAGTCGAACATTATCTCTCTTTGGAATCCGGTCATTCCTGCTACGATATTCGACGGGAATGTCTGCACGGCGTTATTGTATTCTTTAGTGGCCGAGTTGAAGTAGCGGCGAACAGCAGCCAGTTTATTCTCTACATCAGAAATTTCTTCCTGTAATTGCAGGAAATTCTGATTAGCTTTCAGATCGGGATAAGCCTCGAGAGTAATCTTCAATCCAGCAAGAGCAGAGCTTAACTGGTTTTCGGCAGCTATCTTATCATCAATCGTTTTTGCGCCAACTGCACCGTTACGTGCCTGAATCACTCGATCAAGCGTTTCCTTTTCATGTGCGGCATATCCTTTCACGGTGTCTACCAGTTGGGGAATGAGATCATGGCGTTGTTTCAACTGTACATCGATGTCGGCAAATGCGTTTTCACGATTGTTTCTCAATTTCACTAATGAGTTGTACATGGAAGCAAAGATGATGCCCAGTAATACAATAATCCCTACAATAATAAGTATGGTCATAGCTTTTTGTTTTATTTAATAATATAAAATCAAAAGTAATCTATTTGGTTCTTTTAACCAAGCAGTAGGGGACAAATTTCGCAAATACCACCTAAAAACTATCAGAAAGCACCTGAAATCTGTCATTTGATAGAATTAACCCCCAAGAAATGACAAATTTTCCCCTGCTGGATACACAAAATACCTTTAAACTTGCAAATGTCGAGAAAAAACGAATATTAACCATAAAACCATTAAAGTATGAAAAGTTTAAGTTTCAGAAAAGATTTAATTGGAGTACAGGAAGAGTTGCTTCGTTTTGCTTATAAATTAACGGCCAACCGTGAAGAAGCAAATGATTTATTGCAGGAAACATCTTTAAAAGCATTAGACAATGAAGAGAAATATGTTTCGGACACAAATTTCAAAGGATGGATGTACACAATCATGCGTAACATCTTTATTAATAACTACCGTAAAATAGTACGCGATCAGACCTTTGTTGATACCACCGATAATTATTATCACTTAAATCTGCCACAAGATTCAGGATTTGAAAGTACCGAAGGTGCTTACGACTTGAAAGAGATGCATCGCATCGTCAACGCACTCCCCCGGGAGTATAAGATTCCTTTCTCCATGCACGTATCAGGTTTCAAATACCGTGAGATTGCAGAGAAATTAGGATTGCCATTAGGTACAGTGAAGAGCCGCATATTCTTCACACGTCAACGTTTACAACAAGAGTTGAAAGATTTTGTATAAATGAGGATAACGCATACAAACAAGCTTATAAGCAAAAGGAGCAAGGGGATAGATCCTCGTTGCTCCTTTCTTTTTATTTATGACTCAATTATCACTTGCCTTTCTTGTTTTTGCTTTTTTTCTTTTCTACGGCTTTTTCTTCAGATGGAAATTTAGGAACCAGATTCATCAGCCGTAATATCTGATTTTGTCGTTTTAATATGTATGACGAAGGTTTCGCCGAGTTAAACCGTATCGGATTGGGCAGAGTAGCGGCGATAAGTGCGCATTGTCCCCGGGTCAACTGGGCAGCTGTTGTTCCGAATTTGACCTTTGCGGTAGCTTGCGCGCCGTAGATGCCATTTCCCATTTCTATAGAGTTGAGATAGACTTCCATGATTCGTTCTTTCGACCAGAACAGTTCGATGAGAAACGTAAAGTAGACTTCGAGTCCCTTGCGTACCCACGAAGATTGCGGCCATAAGAACACATTCTTGGCTGTCTGCTGACTAATGGTACTTGCTCCGCGTTTCCGTTTGCGTGTTTCGTTCTCTTTCATCGCTTTCTTGATTTCTACAAGATCGAATCCGTTGTGTTCGGCAAAACGGTTGTCTTCGGAGGCTATGACCGCCATCGGCAGGTTGGGAGATATCTTATCAAAAGAAACCCACGTGTGCTTCCACGTGGGTTTATCTCCTGAAAAAATCTGCTGAACACTTCGGATAACCATCAACGGAGTGACATAAACCGGCATAAACCGATACACAATCACTGCCAACAGAGTGGATGCAAAGAAGAAAATCAGCAGGTTGCGCGTATAGCGCAGAATTTTTTTAATTAGCAGCTGCTTGTGCATCTTTAATCATTTGTTCACTTGCGTACATGTATACTTCTACACGACGGTTTTGTTCGCGACCGGCAGCAGTATCATTGCTTGCAACGGGATCGCTTTCACCCATTCCCTGTACACTTTTGATCTGATTGGTGGAAACACCACAACTCAACAAATAACTAGACACGCTCTGTGCACGTTCTTGTGACAAGTTCAGATTTTTCTGCTGGCTTTGTGCGGCAGTGCTGTTTTTCCAGCCCTGGTTGTCAGTGTATCCGTAGATAGACACGTCCATATCCCGGTTCTGATTGAGCACATTGTTGGCAAACTTGCTTAAAGCAGATTTAGCAGCAGCACTTAGATTTGCATTACCGGTAGTGAAAAGAATACCCGAGTCGAATGTTACTTTCACGGCTTGCAATCCGTTGTTGTCTGTTATCTGTTCTACTTGTGCGCCTTCAATTTGTTTTGCTTCTGCTGCTGCTTTGTCCATCTTCTTACCGATAAGAGCACCCGTACCTGCACCTACTGCCGTACCGATAGCAGCACCAATAGCGGCACCTTTACCTTTACCGATAACACCTCCCAGGATTGCACCCAGTGCAGCACCCGAACCACCACCGATAGCAGCACCTTTACCAGTGTTGTTCATACTTCCACAGCTACCAAATATCATGGCAATACTCATGAAGAGAACCATAAATTTCATCTTGTTCATAATGTTGATGTTTTTTTAAATTGGTTTATAAATAATGTTTTTATACGAATCGCTTCGTATTATAAATAACAATGCAAAGATACATATTATTTGGCAAGCATGTACTTTTTAAGTTAAAATAACTCGGATGAATCCCTTTGTTTGTTAATAAAGGAAAACGAACATTATCCTTTTATCGTTGAAGGAATACTTAAGCACTTCTTTTTGATAATAATGAACCAACTCAAAAGAATTAAACCTTTGGCAACGGTGGTGACGCAGACTGCCCACCAGATTCCTTCCACTCCCATACCCATCCGTACAAACAGGATAGCAAGCGGAATACGCATATAGTTGCAACTGATGCTGGTAATGGCAGGGGGTATTGTGCGGCCGATGCCGTAGAAAACTCCCTGCATGGTGATTTCGAGCATCATAAAGAGCTGGGAATATCCGTCGATACGAAGGAATACACCTCCGGCTTCATAAGCAGCCTGTTCGGGCACGAATATGGCGAAAACTTCGTTTCCGAAGAAAACGAATAACAAAGTACAGAGTGTACCGAAGATTCCCGTCATCCATAGGGTAGTGTACCAGGATTTAAGTACCCGTTCGATTCGTCCGGCAGCATAGTTTTGGGCGATGAAGGCACTTAGTGCGGTGGAGAATCCCTGTGAGGTGTTCCAAGTAATTGCTTCGATTTGTCCCCCGGTGGTGAACGTCATTAAGCCGATGTGCCCTCCCTGTTCGGAAGCGGTGCGGCAGAGGAACATGTTGACGAAGGCAAACAATGTATTTAAAGTCGCTACGGGTAATCCAAGTTTAAGGATTCTCCGCGTGTACTTTTTCTTTAGCCGGGTGAAGAAAGGGAAACCGCCCAGCAGCGCATCCCTGCAACGCAACTGATAGACGAAAATCAGGAAAACACTTGCTTCTGCAATCCAGGTGGCGTACGCCGCACCGTTTGTTCCCAGTCCGAAACCGAATATAAAGAGTGGGTCCAGAACGATATTCAATATCAACCCTGTGCCACTGATAAAGAACGGGACTTTGCTGCGTCCTGCTGCATTATAAATTCCGGTGAAGGCAGCGGAAAGGAAAACGAAAGGTAATCCGGTAGAAACAATCCGCAGATATTGAATGGCATTGGCTGTGATATGTTCCTCAAGTTCATAAATACGTATGATAGGTTCTGCAAATATAAAAAGGAGTCCGCCCCAGCAAATGGAAATAATCAAAGCAATCGTAATATTATGAGACGCGAAGCTGCGGGCATCTTCCTGGCTTTGCGCACCGATGGATTGTCCGACACTCACTTCAGATCCTACCTTATTTAATAAGGAGATAGAACCGGACATCCACGTCAGGATTCCGACAGAACCGATAGTGGCTACGGCTTCACTTCCCAACCGTCCTACCCATGCCATGTCTGTGAGACTATATGCCATTTGAATAAACGACGTTGCCATGATCGGCATTGCCAGATTAAACAGTTGACGATTGATAGGACCTTGTGTCAGATTCTTTATTCCTTGCATATAATTTTTCTAATCGAAATGGGGTGCAAAGATACGTAAAATTACTATCTTCGCACATCTAATTATTCATTAATCAAAGTACATAGATACTATGAAACAGAAATTTTCTACTATTTTTCTCCTGTTATTTATCTTACTGGCAGGTTCACGAGTGGTAGCACAGAATGCTCCGAAACCTTTTGATATCGAACAACCCTCACTTCGCGTATTCCTTCCGGCACCGGAACTGGCAACGGGGCGTGCTGTGGTCGCTTGTCCGGGTGGTGGATATGGCGGCTTGGCTGTCAACCACGAGGGTCACGACTGGGCGCCATATTTCAACAAACAAGGCATTGCATTAATTGTGCTCAAATATCGGATGCCGAAAGGTGACTGTACTCTACCCATTTCGGATGCTGAAGCAGCAATGAAAATCGTACGTGACAGTGCTGATGTCTGGAATTTGAATCCCAATGATATCGGTATCATGGGCTCATCTGCCGGTGGACATCTGGCATCTACCATTGCCACTCACGCCAAACCCGAACTTCGTCCGAATTTCCAGATTCTGTTCTATCCTGTGATTACGATGGATAAATCTTATACCCACATGGGTTCTCACAACAATCTTCTGGGAAAAGATGCTTCTGCCGAATTGGAAACGGAATATTCCAATGAGAAACAAGTGACGAAAGATACACCACGTGCCTTCATCGTTTACAGTGACGACGACAAGGTGGTTCCACCTGCTAATGGAGTTAATTATTATCTGGCTCTGAATAAGAACAACGTCCCTTCAGTTCTTCATATCTATCCTTCCGGCGGACATGGTTGGGGGATTCGTGAGGATTTCCTCTACAAGAGTGAAATGCTGAATGAACTGACTTCCTGGCTTCGTAGTTTTAAAGTGCCTCATAAAGATGCCATCCGTGTAGCTTGTATCGGCAATAGTATAACGTATGGAGCACGTATCAAGAATCGCGATCGTGATAGTTATCCTGCTGTGTTAAGTCGTATGCTGGGAGAGGCTTATTGGGTAAAGAATTTTGGAGTAAGTGCCCGCACTCTGTTGAATAAGGGCGATAATCCTTATATGAACGAAAAGGCTTATCAGGATGCGCTGGCTTTCAATCCCAATATCGTTGTCATCAAACTGGGTACGAATGACAGTAAATCGTTCAACTGGAAGTATAAAGCCGACTTCACGAAAGATCTTCAAACAATGGTTGATGCTTTCAAAGCATTGCCTTCCCAACCGAAAATTTATCTTTGTTATCCTTCCAAAGCCTATCAGACCGGAGATAATATCAATGACGATATAATCTCTAAAGAAATTATTCCGATGATAAAGAAAGTTGCTAAGAAAAACAACCTGTCCGTCATCGATCTTCATACGGCAATGGACGGAATGCCCGAACTATTCCCGGATAAGATTCATCCGAATGAAGCAGGTGCCAAAGTGATGGCAAAAGCTGTTTATCAGTCCCTGAAAAAGTAAAATAGAAACACAATAAATGCAGAATATCCGGTTGGAACAATCTCTTTATGAGAAAGTTTCAACCGGAATTTTTTTAGTTTAACGACGAATAAACTTCTTATAATATGCTAAAAATATAACTTTCTGAAAGTCTGGTTTATGGGTAATCCGTATTTTTGCGCCCGAAAAATAATAAAATGATAAATAGCGTTATGAATAGACTACAAGATTTTACCTTTTTCTCGCAGTTGATGGCTAACGCTAATATGGGATGGTGGAAAGCCAATTTATCAACTGCGAATTATGAATGTTCTGACTTTATAGTAGAGTTATTAGGTCTGGATCAGACCGGAATTATTAGTTTTGAAGATTTCAATAAACGTATTCAGAAAGAGGAACAACTTTCTACAACTGTTCATTCCTATGGTGTGTATCAACGGCCGGAGGTGGTGTATTTGCTTGATACGGTGAAAGGACCTGTTTGGGTACGTAGCAAGGTATGTTTTCAAGAAACGGATGAAAACGGAAACGAAATCATTTATGGTATATCCGAAGTGCAAGATGGTCCTGATATGGCATCTGCTTATCAAGCTTTGCAATACAGTGAGCGTCTCTTATCTAACATTTTCAAGTATTTGCCTATTGGTATCGAATTATACGATATGGATGGGGTATTGGTGGATTTGAACGATAAGGAATTGGAGATGTTTCATATAGAGAAGAAGGAAGATGTATTGGGTATCAATATTTTTGAGAACCCTATTTTTCCGAAAGAAATGAAAGAACGGCTGAAGAAAAATGAAGATGCCGACTTTACTTTCCGTTATGACTTCTCGAAGGTTGGTTCGTATTATCAGAATACCCAGAAACAGGGCACAATTGATTTAGTGACTAAAGTGACTACATTATATGATAGCGAACACCAACCGATAAACTATCTGTTGATTAATGCGGATAAGACAGAAACAACGGTAGCCTATAATAAGATTCAGGAGTTTGAGGAGTTTTTTGAACTGGTCGGTGATTATGCCAAGGTCGGTTATGCCCACTTCAATGTTTTGAGTGGACACGGCTATGCCCAAAAAAGCTGGTACAGAAATGTGGGTGAAGCGGATGAAACTCCGTTGTCCGACATCTTTGGCACATACCAGCATTTCCACCCCGATGACCGTGCCTTGTTGATTCGGTTTTTGGACGACGCACGAAAGGGGCTTACTACCAAACTTAGCAAAGAGATGCGTGTCCTTAGGGAGGATGGCACATACACATGGACGCATGTCAATCTGTTAGTAAAGAAATATGCCCCGCAAGACCGGATTATCGAAATTATCAGCATCAATTATGATATCACAGAACTGAAAAGGACAGAAGAAATGCTTGTCAAGGCACGTGATAAAGCTGAAGCATCCGATCGGTTAAAGTCTGCTTTCCTGGCTAATATGAGTCACGAAATCCGTACTCCTTTAAATGCTATTGTCGGCTTTTCAAGCCTGTTGACTAGTACGGAAAATGCAGCGGAAAAGGAACTATATAATTCTCTGATTGGACATAACAACAAACTATTATTAAATCTGATTAATGATGTAATTGATCTTTCTAAAATAGAATCCGGTTATCTGGAATTGCGTCCGGACTGGGTTAATCTTACCGAGCTTCTTGACGAGAGTGTAGCGGAGTATGCTCATCAAGTACCATCCGGCGTTGAACTTCTGACTAACTATCCGGCACATGATTCTCTGGTAGAACTGGATAGCCTGCGTATCAAACAGATCTTGAGTAATTTTCTTTCGAATGCCTTAAAGAACACTACCACCGGACATGTGGAAGTCTTCTATGAGGTAGACCACCAATCTGTCAGAATCGGTGTTAAAGATACCGGTCGGGGCATCCCGCAGAATATGCTTGAAAAGATATTTGAAAGGTTTGAGAAGTTGGATTCCTTTGCTCAAGGGGCCGGTTTGGGTTTATCTATCTGCAAACTAATCGTTGAGAAGATGAACGGGCGGGTATTAGTTGATTCCCAACTGGGGATCGGTACTACTTTTGTAATCGAACTGCCGTGTCGTTCTATGCTTGTTGAGTAAGTATATGTGAAGAATCTTAAAAGAAAAATCCCTTGATAACGACTGATTATCAAGGGATTAATTTTGTTTTTGTGATCCGCCTGGGGCTCGAACCCAGGACCCCAACATTAAAAGTGTTGTGCTCTACCTGCTGAGCTAGCGAATCGGTCCTTCAGTGCTTTCTTTCGAATGCGGGTGCAAAGGTAGAACATTTTTTTATAACTCCAAAAGAATTCAAACATTTTTCTTATCTTTGTGCCATTATCAACAATATATAATCATACGTATGGCTGCTGACGATAAAAAAATTATCTTCTCGATGGTGGGAGTGAGCAAGGCTTTCACCCCCAATAAGAATGTGCTGAAAGACATTTACCTATCGTTTTTCTATGGAGCGAAAATCGGTATTATCGGTTTGAACGGTTCCGGTAAATCAACGTTATTGAAGATCATCGCCGGTTTGGAGAAATCCTATCAGGGAGAAGTGGTGTTCTCTCCGGGATATTCCGTGGGTTACTTGGCACAGGAACCTTATTTAGACAACACAAAGACAGTAAAAGAAGTAGTAATGGAAGGCGTGCAACCCATTGTTGACGCACTGACAGAATACGAAGAAATCAATCAGAAGTTCGGTTTGCCGGAGTACTACGAGGATCAGGATAAGATGGATGCTCTTTTTGCTCGTCAGGGCGAACTGCAAGATATCATTGATGCGACTGATGCATGGAATCTGGACAGCAAACTGGAGCGTGCGATGGATGCTCTCCGTTGTCCGCCTGAAGATCAGCCGGTAGAAAACCTGTCCGGAGGTGAACGTCGCCGGGTAGCTTTATGTCGTTTGTTGTTGCAGAAACCGGATGTGCTCTTGCTGGACGAACCTACCAACCATTTGGATGCAGAATCTATCGACTGGTTGGAACAACATCTTCAGCAATATGAAGGTACGGTTATTGCCGTGACGCACGACCGTTACTTCCTCGATCATGTTGCCGGATGGATTCTCGAACTAGACCGTGGTGAAGGTATTCCCTGGAAAGGTAACTACTCTTCCTGGCTGGAACAGAAGACAAAACGCATGGAAATGGAAGAAAAGACCGTCAGCAAACGTCGCAAAACACTGGAACGTGAGTTGGAATGGGTGCGCATGGCTCCCAAAGCCCGTCAGGCAAAGGGTAAGGCACGTCTTAACTCTTATGACAAGTTGCTGAATGAAGACGTGAAAGAGAAAGAAGAAAAACTTGAAATCTTCATTCCGAATGGTCCGCGTCTGGGTAATAAAGTCATTGAAGCGAAACAGGTGGCTAAAGCATACGGCGATAAACTGTTGTTTGACGATTTGAACTTTATGCTTCCTCCTAATGGTATTGTTGGTGTGATCGGTCCCAATGGTGCGGGAAAGACGACACTGTTCCGTCTGATTATGGGATTGGAGACAGTAGATAAAGGAGAATTTGAAGTAGGAGAGACTGTAAAGGTGGCGTATGTAGACCAGCAACACAGAGACATTGATCCGAATAAGAGTGTTTACCAGGTAATTTCCGGTGGTAATGAGCTGATCCGCATGGGAGGACGTGACATCAATGCACGTGCATACCTTTCTCGTTTCAATTTTTCCGGAGGCGATCAGGAAAAACTTTGCGGTGTACTGTCCGGTGGTGAAAGAAACCGTTTACACTTGGCGATGGCTTTGAAAGAAGAAGGCAATGTACTGTTGCTCGATGAGCCTACCAATGATATTGATGTAAACACACTGCGTGCTTTGGAAGAAGGTCTGGAAGATTTTGCCGGCTGTGCCGTAGTTATCTCGCATGACCGTTGGTTCCTCGACCGTATCTGTACACACATTCTGGCTTTTGAAGGAGACTCCAATGTATTCTACTTCGAAGGGTCTTATTCAGAATACGAAGAAAACAAAATGAAACGTTTGGGAAATGAAGAGCCGAAGCGTGTTCGTTATAGAAAGTTAATGACTGACTAGTGTAAAGTAATAGATTGAAGCATTTCTAATGCTTTCTGTTTCAAAATAAAAGGCTCTGCAAATATTGTAGAGCCTTTATCGTTTTATAACGTGGCGAAACGTTTATCTCTCTTAAAAAATTGTAGTGTAATCGTAATGTAGTTCTAAATATTATTAATTATATTTGTGCACAGTTTTTAAAAGCAAACAATTTATATTAACTAATCAACTACATTTATGTTAAAGAGAATGCGATCTTTCTTAGTGCTAGTAATGTTGTTTATTGCTGTCACGATGAGCGCGCAGGTTACAACAGCCACGATGAGTGGTAAAGTGACCGCACAAGATGAACCAATCATTGGAGCAACAGTCGTTGCGGTTCACGAACCATCAGGCACTCGTTATGGTACAGTGACTAACGTCAGTGGTCAATTTAATCTGCAGGGTATGCGTACCGGCGGCCCTTACAAAGTAGAAATTTCTTATGTTGGTTATCAAACAGCAATTTACAAGGGAATTAATCTTTTACTGGGAGAGAATTATGTTTTAAATGTTTCTTTAAAAGAGAGTTCAGAACTGTTGGACGAAGTAGTAGTGACTGCTTCTAAAGAGAGTAATATGAAGTCTGACAGAGCAGGTGCTATTATGAATGCCAATCGTGATATGATTAATAGTACTCCGACTATTTCTCGTAGTATTAGCGATATCATGCGTCTTTCTCCACAAGGTGCTGATGTTGGTAACGGTTTTGCAGTAGGTGGTGGTAACTATCGTCAGTCATTTGTAACAGTTGATGGTGCTGCTTTTAATAATACATTCGGATTAGGAGGTAATCTCCCGGCTAACGGATCTCCAATATCTTTGGATGCTTTGGAACAAGTTACAGTGGCTGTAACTCCGTTCGACGTTCGTCAGAGCGGTTTTACAGGGGGGGCAATTAATGCAGTAACCCGTTCAGGAGATAATCAATTCCGTGGAACTGCCTATATGTATTTTAATAATGAGAATCTAAAAGGCAGCAAGGTTGATGATTATGAACTTTTACGCTCCAAAGCTCAATATTACACTTATGGTGCAAGCTTTGGTGGTCCGATTATAAAAGATAAGTTGTTCTTTTTTGTGAATGGAGAATATGAAGACAATGTAACTGCGGGATCAAGTTATCGTCCTCGTACTGCACTTGGAGAAAGCTATAGCGGTGGTAATGTACATCGCCCTCTTCAAAGTGATATGGATGACATACGCAGTTTCTTATTAAAAAAATACGATTTTGATCCAGGAAAGTATAATGGCTATTCAACGGATACTCCTGCTTATCGTATTATGGCACGTGTTGATTGGAATGCCAATCAAGATAATAAGGTTAGTTTCCGCTTTACCAGAACGCATACTAAAGATTCTAACTTCCCTACTAGTTCAACCAATCCATTGTATTCATCAGATCTTTATCCAGGAGGTAAATCTAATGAAGTTATAGATGGTAAGCCTGTTGGTGACATTGCCAAAGGACAGGGACGTACTTCTAAATATGCCTTGAGTTTCTCGAATTCCAACTACTATCAAGTGCGTGACTTTACTTCTGTTGCAGGTGAATGGAACTCGCGTATGGCTCAAGGAGCAATGAATAATATGTTGCGTTTTGCATATTCCTATCAAGATGAGCCTCGTTCATTTGATGGTCCTCTTTTCCCGACAGTTGATATTTTACAAGATGGTGCCGTATATGCTAATTTTGGCGCAGACCTTTTCACAGCAGGTAATCTGCGTCAGACAAAAGTATTCACTATTACAGATGAGTTCAACTGGAATGTAGGTATTAATAAGTTTATGGCTGGTTTCCAATATGAGCATACGAAAGCTATTAATGGTTATATGTTAGGAGGTGCTGGCTACTATGTCTATTCAACTTGGGATGATTTTGTAAATGATAGAACTCCGCAGGCTTTTGCTATAACTCACTCAAATTCACCTGATATGTCTCAATTCCTTGCAGAATTGAAATTTCAACAATATTCTTTGTATTTGCAAGATGAGATCTCTATTTCAGAAAACTTTAAAGTAACAGGTGGACTTCGTTTTGAATTGCCGACTTATCCTTCTTTAAAGAATAATTATAATGAAGAGTTTGCCAAATTAGATTTTGGTGGTCAGCATTATTCTACAGATCAACTTCCGGGTGCGAAAGTATCTGTGTCGCCGCGTGTTGGTTTTAATTGGGATATAACAGGAGACCGTAAGTATGTACTTCGTGGTGGTACAGGTCTATTTGTTGGACGTATGCCTTTCGTATGGCTGATTTCTGCTGTAGGAAATTCAGGAGTGGGACAAACTACTTATTATTATACAGATGCTGCTACTGCTCAATACAAACCGAGTTTCCATGCAAACCGTGATGAGATACTGAAAGATCTCTATGGTGGCCAGACACATTCAAAAGTAGAGCTTCCTAAAGACCCTACCATTATTGATAAAGATTTGAAGATGCCTTCTACTTGGAAGACTTCATTAGCCCTTGATATGAGATTGCCGGGTGATATTAATTTTACATTAGAAGGAATTTATAGCCGTGATTATAATCCTGTTGTGATAACTAATCGTGGTTATGAGGTGCAAGATGCAAAATTAACTCTTTCTCCAAATGACGTTCGTGATACATATAAGATATATAATAAAGGTCAGAATGTTTATCTTTTAGAGAATTGGAAAAAAGGTGCATATTACTATTCAATTTCAGCTCAATTGCGTAAGAACTTTGATTTTGGTTTAGATTTATCATTTGCTTATACGCATTCAAAATCTCGTTCATATAGCGATGGTATTGGTGATCAGGTAACTTCTGCCTATAAAACTAATACTTATTCAGTAAATGGTATTAATGAACACGAATTGGGTTATGGCACTTATGTAGCTCCTGACCGTATCTTGGCTACAGTTGGTTATAAGAAAGAATATGGTAAGCATTTTGCAACCAGTGTTTCTTTATTGTATGAAGGAATGCAGATGGGATATGCCGGAACATGGGGATATAGCCGTTACTCATATACTTTCTCTGGTAATGTTGTTGGTGATGCGGGTGCAAATAGCTTATTGTATATTCCTGCAACACGTGAAGAATTGGATAACTGGAAGTTTAGTGATGCTGCTTCTTATCCTGCTACACAACAAAGAGATGATTTCTGGAATTATATTAACCAAGATAAATATCTGAAGAATCGCAAAGGTAAATATGCTGAAAGAGGTGGAGCTGTTATGCCATGGCATCATCAGGTTGACTTTAAATTGAATCAAGACTTCTATTTAAACGTTGGTGGTAAGCGTAACTTGTTGCAAGTAGGAGTTGATATCAAAAATCTTCCTAACTTGTTAAATAACAGTTGGGGACTTTATAAGCAAGTAATCAATTCTAGCTTGTTGCAATATAAAAATGGAGAATTCACTATGAATAAGAATGCTGGTGAGACGCTGACAAGCACTTATCGTGATTTCCAAAGCTTTAAATCTACTTATTCAGTACAGTTTAGTGTACGTTATATCTTCAATTAATAGTAGTTTAATATCATAATAAAAGAATGCCGGGCAATTTTTAAATTGTTCGGCTTTCTTTTATATTATAAGAATAATATTCAATTAAAGATTTACTTTAAAGAATAATCCCTTATATCTGTCTCTTATACACATCTCCGAGCCCACGAGACTGCAGCTAATCTC
>ENA-OWYT01000150-OWYT01000150.1-human-gut-metagenome-genome-assembly--contig:-NODE-150-length-34995-cov-10.073583_pt1 | contig 34995 bp, 25 predicted proteins | sample MGYA00249752_ERZ652090 | MGnify/ENA primary metagenome ERZ652090 (study PRJEB26925, sample SAMN05827105) | human gut metagenome | biome: ENVO:2100002; feature: ENVO:00000062; material: ENVO:00002003...
GGAGATGTGTATAAGAGACAGTGGACGTACACAGCACCATGCATTGTTGCTCAGTTCATAGTAAAGAACGTTACTTTCCGGAAGTCCGGTTGGTGTAACTTCTCCGCTTGTCATATCTGTTCTTGTATCTTTCTTGTAATCACGAAGTGCTAAAACATCCCATGCACCGATCTTTTTCGGCGGATTGTTCCGCATCTCGTTCATCATGCTCTGAATCTTTTCTGCTCCGTCCATACCCTTTAAGGTCATAGTCTCAAGACCTTCTTTGTAATAACCGTAAGTCTCATACAGGGAAACCATGGCATCCCAGAGGGTGATTCCGTTGGATTTGCACCATGCTGCCACTTCGCAGAGCATCATGACTGCCACACAGGCATCCTTGTCCCTGGCATAAGTACCTGCCAGACATCCGTAGCTTTCTTCCAGTCCAAAGACGTACTCATAACTATTCTGCTGCTCAAAAAATTTGATCTGCTCACCGATATACTTAAATCCGGTCAGTACCTCGATCAGTTTTACTCCGTAAGCTTTTGCGATTGCCTTTGCCATGTCGGTGGTTACGATAGTCTCAACCAGTGCACCGTTTGCCGGGAGTGTTCCGTTTGCTTTTTTCTCACGCAGAATGTACTCTGCAATCAGCATACCGGACATATTTCCAGTGAAACTTACATACTCTCCTGTCTTGGTATCCTTTGCATAAACACCCAGACGATCGGCATCCGGATCGGTTGCCAGAACGATATCCGCATCTACTTCTTTTGCCAGTTTCAGTGCAAGCTCAAATGCCTTTGGCGACTCTGGATTTGGATAGGAAACGGTCGGGAAATTTCCATCCGGAAGTTCCTGCTCTTTTACTACATAGACATTTTCAAATCCCAGTTCTTTTAATACACGGCGTACCGGGAGATTTCCTGTTCCATGTAACGGAGTGTAAACGATCTTGATATCTTTTGCCATCGCTTTGATGATTTCCGGGTGGATCGACTGTTTTTTGAGTTCTTCCATATAACGGTCATCCATTTCTTTTCCGATGGTATGATAAAGTCCTGCAACTTCGGCCTCAGATTTCATCATAGTCTTCACCTGTGAAAAATCAGTGACTTTTGCCACTTCTGCGAGAATATTTTTATCGTGTGGCGGAGTAATCTGTGCGCCATCCTCCCAGTATACTTTGTATCCGTTGTACTCACGCGGATTATGGCTTGCCGTAATTACAATACCTGCAATACATCCAAGTTCCCGAACAGAAAAGGACAGTTCCGGTGTCGGACGCAGGGATTCAAAACGATAAGTCTTAATCCCGTTTGCATTCAGGCAGAGTGCTGCTTCATCGGAAAACTCCGGGGACATGATACGGGAATCGTATGCGATTGCAACTCCTTTGTCCTGTCCGTTCTGGGAAATGATATAGTTTGCCAGTCCCTGAGTTGCCTGACGGACGGTATAAATGTTCATACGGTTCGTTCCTGCACCGATCACACCCCTCAGACCACCGGTTCCAAACTCCAGCTGGCGGTAAAAACGATCCTCAATCTCCGCATCATTTCCTTGTAGTGCCAGCAGTTCTTTTCTGGTTTCTTCATCAAAATAACTGTCTGTGCACCATTTTTTGTATGTATCCATATAACTCATTTCGGGTCCCCCTTCTATTCTGCTTTTTATTTAAGTATACCATAATTTAAGTTTGTGTAAATATGTTTTTAGTCGGAATTTAAGCTAAATTTTCATTCTGAAACTTGTGAAAATTTCCAATAGATGATGTCTGCTACCGCTTTCCCGTAGACTTCATAATCCCCTCTTTTGACAGGATTTCTGCCGTCTCCATGCCATGCAGCCCATTCCCAGATGCCAAATCCGCCTACCCAGTCTCTCTTTTCGCAGGCATCAAACATCGCCTGAAACCAGTCTGCCTGTCCTTTTTCATCATAGTCCCCACGCACGCCCCAGTCATTCGGCACCTGATTGGAACCTTTCACAGACATACAGCCGGCTTCCGCAAAGAAAAACGGCTTATCAAACTTCTTTACCACCTGTTCAATACGATCCAGCTGATTGTCCCAATCGTCAATCGGATAATACCCGCTGGATGAAATCACATCTACCGCATCCCACCATTTCACATTGTGTTCCTGGTACTTATCCGTATTGTAGGAAACCAGTCCATCATACTTCCTGCGGATTGCCGCAATCACTTCCCGCCATTCCGCTTCGCGGCGCTCGGTCTGCACCATCTCGCAGCCTGCAATAAACAGATCCACTCCGCACTGCTGCGCAAGTCCGGCATAGTGTTCCTGAAATGCCCGGTAAGAGGCGAACCAATTGCTCCACTTCGGTTCACACACGACATCTTCATCAAAGAAATTGATATGTGCACGCCATGTTCCGTCCTCACAGTTTGCCGTTGGCTTTAACGCCACCTTAAGGCCAAGCTGTTTTGCGTAAGCAATCATGGCAGTCAGCTCCTCATCCGATACATTCCGCTTGGTCCGGTAATCAATGTTCTCGGAAAATGCTGTCTTCTGCACACCGTTCGGTGCAAAAATTACATAGTTTGCTCCCGTCTTTTCTTTCATCAGTTTCAGACTCTGTCTGGTTTCTTCTTTTTCAAAGGTACCTCTTGCACAAAATGGTGCAAAGGTAACTGCATTGATTCTCTCCATGTTTTCCTCCATTGTGTTTTCCAGAAATTTACTTCAATATAGCATATTTTTTTCGGGAGGGGAATTGGTTTTGGCCTATGTTTTCTTAAATAATGCGACGGAAGAAGGGAGTCATTCTCTTTTTCCTGTGTGTTGGGAAAAAGATAAGTACCAGGATAAGGATCACAAATCCATTTGCTTCTGTTTTGGCACGTGGTATAATAAATTTGCTTACACATAACAGAAAGTTACGGAGAATATAGGATGATGAATATAGATGAAAAAAAGAAACTGGCACTGGAAGTGATTGCGCGACTGAAGCAGGCATACCCGGATGCGGCCTGCAGCTTAGATTACAATGAGGCTTGGAAGCTGCTCGTCAGTGTCCGGCTGGCGGCACAGTGTACGGATGCCCGCGTAAATATGATCGTACCCAAACTATATGAAAAATTCCCGGATGTCAATGCTTTAGCAGATGCTCCTGTGGAAGAAATCGAAGAAATTGTGCGTCCCTGTGGACTGGGAAAAAGCAAGGCAAGGGATATCAGTGCCTGCATGCGGATGCTGCGGGATGTGTATGGTGGAAATGTTCCAAACGATTTTAATGCCCTGTTAAAGCTGCCGGGTGTCGGGCGTAAAAGTGCCAACCTGATTATGGGAGATGTCTTTGGAAAACCGGCCATCGTGACGGACACGCACTGCATCCGTCTGTGTAACCGGATTGGTCTGGTCGACCATATCAAAGAGCCAAAAAAGGTGGAAATGGAATTGTGGAAAATCATTCCGCCGGAAGAAGGGAATGATTTATGTCACCGCTTTGTGCTGCACGGACGTGACATCTGCAGCGCACGCACGACTCCGCACTGTGAGCACTGCTGCCTGCAGGATATCTGTGCACAGCGCATATAATCCACATCTGTGCATGTTACCCTGTTATGATTACACAGAAGGCAATGCTTCTTCTGGTATCAGCCTTTGCATATCCGGTGGCAGCGGAGCCGTAAACTCCATCGGCTCCCCTGTCATAGGATGGAAAAATGAAAGTTTCCAGGCATGCAGTGCCTGACGGCCAATATCATATTGCTCTTTTCCACAGGAAAAAGTCTTTCCCTGAAAAATCTGTCTCTCCCCGGAATTTTCATCGTCCCGACGGTCAATCTGATTTTCCCCGTATGCTGGATTGTACAGAAAATCCCCCACCAGCGGATGTCCCAGATATGCCATATGCACGCGGATCTGGTGGGTTCTCCCGGTCTCCAGCTGAAGTTTTACCAGACTGCGGAACTTCTGTGCATTTCCGGTCTGCCATCCGGTCAAAATCTGATAATGCGTCACTGCCCGGTCTCCCCTCTTAAGATCAACCACACGGCGCAGGCAGCGATCCTCCTGTCTGGCAATCGGTGCATCAATGACGCCGGAAACCGGCACAACCTTTCCCTCCACAAGCGCAAGATACGTCCGGTGAATCCCGGGTGCCTCCAGTCCCTGCTCGGCTTTTGCCCGCACCATCTGTCCTAAAATTGCAGCAGAGACCGCATGCTTTGCCACAATGGTAAGCCCGGAGGTATCCCGGTCCAGCCGGTTGATACAGCGGAACACAAAGGGAACCCCCTGCTCTTTGAAATACCATGCCAGTGCATTGCCAAGAGAATTGTCAGGATTCCCACGGGATGGATGAACCGGCATTCCTGCCGGTTTGTTGATCACAAGCAGATCCTCATCCTCATAAACGATGGCAAACGGCAGTTTTACCGGACGGATCTGTCCGGAATTTTCCGTTTCCCGAATCCATACGGTCAGAACATCTCCTTCTGCAAGCATGTGGTTCATATGTACATACGTTCCGTTCAGGCAGATTGCCTGTTCGTTTTTGCGCAGATCTACAAGATTCTGCCGGGAATATCCTTTTTCTTTTAAAAATCCACTGATTTTGTGTGGAAACGGTAACTTTGTCATCCGATAGGTAATCGTCCGGTTCATTTTTTAAGTTTCCTTCTCTGTGTCCTTGTCTGTTTTACTGATGCTGCATATTCTTACGGTATTCGCTCGGCGATACTCCACAGATGGACTTAAACAGCTTCATAAAATGCTTTTCATTCTCATATCCCACCATCTGACTGATCTCAATCACCTTTTTATCCGTCTCTTCCAGCAGTTTTTTGGCTTCTTTTATCCGCAGTTCCTTGAGATAGGTCACGAAATTCACACCCACATAATTTTTAAACTCAAACGAAAAAACGGAGTAATTCATGGAAATATAATTTGACACCACAGCCATATTCAGATCCTTGTTATAGTTTTCCTGAATATATGCAATTGCCTGCTTCATTTTCTGTCCGACTCCGTGGTCGCCTTCCTGTACACGGATCTTTTCGTTCATTCCAAGCACCAGTTCCATGACAGCTTCCTCATATGCTTCCACGCCGGAGAACTGATAGATTTTCCGGCAGGCACTGATCTGTTTCTGGACCTCATCATCCACCAGATTATGGTAAACCTTCTCCACATCCGAAAGAAACTGTAACATTCCCTGCGCAAATGCATCCGGCTTAATATGCCCTCTGCGTACCTCAGTAAACAGGTTTTTCCAGAGTACTGTCAGCTCATCGGTTTTGTTTGTTCCGATCAGATGCAGTTTCTGCATCCATGCTGTCTCTTCTAACTGTTTCTGTGCGGCCTGACGGATTCCATCCGCGACATGCTCCTGCGCCGGCTTCCCGATCTGGTGTTCCATCCGGTAAAACGCGCGTTTTCTGCACTTTAATGCCTCCTCATAGGCGCTGCGCACTTCCGCAATCCCATGGGATACTTCACTGATGCCCGCGTATTCCTGCCACAGTACATTGTTAAGCAGATTGTCTAATTCTTCCGGTGCAAAAAAACAGACATTCTGATCCCGCACATCCTGCAGGCAAACCAGCGATGCGGTATCCTCTATTTTAAAGGAACCTCCCGCCACACAAATCCGGTACCCCTGCGGGAAAAAAGTCTCTCCGAATTTCCGGGAAAGGCTCTCGATCTCTTCCTGCTTTGGCTTTTCATCGGAAAGCAGATGCCGCAGCTGGCTTTTCCCAATCACCTGCTCTGCCTGTCGAATTTTTCTGCGGTCTGTAATTTCCTCTTCCAGTTTCTGCATAATCGAAGCAATCTTCTGGCGTTCCACCGGCTTTAAGATATATTCTCTCACGCCATTGCGCAGCATTTCCACCGCATAGGAAAAATCATCGTATCCGCTGATTGCCACGATTTCCGGCTTATGAGACATCTTCTGCACTTCGGCTACCAGCTGGATTCCATCCATCTTCGGCATACGGATATCGGTAAACATCACATCCACATGCTGTTCCTGTAACATCTCAAGCGCCATCTCTCCGTTGCTGCACTCTACAATATTTTCCACCGGAACTCCGCATCTTTGAATCATCACACGGATTCCCTGCCGGATCATTTTTTCATCTTCTACGATCAGTACGGTTTTCATGATCGCATGTCCCTCCCTTGTATCTGCTTTGTTCCATTCTTTTGCGGCAAATGCATACTTACTTTCGTGTAACAGCCTTCTTTGGAAGCAATCTGTAGTCCATAGATATTTCCAAAAGCAATAGTAATACGGTCCTGCACATTTTTCAGCCCGATTCCATGACCGTTTCCACTCGTATTATCTGCCTCTAACTTTCCACTTATTTTTTCTTTCAGTTTTTCCACCTGTTCCGGCGACATTCCCTTTCCGGAATCCGTGACCTCAATCACACAGTCTTTCCCTTTTTGTTCTGCTTTAATGTAAATTGTTGTGTCCTCTGCCACATCTTCAATTCCATGTTTGATTGCATTTTCCACAATCGGCTGCAGGGACATCTTTGGAATTTCCTGCTGCATCATCTCCTGCGGTACCCGCAGCGATAATATAATCTCATAATCGAATCGCAGATTCATAAGTGCCACATAATTGCGAACATATTCGAGTTCTTCTTCCAGTAACACCGTACCATTTGTCGATTTCATACTGTAGCGCAACATCTTTCCCAGTGATGTGACCGCGTCCGAAATCACATATTCCTCGTCAATCTCTGCCATCATTTTAATCGTCTCCAGCACATTATAGATAAAATGCGCATTGATCTGATTCTGCAGGACACGGATCTGAGAATTTTTGACCAGCAGCTGCCGGTCGAAGTTTTCCTGCATCAGCGTCTGTATACGGTCAAGCATGGTATTCAACTGCGTGCCAAGTTCGCCCATTTCTTCCGAACTATCCACCGTAATCCGCACATCCAGATCTCCCTCCTGCACCTGATGTACCGTTTTTAAAATCCGGTACAGGCGGCGAAGCAGATGTCTGACCAGCCAATTGATAAAAAAGCTCAGTCCGATTAGTAAAAGAATCAGCAGGGCAACTGTAATATTCCGGGACCGGTATACGGCATGTACATCATCGGTAATGTCTTCCACAGCAAGCAATGCACCACCTAATCCGTTCATTGGCAGGTAGGCACCTACCAGGTTTCTTCCATTGACTTTCTCGTATAAAACGACTTTTTCTGAGCTGTTTTCCGTCTCATCGTACAGTTCCTGTGCCAGTGCACGACGTTCCCTGGAATCGTTGTTTCCCATATACAGCGTACCGTCTTTAGCCATAAAGCAGGTCCATTTCTCGGCATCCTCCGTATACATTTCATAAAACATCGTATCCATTTTCATGACGGCTTCCACATACCCGACCGTTCCGTTCCGGTAATCCTCGACCGGAGTCACGTAGCACAAAAGCGGTTCTTTCTCCTGCAGATTTTCCCCGAAAATAGTATCGTAATATCCAAAATGCCATCCTTCCACATGCTCTTCACCTGCCCAGCTTAATTTTTTCATACGGGAATTCTGATATAAAACCGGCATCATCTCCAGCACATTGTCATTGGTCGCATAAACACGCACCCCGTAGAGCAGGGGATTGTTGTAAACCAGACGTTCCAGTGCTGCGATATCGGTATCGTATGTTTTTTTCATTTCCGCGGAAGAATACGTTTTTTCCGACACCGATGCATTGAGCATATCCAGCACACCTGCATCCGAAATAAAAAACTGCGTTGCCATATTGATGGAACTGATTCCGGTTTCCATCTGCTTTTTGTTACGCTCCATTTTATTGTTCATGTAGGCACAGTGTTCCCGGATGGTACTCTGTTCCATGTTATAAAACAGAATTCCGAGGATTACCCCCATAGAAATCATGACAAAAATAAGGATCGTTATGGTAAACTTCAGATTCAGTTTCATGTTTTCCAGTTTTTTATGTATTGTTTTCATCTAGTCCATTCCCAGTTTTTTCTTGTTGATCTGTACCTGCTTATTCTTTTCTTCCATCACCATATCGTATCCGAGCACTTTCCGCTGCTTTTTATAAGACTCCAGCAATGCATCAAATTTTTCATCCGACTCTGCCAGAAGAAGCTGCGGCAGTGTCTCGCTCCAGAGCTTGTCCAGCCTGGCACTTGCAATTCCTGCTTCACTGTCTGCATTCAGATTTACATCATACTGCCCCGCATATGTTTTGTACGGATAGGTCCACCGCTCCAGCTGTGCCAGCGGTTCCTCCGTCGGCGGCATCCAGTCCAGCTGCATGACATTGTTCTGCAGCATCCAGTAAGCATTGTCTGCTCCGTATTCTGCATCATACGCACTGCGGTCTGCATTGAGCAGTTTTTTCACATCCGGATTGATGGTAACCTTTCCTTCTTTCTCCGTGTACATTTCATTTTTTTCACCGATGCTGGTCAGTTTTTGTCCACGCTGACTCATCAGATAGTCCATAAATGCAATCGCACGGTCCGGATACTTACAGTTTTTGGAAACCAGTGTAAGTGTCCATCCGTTGATGCTGGTCGTTGGGAGTACCGGATCATCCCCATGGCTGTTTTTCGGACCATCCACCGCAATATAAATCCGGTCAGGATCTTTCGCATAAATTTCTTTCTCCTGATCTGCCACATCCGTCCGCTGATAAAACATACAAAAATATCTGCCGTCTGAGAGTTTTTCGTTCATCTGTGTCCGCTGATCCACAAAAATATCGTTGGCAAGATATCCCTCCTGCCCCAGCTTCCGGAAAAATTTCAGCCACGAAATATATTCCGGATCGGTATAGCGGTCATATAATTTTCCGTCTTTTTCCCACGAAACCGCCAGAAAATTCATCAGATATTTGTCAAATGATACACATCCGGAACCGTCAAACACATGTGCTCCAATCGGAATCAGAGGTTTCCCGTCTACCTCTGGAAACATTTCCACCGCTTTTTTTACTGCTTTTTCAAACCCCTCCTGTGTTGTCATATCCGGACTTCCGATTGCCTCGTAAATATCTTTGCGGACCAGAAACGTCTGATTGGATGCAATGTCATTCCGCTCCTCTACCTCCTTCGGGGTGAAAGAGGAATTCGGATATCCGTAAATATCTCCCTTTTCATCTGAATACCAGTCAACCACCATGGGATCTGTCACTTTGTAAAAATACATATCGTATTTATCTGCCAGATCGTTTAACGCATACACCATGTTTTTCTGAATCATCTCATTGACCTGCGGCTCCCACCAGCCGAGTGTGATCAGATCCGGCAGGGAATCCGATGCGATCAATGCATTTAATTTTTCATCTTCATTGCCCAGTGGCGTAATAAAATTTACGCTGACACCGGTATCTTTTGTGATCTGCTTTGAAACAAGGTTTTTACCCCATCCCATGCCAAACCAGGAATAGTTGACATACCAGTCGAGTGTCACGGGATCTTCTTTCGCATAAGTTTTCCATGCGGGCACCTCATCGTTTCGATTGTTTGCTGTGCTTTTTACTTCCGTCTGTATTTGTGTACGCGGTGCACAGCCTGCCATCATTCCAAGAAATAAAGCTGTCACACTTGCGTATATCCATCTTTTTTTCATTGTACCCTCTCCTGTTGTTATATTTTATTCTCCGATAATCTTCACATAGGTGTATTGTACCACAACAGGAGCCTTCACAAAAGTGAAGACCCCTGTTGCAAAACATATATTAAAGGGAGAAAACTATAAAAAAGAAAACTTTTTTATTCTTTTACAGCACCTGCAGAAATACTGCTGATGATGTATTTTGAGAAAAATGCAAATACCAGAAGAATCGGGATGACAGAAATTGCAACTGCCAGATAAATTGCACCCTGATTTCCTGTAATATCGGTAGAGGAACGAAGTGTTGCCATCATAACCGGTAAGGTAAATTTGTCATTCTTGTTTAAAATGATCATTGGTGTCAGATAAGAGTTCCAGTTGCCAATGAATGCCATAATTCCCATGGTTGCAAGTCCCGGTGACATGATCGGAATCGCAATACGATGGAAAATATATAACTCCTTCGCCCCGTCAATACGTGCGGCTTCAATCAGTGCCGGCGGCATCACCGAGAGCACATACTGTCTTAAGAAAAAGACGGTTCCCGGTGCTGCAATTGCTGGCAATATTAAGGGAAGGTATGAATTCACGAGATGCAGTTTGGTACATAAGTTATAAAAACCAATCAGACCAAGCTGTCCCGGAATCATCATAAATACTAGGATGACAGTAAACAGGAATTTGTTTCCTTTGAACTTATACATGGCAAGTCCGTAAGCTGTCAGTGCTGAAAAATATGCGGTAAGCAATGTTGCCGGTACCGCAACGATGATACTGTTTGCCATACCTTTAAACAGGTTGAAAAATTTAAATACCGTCTTCCAGTTGTTTACGAGCTGATTCCCCGGAATCAGTGTAAACGATGTCATGATGTCGGCTCCGCTTCTGGTAGCATTGACTACCATAAGCAGAAACGGAAACATACATGCAGCTCCAAGAAGGATCAATAATATATATAAGATTGCTTTTTTGATTTTATATCCCACACTTCTCATATGGCTAATCCTCCTTATTGAAAACTTTTAACTGTACCACAGATACTGCCAGAATGATCATAAAGATCACATAAGCGATTGCTGATGCATAACCGGTCTGTGTGGTTCCCGTGGTAAATCCAAATTTATAGAGATACATAACCGCTGTGTAAACCGACTGGTATGAGCTTCCGCCCGTCTCAGACATCAGATACGGCAGATCAAACATCTGCAGACCACCGATCAGAGATGTGATTGCAACATATAAAAGCATCGGTTTTAACAGTGGCAGTGTTATTTTCGCAAATACAGTCCAGCGTCCGGCACCGTCAATGGCGGCCGCCTCGAAATAATCTTTTGAGATACCCTGTACCCCGGCCATCAGCATGATAAAAGAATTTCCAAACCACATCCATGCAGAAATAATTGCGATGGTTGGTCCTGCTGTAGCAGAAGATCCCAGCCAGTCTACCGGATTATAATGAGCCCCGAAGAACTTATATACCCCGGAAATGATCTGGTTGAATGTACCATATCTCCAATCCAATAAGGTTTTAAATAAAAATGCGATAGATGTCGCAGCGATCAGGTTTGGCAGATAATAAATGACACGGAAAATGCCAAGTCCCTTGATCTTATACTTAATATCACTAAATACAATGGTAAGTAAAAACGCAAGTCCGAGCTGAAGCACAATATTCACTACCCAGATGCGTACCGTATTCCACAGTCCTTTCCAGAAGAACTTATCGGTAAATACACGGATATAGTTTTCAAACCATACCCACTTCATTTCGCCCACCCCGGCAATTTTTGCATTGGTAAAACTTAAATACAATGTCCGGAATACCGGATAAACACTGAAAATCAAAAATACGACTACAAACGGAAGGACGAATAAGTATCCCATGTTATCATACGATTTGAGTCCTGTTTTTTTCTTTTTTCCCATAGGTTCATCTCCCCTTTTCCTTTTCCCAGATTCTAAAAGATATCATCCGGCATATCCGCCGGCAGAAAATTTCCTGCCGGCGATCTGCCTGTTATGATTTGTGGATTATCGTTCAATTTGAATATCCGGGAATGTTGACTGTACGGTATCATAGAATGCATTCACTGCATCTTCTTTTGACTTTTCACCAGTCTTTACTGCACTGATCGCCTGTGACCATGCATCACCGATCTGCTTGTCATAACGGGTTACTTTGGAGTAGTCAATGCCCTTTGCCTGATCCAGCCAGAACTTATACAGTTTCTCACCGCCGTAGATCTCATTTTCATCATCTTTGTGCTTCTCAAGTGCCGGCAGATAAGATACGGTATCACCTTGTGAGTAATCAATCCACCAGTCGGCAGTATCCTCATTTAACGTACAGAATTTAACGAAATCCCATGCAGTATCCTGTCTCTTGGAGTTGGAAGAGATACCGATGTATGTACCGCCACCGAATCCATAAGCAGGTCCAGCGCAAACGCCCCATTTACCGGAAGTATCTCCCACATGGTCTCTCATGGTAAGTACGCCCCAGGAAGGAAGTCCGAATGCAAATACACTTGTCTTTTCTGCGTCTTTGGTAGCTTCCTCAAACTGTGTGGAATCCCATACGTTTACAGAATCGTCTTCTCCACTCTGGATATCAGCAGAAAGGATCGGAACCTCTCCTGCCATCGCCTGATACCATGGAGTAGACCACTGTGTTGCATATGCTGTGTAGTCATTCTTGTATAAATCTACACAAAGATCCATGTAATCATATCTTGATTTAGACACATTTAACTTTCCATCCACAACCCATGCGCTGTCTCCTGAGAAGTAGCTTAACTCTGCATCGGATGAGAAAATCCGGTATCCTGCGTCTTTTAACTTCTTTGCAGTATCAAGAATGGTAGAGTAGCTGGAGAATAACTTTCCGACTTCATCCGGATCATCCGTTCCGAATACTTCTTTTGCAATGTCTCTTCTGTAATAGAAACCTGCCGGTGTGATCTGATAAGAAATGGCTCTCTGGATACCATCCGAATCCTGTCCGACCTGCCATACATAATCCACGATCTTATCCTTGTAATCCTGTGCTCCGAAATCATCAAGGTTTGCAAAGAATCCTGCATCATAAAAATCATCGAGCATCTGTGGCTCGCCTACGATGATATCCGGCTCTGTCTCGCCTGCCAGTAATGCGGTCTGCACTTTTGTCGGATAATCTGCCGGCTCAATAACAACGGTATCTACTTTGACTCCGGTCTGTTCCTGGAAACGCTTTCCAAAATCCACCAGATCGTTTGTCAGTGTCCAGACAACCAGTTTGTTGCCCCCCTTACTGCCTGTTTTGGAACCACCCTGTGTGCTGTCGCCTGCTCCGTTACTTCCACATGCGCCCATGGTGCATACCATAGCTCCAACGAGAAGTGCGGAAACTAATTTTTTCCATCTCATAAAAATATCCTCCTTTTTGACTGAACAACTTTGTTCTCTGTTGATACTGTCATTATAGGAGGATATCTTTACGGAAAAAATGATGCAAATTTTAAAAAGGTGTCTTTTTTTTACCCCTCTAAAATATAGGTACAGATACTATGTGCCTCTACGGTTTCTTTTACCCCGATACGGCTTTCCCGCAGGGTCATATCCACAGGATTTTCCCCTTTGTTCATCACAACAATCACACGACTGCCATCCGGGTTTAAAAAGCCGCAGACATCCAGCGCATCCGTATAGCGGGTGGTTCCGATGCGCACGGCACCTTTTTTGATATAACGGCTGAACTGACCGATGTAATAGTAGATCAGACGTTTGTCGAAGGTGTCATTTTTTACATCACACAGAATCGGGGCTGCGCAGAAATTGCCGACATGGTTCGGACCGCCCTCCATATCCAGAATCAGATTCCAGTCAAGGTATGCACTGAGTCCCGCACGGAAGTTTCCGATCATGTCATGCCCATACATCTCTGCTTTCGCCGTTTCTTTCGTATCCGCAAAACGGGAATACTCCACACATCCCTCGGAAAAAATTACTTTTGTCCCCGGATACTGCTTCTGCACCATCTCAATTGCCTCAAAATGATCTCCAGTATACCAGTGTACGGCCGCACCTTTGATGTATTTTGCTGCTTTTTCATTCTGCATGCAGGTACCGAAACGCTCAAACAAAATCTCCTTGTTGTGATCCCATACAAAAATATCCACATTGGAAAGTCCTGCTTTTTCGAGAGCTTCGCCCAGGTAATTACCAACAAACTCCGCCTCTTCCTCCGCTGTGTAAACACAGGAGTCCCAGGTCTGGACTGCTGCCGGCTCATTCTGCACGGTCAGTGCGCAGATGTTAATTCCCTTCTCACGGTAAGCCTGGATAAATTTTATAAAATAGGCTGCCCATGTGGCATAATATTCTTTCTTTAACTTACCGCCATGGTTCATCTCCCCATTGGTTTTCATAAATGCCGGTGGAGACCATGGGGAAACCAGAAATGTCAGATCCTCTCCATAGATTTCTTTTCTCTTTGTGATTGCATCGGTCAGGAATGGCAGAATCTCTTTTTCGTCATGTGCGATGGAAAATGTTTTAAGCCCGGCATCTCCCTCCTCGATATAAGTATAATTTCCAAGTGCAAAATCACAGCTGTTCATATGGATACGTCCGATGTTATAACGCAGTCCGTCTTTTCCAAAATACGCCTCGATCATCTCTTTCTTTTTCGCATCACTGCAGCCCATATAAGTATGCGCACTCGCCTCGGTAAATGCCCCTCCGAATCCTTCGATTTTCTGATAGGTCACCTGCGGATATACGCTTACCACCTGCATTTCTCCCGGCTGCTCATTTGCAACAAGCTCCTGCTCTTTCCAGAATTCGTTTTTCTGTTCACATGTGACAATTTTTTTTACTCTCATAGTACGTTTCCTCCTGTATTATTTCTGTCTGACCGTTACGTCTATGTTTTCTGCCATACCATCTCTTATCATGCGCACCGCATCACCCTCGATACTGCCGCTGCTGTGCATCCGGCTTCCGTTTCGATATGTAATTTCAATTTCCCCGATTTCATAATTTCCCGGATAAAAATTCTGCTGTTCATCCAGATGATATACCACCTTCGTTCTTCCCAGAAACATGGCCGACACTTCCAGATCTTTTCCCACAAGATATGCCGGAATCACCGGGGCAAATGTAAGCTTTAATGTTTCCCCGTCGTAAGTAAACGGCCGGCGTCCGAACATCATCGTCTTCCACATACTCATAAACTCAATGGTCGAACCGCTCAGACGTGCAACAAATCCCTTTCCGACAAGCTTTTTATTCGGATTTTTCGAGCTTGCAATAAACGAGGAATTCTCCCAGATGCTTCTTCCATACTGTTTTTCATCCAGGAACGGAATCGCCGCATGATGGAAATCTTCCGCAAATTCTTCATATAACTGTGCATGCAAAAGTTCCAGCAGATACTTATATTCCATATGCAGCCAGATGGATTCGTTTTCCAGCCAGCCCGGTGTAAATGCACGGGCACGCCCCAGCTCATAGGATGCATTCTGCAAAGATGCATTTACCTTGTACATGGACAGCTCCGTATCGTAGAGATCACTGTTCTTTACAGCAGCTGCCAGCATTTTCTTTTCCTTCTGCGGACGGTTCAGTTTCAGATAGCGGGTCGGTCCTTCCAGGAAATACGGAAGCGGCTGTACGGCAAATTCCAGCGGAATGATACCTTCTTCCGTCTGGTCATACCTCCTGACTTCATAGGAAAAATACGTCGGGCAGATGCCTTTTCCGTATTCCTTTGCTTTGACAATGCCTGTTTCCACCGTATCTTTCCAGCCCTGCAGCATCTGGATAAGCTGCTCACTCTGATATGTGACTGTCTCGCCGGATATCCCCTGATAGGTCTTCTCCCGGTAAATTTCCTTTGCATCATTGATGCGATTCCAGAAAGAAAAGATCTGCTGGTGCTTTGCAATCGCATCGTTTTCCAGACGGTTGATCAGCTGCAGTTCATCTAAAAATGTTCCGAGTTCTTTTAAAATCCGCACCGGTTCGTCCAGACGCTGCAATGCACCTATCGTATATGTCAGCATCCGGTACAACTCATAAGTTTCTGCCATGGAAGAGCCAAAAATACCCGGCAGACCGTTTAACGCATCATACCATCCCGGCTTGCCGCCTTCCATCTCGATTCCCATTCCATACGGATCAAGTGCGGCAAACTTTGTCGCACACAAAAGAATCAGCTTTTCCATCAATGTGGTATAGATAATCTCCCCTTTTCCGAACTGTGCACGGACAAGTTTCTCATCCGTGTTTCTTCCGGAAACTTCATTCAGTGCATGATACTGACGCACGCCCCGTTCCGTCAGTACATAACGGCGGACTCTCGGATTGATGCTGATCTGCGACAGGAAAAAGGTATACGCTTTTTCGGTCAGCATTTCTTTTTCCTTTTCCGGAAAGATAGCCAGGTATTCTTCGATGAGATCTAAATTGTAATCCCAGTGATCGCTCCAGTATCCTTCCAGGAAATTTCCGTTCACCGTTTCCTGTGCAAAATCAATCAGGGAGGTAAACAGTGCCTGATCCGGCAGCAGATCCCACAATTTTCCTGGTGTAAACGGTTTTGTTACAAGTGCAAGCACTTCCTGTTTCTTTGCCTCCGGCAGATCCTCTAAAATCATGCTGGCATGGTCTTTTTCGATGGTATAACTCGTCATCTCCACGCCCAGCGGATTATAACCGTCCAGCTGGATCAGACTGTAAAACGTCTGAATATTTTTCCGCCCCACAAACGGTGCAAAAAAGGTTTCGAGCCTGCGGTTCTGATTGACATCCCGGAAATTGCCGTTGCCCTGGGAGTAAAACTCCGGCAGCATGGAAAAGTAGTTGTAATCCCGCTCCAGATCCCCGTGTTTTCTGGAATACACATGGAAGATCTTACTGTGTCCAAGCGGAATCGGATATCCGCCACGCAGCAGATTGTCCATATAGGTGTATGCACAGTACGCATCAAAATCTTCATTTCCGGTGTGCGTCTGCATATCTTTCGTCAGCTCCTGCACAAGTTCCTCACACCGATCTTTTTTCTCTGCAAAATACGCACCGTTTAATTCGTGGCTTCCAAGAAAATCCTGTAAAATTTTCTGGTTTTCCACCTGTCCGATCAGCTCATAGATACTTTCCGACTGTCCGGATGCAATCTCCATGGTTCTGGTAAACATACAGCACGGAACCAGATTGGCATCGCTTCTGGTCTGCGTTTCGACTTCCCGGATTCCTCCCTGTTCATATACCACGGCGCATCCTAACGAATTGTCATAGCCAAAGACGGTTTCCGGATCTGTCACAGTCTCCAGCCGCGTGCCGTCTTCCGCAAATCCGATGCCAAAATTTCCACCCTCGATCATCGTTACATCCGCGGTGTCATCCATGCTTGCACGGACACGAAAATACGGTACATTCTTTTGTACCTGTTCTACCTGCATCCATGCTTTCGAGGTCTGGATCATGTTTTTGGTATTTTCCATACTCACCCCGTATGGAATCACCTGCGGCATTCCGTCAAGCAGTTCTATGTTCACATCATCCGATGCCGTATTGGTTACCATGACCTTCCGAAACAGTGCCCCTACCGGTTCTTCCGGCAAAATACAGTACTCCACATGCACTTTAAGCTGTAACTCCGGAAGTTCTTCCTCAATTGCCAGTGTATTCATGCCAATATGCATCCGATGCGTCCGTGTTTCCTTTAAAAAAGCTTCCTCTGTTTTTCCGTCTTTACGCAGGAATGTCCGAAATCCCGTGCGCTTTACATTCTGGTACGCCTTGTGCGCCGGTTCAAATTCCATGATCGCATGATCTTTATTTTCCACACCAAAACTTGCCACGCCCTGTCCGCGGTTGACATAGTAACACCAGATCGGGATACCGTGCAGTCCTGCTATGCCCGGAAGAAAACTGGCAAATACCGGTTTTCTCCCGTAATTTTCAATGGTATATTCCTTTTTCATCTGTCTGCACTCCTTTCTGCAAGTATCAGATGGATGCGGTGTACAACAGCCGTATCCAGAGTTTTTAACATGTTTCTGTCACAGTAACAACGTCCTCTGGCACAGGACAACGCAATATTCTCATCCAGCATTGCATCTCTTACCTCATAAGTTCCCGCTTCCAGTTTCTTTGGATTTTCAATCGTAACATTCCACTGAATTCCCTGAAATGGAAGGGTCACTTCTGCTTTATTTTCTTTATCAAACTGTTCCGTCAGCAGATTCGGTGCAATCACGAGCGCACCGTCCGCTCCGCGAATACCAAACATACAGGTAATTACAGTAAGCATATACCAGCTTGCAGCACCTGTAAGATAGTGGTAAAGGCCTCTGCCGTCTTTTCCGAAATATTCCGGGATTCCCGGATAGATCCGGCTGTTTTCAAAATCCATGGCCTGATGATACAGCGCATGCAGTGCCCGGTATCCTTCCTTTGCAAATCCTCTCTCATACAATGCATTGGCATACATGACTGCCATGTGGGAAAAAACTGCCCCGTTTTCTTTCTCTCCGTATGCAAAGCCAAACATCCGGCCCATATCTGTTTTCACCTCATGGAAATCGGTATTTAACCGGTACCCACCGCAGGATGCATCGAACAGATACTGATCCGCTGCTTTTGTGATTTCCATCACCTGTGCCGTCTCTGCCGTTCCTGCCATAACAGAAAATACCTGGCCGGTCAGCATCATCCGGACACTTCCATCCGGCTGTATTCCTTCCACGCGTCTGCCATGATCATCGTAATAACTGTTGTACCATGCATGGCCATCCGCCTGTATCCACTCATTTTTCCGGATATTGTGCATCATCCATTCTGCTTTGTGAAGCAGACTCTCCGCGACAGTCCGGGTTGGCAGCGAAAGCTTTTCTCCGCTGATCCGGTGGCTGCAGCTTTGTGCATATGCCGTAAGCCAAGCCTGCTTGGCTGCTACATCCTCATACAGTGACTGTTCATCCCGCAGAAGCGGTTCGGTCTCGCGGAACAAAGATATGGTATCCACCCCTTTTTCTTTCTCTTTTAAGAGCAAATTTCCAAGATCCATGAGATTCTTTGCATAAGCATTGGTAAACGCAACGCTCTCTCCACGACGAGATGCCATATCAATCGCATCGTTCCAGTCCGCATCCCGCAGCCGGATCTGATTGTGCTCTCCCACTTCGTAAAATGCGCACAGTGCCTGCACCAGCAGATGCTCTAAAACCGTACCTTCATAGCGTTTGTCCTCTGCATCTTTCTGCCATGTTTCGCCTTTCCACGCTTCATCGACCGCCGTTCCTCGCATCACCTGTGCATCTTTGAAATATGGTACCTTCTGATACAGCAGGGAACTGTCCCCCGTCTGTTCGAGATACAGTCTCGTCGTCATACACGGCCACACGCCATGATCCATCCATACACGGGTGATTCCGTTTCTGTCTGCCTTAAATTCTCCCATGTGCTCTCCGATGATCGTGGCATTGGTTCCATCCACACGCACGCCGGCAAAGTTTGATACAAGCAGATCCCTCACACTTGCCGGGTCCATCAGAAGCAGTGCCAGACAGTCCTGCCACAGATCCCGCCAGCCTCTGCCGCCTTTTCCGTAATCGTGATGCGGCAGGAAAGAACATCCATAGATCCGGCGCAGTTCCGGCTGGAAATTCACCCAGTTCATAAACTGGTCAAAAACCGGATCTGCCGTGTGATAATGTACTTTATTTTTCTCTTTCCAGTACTGTCTGGTTTTCTCAAAACAACGATGTACTTTTGGGGAATCCGAAAATGCTTCCCGGATTGCTGCAATCTTTTCTTCCACCTGGATGGCACCGATGAGCAGTGTGTATTCACAACATTCGCCCTCTTTCAGTGTTTTCTCTGCAAACCGCAGTCCTCCGAGGGCTTCCTGTCCATCCACTTCTGCCCCGCTTTTTACCCCGGACCGATTACAGACCACAGCTTCCGGCCAGAGCAGTGTACCGCCGCGTCCGACAAAAGCCTCCAGTTCCGGATAAAAACTCTCCGGTGCTTCTCCCTCTCCGGTCATGCCTTCCACATAATAGGTCCAGTCATTTTCCTGATGCCCGCACTCATCAAAGGACAGCGTCGGTGTCACATGTACACCGTATTCTGTCGTATGTGTCCGGTGCAGCAGAGATGTTACATGCCGGTGATCCCGGATATTGTCCGCACTGCGTCCATAGACAGGAATCGCCGCTACTGCAGTTACTGTCAGCGGTTGGGATAAGATATTTTTCAGTTTCACATGCATGATTTCAACATTCTCATCCACTCCGGCAAAACTTATGATCTCTGCCTCCAGTCCCATTTCCTTTGATCTGCGCATTGCCTTGTGCCACATATATCCGGCTTCCACACAGGATTCTTCCTGTTGTCCGCTGTATCTTTTGGCTTCCTGTTTCGCCGACATACCGGTTGCCGACCAGACGCCCCGCTCCTTTACCTTGCACCAGAAATTCCGGGATGTCCGTTTTCCCGTCAGATCTCCGACACTCTCCGGTTCCAGCAGGAAATGATTCTGATCCAGTTTCGCATCTCCGCACAGGTTTGGAGTAACCGCACTCTTTAATCCGTGTTCACCGGCAATCGGGAAATATAATTCACGGTCATTTTCCGCACCTTTGAGCCGGAAACTTCCGTCATGATCCATAAACTCATAATTTTGCATGACCTTACCTCCTCTTTTTTCCTGCTTTTATGATAAGAAAAATGGAACCCGTACATAAGGTTCCATTTATCGGTTTGGTGTCATTTTTTTAGGCTCTGACGATACTCTTTCGGATTGATCCCTTTCACCCGCTTAAATACACGCGAAAAATATTTTTCATCTCTAAATCCGACCCGATAGGCTATTTCATAAGTTTTCAGTACCGTATGTTCCAGATACGTGCACGCACGCGTAATGCGGATCTGATTCAGATAATCGACGTACTTACACTGCAGCTGCCGTGAAAACAGCGTAGACAGATATCCAGCAGAAATTCCCGCCTTTTCCGCCACATCGGAAAGCGAAATATCTTCGGCAAAATGTTCCGCAATATATTCCTGTGCGACCTGCAGAAACCGGTTTTCCTGCCCTGCAAATTCCTGTTCGACTGCCTCTCCTTCCGTTCCGAATGCTTCATCTGCCAGCTGATTGATACAGTTCAGGATATCCGCTGCCCTTACCGGTTTCAGCAGATATTCTTTTGCTCCCAGATGCAATGCCTGCTGCGCATACTTAAATTCATCGTATCCGCTCAAAATAACCGTAACCGGTTCAATTCCTGCTTTTTTTGCCTCCTGAAGCACTTCAATCCCGCTTTTGACCGGCATCTGTACATCCAGAAGCATTACCTGTGGCTGATATTTCAGGAGAATATCCAATGCCTCCTGTCCGTTCTCGGCCTCATAGATCCTGGAAAAGCGGTCGGTATGCAATTGCATATATTTTGTCATTCCTCTGCGAATGGTGTCCTCGTCATCCGCAATCAACAATTTTAATCCCATTTATTTCTCCTCACCGGGAAGATCGAGTATCACGATCGTTCCCTTTCCCACTTCACTTTTGATCTCCAGTATAAAATTCTCTTTGTATTTCCGCTCTAAGCGTTCATGGATATTTTTGATGGCATATCGTCCGATCCGCTGCTTCCGGTAAGCATCCGGTTCTTCTTCCCAGATCTCATCAATCTGGGACTGGCTCATGCCGATTCCGGTATCCGCAATCTCAAAGTGCATCCGGTTTTTTACCTTTGCTGCTGTCACCGTCACTTTACAGCAGGTACTCACATTTTCAAATCCATGCACAATTGCATTTTCCACAAAAGGCTGCAGAATCAGCTTTGGAATCTTTTCCTGCCTTACCGCATCTTCTACCAGCACTTTGTACTGCAGACGTCTGGAAAAACGCATCTGCTGAATCTGCAGGTAACGGGAAACCAGCTCCGTCTCCTGCCCCACGGTTACTTCACGTTTTCCCTGGCTGAGCACCAGACGGAACAGCTGTGAAAGTGCCAGAATGCTTTCCGCAATTTCCTCATTGTCCTGTTCCATCGCCTGCCAGTATAAAGAATCCAGAGTATTGTACAGAAAATGCGGATTGATCTGCGCCTGCAGGGCGGCAAGTTCACTCTCCTTTTCCTGCAGCGTTATCACATAGTTTTTATCAATCAGTTCTTTGATGGCAAGCACCATCCGGTTAAAACATTCCGCCACTTCCCCTACTTCATCATGGGTGAGCACTTCCACCTGCTGGTCGAAATTTCCTTCCGACACGTCGTTGATCGCCTCATTCAGTTTCCGGAGCGGCTTGGTTACAACATTGGAAATAATCAGAAGAAGCGGCAGCAGTCCAAGCATGAAAACAGCAAGAATCACAAGCGGCATATAGGCAATATCCCACAAACGCATCTGCAGGTCATAACGTTTTACCACTTTGCAGATAATGCTTGCATCGGCACCGGTCTGTGTGCAGATCACTTCGTAATTTCCATAAGTAAAATGTGCCTCTCTCTTTTCAAAATCCTGTTGTACGAAATCAGACGCCGTCAGTTTTTCTTTCAGTTTTGGATCAATTTTTCCAATCTGGCTTAAAACACTTCCTCCTGCATCCATCACCAGAATGGATTCTGACTTGTTTTTCACAACATTTTTGCACAGATTATCAAAATAGTCCTGTCCGACACCGATGACAACAAAACCAAGTGTTTTCTTTGCTCCCGGGCGGACAATTTTACGGCAGAGCACCACTTTGTCGGTCCGGCTGCTCTGATACAGTTCGCTCGTTCCTTTCGGAATCTGCATCCAGACAATCCCATTACTGCTGTCTGAAATCTTCTCATAAATCTCCGTCTCATGAAAATCCTTTGTTCCCGGAATATAGGCACTGTTATCCATCCCTCTCAGGTATGGACGAAGTCCGTTTTCCGGATATATGGCTATGGTTTTGATATGTCCTTTAAGCGCAATCATATCCTGTACAATCCGCATCGGGGCCTCGTCAAACCATACCTTTGCATTGCGGTTTAATTCCGTCACATCAGTTCGGGAAAGTAAGTTTTGAATGTCATTATTGATGCTGATATAGGTAGAAAAATCCCGGATGTCTGTCTGCATGATCTCCATGCTCTCTGCCAGCGTCTGTGCGCTTGCATAATCGCTTGCATATTTCTCCTGCTGTCCGCTTCTGTAATTAAAGAAAAAGAGAACGAGGCAGATGACAACCAGCACCGGAGATATTGTCAGATAACCATAAAAAACCAACTTTTTCTTTACGCTTAAATGATCTACCCAGTTTCTGATCCGCTTCATCTGTCCGTCCTCTTTTCTTATGTATTTAACCCTTTACAGCTCCCATGGCTGCACCCTTTGTGATATGTTTATTCAATGCAATATAAACAATAACTGCCGGTGCTGCGGTGAGTGCCATAACGGCGAACTGTACCGCGTAGTTGGAAGAATACTCTCCGGTGAACTCCAGTACGGAGAACGGGAGTGTTTTCCACTTCGGGGAACTTAAGTATGTGGTTGCCATCATGAATTCATTCCAGTTATTTAAGAAGGTCATGATTGCAACAGTTGCAATGGATGATTTTAACATCGGAGTGATGATCTGGAATAAAATACGGTAAATTCCGCATCCATCCATTACGGCTGCCTCTTCCAGTTCCACCGGAATTGCTTCCATGAAACTGGTCATCAGGAACAATCCCTGTGGCAGGGAGAATGCCACATACGGAATCAGCAGTGCCCAGATAGTATCTGTCATTCCAAGCTGACTGTAAATCTTATAGTTTGGTAACAGTGTCGCATGAATCGGAATCATCATGCCCATAAGAAGCAGGGTCTTTACCAGTCCGCTCAATTTCCAGTTCATTCTGCGGCATGCAAATGCTGCCATAATCGAAATGATAATAACCAGAATCACTGCAAGCCCGTTGATGATTACACTGTTCTTTAAGTAATGAAGGAAATTACCGTCTACAAAAGCTTTAACGTAATTGCCCCACTGGATTTTCTTCGGAATGATTAAAAGACCGCTGGTAAACATCTCATTACTGCTCGCCAGAGAGAAATCCAAAAGCCAGATCAGAGGGAAAATCTGAATGATAGCAACAATGGAGAGCACAATCCAAAGTATCGGTTTTTTCTTTTTCTTCGCGCTTTTTGACTTTCCTACATATTCCATTTATGCCGCCCCCTTTCTCTTCTTTGCCTTCACGGTATCACGATCCTCAAAGATCTTGTTAAGGATCACGGTAGTAAGCAGACAGATGATGATAAATACAACACCGATGGCATTTCCATATCCATACTTAAATGCCTTAAATGCCTGCTGGTACAGGTAGTTTGCTGCAAACTGTGTCTTGTTTCCAGGACCGCCGTTTGTCAGCAGATATACGGTTTCCATCTGCTTTAATGCAGAGATGACTGCCATCGTTACATTCACCTGAATGACAGGTTTCATCAGTGGAAGTGTAATCTTTAAAAATGTGGTTCTCTGGTTTGCACCATCGATTGCTGCTGCCTCATACAATACCGGGTCGATATTTTTGATACCGGTGTAGTAAATGAGCATGCCCCATCCAAAACCATGCCAGATCAGTACCACAAGCACTGCCCAGATCGCTTTATCGGAAGAAAACCAGTTGATTCCGCCTTTTCCACCAAATGCTTTGATGATATTGTTTAACAGACCGAAATCCGGGTTATAAATAAATTTCCACAGATAAGCGATAACGGCTACGGAAATAACATTCGGGATAAAGAATACGCAGCGGAAAAAGCTCTCGCCCCTGCCACCCAGCTTATCCAGGACAGCTGCTGTGATCATGGCAAGTGGATGCTGGATACAGATAAATCCGATTGCCAGCAATAAGGAATTTCGCATGGACATCCAGAAATTGGAATCCACAATCAGTTTTTTGTAGTTCTGCCATCCGATGAAATGTGCCTGCCCCATACCGGAATAATCGGTAAATCCGTAATATCCGCTCAGGCAGATCGGTGCTAAAATTGCAAAAAAGAATAATAACAATCCCGGAAGTACGAGTGTGAGGATGACCCATTTATTACTGTATAATTTTTTCATACTTTATTGCCCCTTCTTAGGAAAAAAGACCGCCGGAATATGACTTCCGGCGGTCCTATGGTCTGTGATTACCAGTCGCAGGAAGAACCAATTGTCGTTAAGAAATCGTCAATGTTTGTGCTTCCGTTTGATACGTTCTGAATCTCGCTCTCAATACATGTCTTGAATGCGGATGGTCCACAGTCATTGATTGGAGTTCCGGATACGCTTGTTGCATTGTTTACCGCATCTACGAACTGCATCTGTAAATCAGTCTCATTGCCGGTCATGTATGCAGACTGATCCTGTGCAGACATTCCTACACCATTCTCCCAGCCGATCTTTGACAGTTTGTCTGGCTGATACATATAATTTAAGAACCTGATTGCTTCATCTTTTACGGATGAGCTTGCAGAAACTGCATATCCGCCACCGTTCCACGCTGCAATATCTGTTGCTGTTCCTTTGCCGCCATCAATTACCGGCATGGTGAACATACGGATGTTGGTACGGATATCTTCCGGAATGTCCTCGTTGAGTGCCATGGATGCATCCCAGCTTCCCATGTAGTACATTGCTGCCTGTCCGTTGGTAAACAGGTTCTGTGCGGTTGCATAATCCTGAGAATCATATCCCTTCTGGAACAGTCCTGCATCTGCAGACTTCTTTAAGAGTTCTACTGCCTTCTTGATGTTAGGATCTGAGAAATCCTTGTTTGCGATTGCATCGCTTACGGTCTTGGAATAATCAGAACCGGTCAGCTTAAAGAGGATATCGGACAGATAAACTGCCATTGGCCATCCATCTCCACCATCCATTGCCAGCGGTGTGATTCCTGCATCGTTCATCTTTCCTGCCAGATCTAACAGTTCGTCATATGTAGTCGGAACTTTCCATCCATTGTCATCAAAGATTTTCTGGTTGTAATAGAAAGCAGCTACGTCTGTATTTCTTGGAAGTCCGTATAACTTTCCGTCCTTCTTGAATCCATCGAGGGAACCCGGAATAAAGTTATAATCGGTGTAATCGCTCTCATTTAATTCTTCTAGAACTCCTGCATCCAGAACTTCATCCAGGAATGCCGGCTGGCCCCAGATACTTACAACATCCGGCATGCCATCCATGGAGTATGCTTTGAACTTTGTCTTATAGCTTTCTTCATCCAACGCCTCAACCTTGATCTCAACATTTGGATTTTCTTTCATATACTCATCAATGATTGTCTGTTCTACCAGACCCTGTCCTGTTTTTCTGTCCGAAAGGTTTGAAAATACTTTCAGTGTCACCTTTCCGCCATCATTGCCACTTTCTTCAGACTTGGAAGTACTGCCGTTTCCATCCGTGTTTGTCTCTGTGCTGCCACATCCCATCATCAGGGTTGCTGCCATTGTTGCTGCAAGTACAGCTGAAATAACTCTTCGTTTCATATACCTTTTCCTCCTGGTTTTTCTGACCGGCCGGATCATTTATTTGATGAACTAATGATACCATCCGGGCATATGGTTTTACAGTAAACAAATTTTTAAAAAGGTGCACTTTTTTTTAAAAAATGGAACACAAAAAAGCTGCTACACAACCTTGGGGGTGTGCAACAGCTTTTTGTATTCTTTTCCATAATTAAGAACAGGCTTTCTGATTCTCCAGTGCCGAGAGGAAAAATGCTATGATTGTCTCCATACCATAGGTATTGAAAATGCATGCCCAGATATCTCCCTTGTCCCCGCAGTATACCTGATTGACAACTCCGGAATATGTATCCGTATGTGTGGTCAGTTCTATCTGCAGCATCTTCCCCGCATCCTTTTCAGAAGTCGGACAGAACACTTAACAGCTGGCAGAATTTTTGCCGTTCAGCCTCGTCTTGTCTGTATTATATTCGCTCCGCAGCTCTCCATCCACATAAAACCTTACGTCCTGCAGGGAAGAGCGGATTGCAAATGATGTCTGCGTGAAGTCATCCGGAAGCCGCGTAACCAGCACCATGGTCTCATCCACTCCCACCGGATATTTCCCCGGAACGGTAATCTTCTGACTGGTTCCGTCATTTTTTTCCCAGGTAAATGTCCCCCTGTATGTAAGATTCTCCGGTCTGGAAGCTTTGATACGTTCTGACGGATACACTGTCTCCGCTACCACAAACCAGCCAATCACCGCAATCATCAGAAGATAAGATAAAAGTACTTCCTTTTTATTCCCCATATACTTTTTCATCTTTCAGTTTCTCACCCTGTCCTTTATACTTTATATTTTGCATTCATATGTTTTCTTTTAATTATTCCATAACTATACCGGAAATGCAAGCACCACGTTCCTGTTCACTCAGCACTGCGCCATGTCACGCAAAAAAGGGATTACCACCCATTTCGTGGTAATCCCCTGAAAAGAAAACTCAGATTGTTCCGGTTACGGTAAGTGTGCCTGCCCCCGGTGTCACTGTCCACTCGCCGGTTGTGGCATCCTGCGTGAAGGTTGCTGCCGGTACGGTAATCTGCCCTTCCTGCGTCGCAAAAGTACCGGTCGTGGCATTGTAGGAATAATTTGCCGGATCCGACCATGCCGTTCCATTATACGATACCGCAAGATTCGAAAGTACCGGATCGAATGTGTCTGTCACCACTGCGCCGGTTGCCGCCAGTGCCGCAGTATTTCCGGTATTCTGGATAAGGAACGTATAGGTCAGTGTTCCATTTTCCGTAACCGGAACCGGACTAACGGATTTGGTGATTGTCAGCTTCGGGCCACTTTCCGCGATGACGGTTTCCTTTGCGGTAACCGGTGTAATTCCCCCTCCGGAAACAGTCACCGTGTTGGTAATCTCCGATTCCGCCAAAAGAGGTGCAAACGCATTGGTTTCTGCCTCATATACAATGGTCACGTTTCCCCCCGCCGGTACACTGATCCCGGAAACGGAAAGGGGTGGTCCTGCCGTGACTGCCGGTGTTGTCTGTAAGATTCCATTGCTGTAATAACGCACGGTATCTGCCACATACGTCAGTGGCACCAGTGTGTCTGTGCCAAATGCATATGCCCCCAGATCATCTGCAACCGTCAGTCCTGTCATGGCTGTATTTCCGGAATTCACTATGCTCACAACATAGGTGACACGGTCATTCTGCCCGTATGTTTTGCGTACCGCAGTTTTGGTTGCGGCAAGTACCTCAAGGATTTCTCCCACTGCAACGTTGGAATTGGCTACAGCGTTTCCATAGCGGAGCTGTGCCTGATTGGTAAATATTGCCATTTTTTTGCATCCTTTCATTTTATTCAGGTATGCTTTATCATATGACAGAAATTTTCTATATGTGCAGCCGCACCATTACTATTCTTTCAAATATATTTCCGGTCTTCTGTCCCGGAACAGCCCCCAGCTTCTTCTTTCTTCTTCTATTTCATCCAGATCAAACGTATGCAGGATAAAGCCTTCTGATACCCTGTCCATCTCTTCTGTCACTTCCCCTGTTGCGTCTGTGATAAAAGAGGAACCGTAAAACGTGAGGGCTGAGCTCTGCTGTCCATTTTCCGCGCACGGTTCCACGGTTTCTGTCCCTATCCTGTTTGCAGCAATGACCGGCATAAGATTACATGCCGCATGCCCCATCATGCACCGTCTCCAGTGCGGCATACTGTCGCAGCCAAGTATCGGCTCGCTTCCGATTGCAGTTGGATAGAAAAGAAGTTCCGCCCCTTTTAGTGCCATGCCTCTTGCCGTCTCCGGAAACCACTGATCCCAGCAGATTCCAACCCCAATCGTCCCATATCTGGTTTTAAATGCCCGAAACCCTGTATCACCGGGCGTAAAATAAAATTTTTCCTGATAATAATGGTCGTCCGGAATATGTGTTTTCCTGTAAATGCCGCGCACACTTCCATCGGCATCAATGACTGCCACGGAATTGAACATCTGTCTGTGATCCCCGGCTTCATAAAAGCTCACCGGAATCACCGTTTCCAGCTCTTTTGCCAGTTTTTTCATATGGATGACAGCATCATCTTCCTCCAGCGTTCTTGCATATCCATAATATTCATACCTTCTCTCCTGACAGAAATACGGTCTTTCGAAAAGTTCAGGGGGAAGAATGACCTGCGCCCCCTGTGCAGCGGCCTCCCTGATCAGTTCCGATGCTTTTTCTATATTTTCTTTTACATCGCTGCCGCAGCCCATCTGTATGGCAGACACTGTGGTTTTTCTCATATCATGCTCCTCCCATCCTCCCGGAATCTGCCGGTATCTGCTGTGTAATACAATGAATGTTCCCACCACCGACAATAATATCACGTGCGTAAACCGGGTATACCTTCCTTCCGGGAAAAAGCCCCCCTATGATGTTCACAGCCTCTGCATCCATTTCATCCTCAAACTGGGGAATCAGGACTCCTCCATTTGTAATATAAAAATTAACATAGCTTGCGGCAAGCCGCTCCCCTGCTTTTCGCTGCTCCTCCCCCTCTTCAAAGGAAAAACCGGCAAGTTCATATTCCGTTATACAAACCGGCTTCCCCGGAACCGGGACTTTGTGGACTATGAGCTTCCGCCCCCTGGCATCTGTCTCTTTTTCCAATATTGCAAGATCTGCAGATGACAAGGGATACTGCGGATCTTTGGGATCCTCCGTCCACGCAAGCACCACATGTCCGGGAGCGGTAAATGCACAGACATTGTCTATGTGTCCGTTTGTCTCATCGTTGTAGATTCCATATGGAATCCAGATGATTTTTTCTGCCCCAAGATAATCCTTTAACTTCTGTCCGATCTTTTCTTTTGAAAGTTCCGGATTCCTGCCTTTGCTGAGCAGACAGCTTTCTGTCACAAGGATGGTTCCCTCTCCATCGGTATGGATTGCCCCGCCTTCTAACACAAACGGATGCGCATCATACAGATCATATCCTGTCTTCCGGCAAAAAGAGGACGCTACTTTATCATCCTTTTCCCAGTCTGCATACAATCCGTCACAGATTCCACCCCATGCATTAAAACACCAGTCAATTCCCCGTACCTGCCCCTGCCCATTGACAACAAAGGTCGGCCCGACATCCCTCGCCCATGCATCATCCGATGCAATTTCCATATAATGGACCGGATAATTTTTCTGATAGTTTTTTTCTTTCCGGACAGCTTCAATTATCATTTGTGCATGATCCAGCTCCCCTGCTTCCACCAGCAGATATACCGTCTCGGATTCCGCAGCGGCACATATGACATCCGCAAAAGCCTCTCTTGCCTTTTTTGCACCATATATCCAGGAACCCGGCCGTTTCGGCCATATAAGTATTGTCCCTTTATGCGGTTCATACTCCGCCGGCATATGAAATCCATCCTTGCTAGGACAACCTTCCTTTAAAATCTTCATATCCAAATCTCCTGATTACCCTGCATTCTTTATCTGCCCCCATAACTGCGATGTCCGGAAGCGGCATACCGTTAAACGTATTATTTTTGACCATGGAATAAATTGCCATGTCACAGAATGTAAGCCTGTTGCCCACTTTTATCTCTTTATCAAATGAGTAATCACCGATCACATCACCTGCCAGACAGGTACAGGAAGAAAGCCGGTACGTATATGCTTTCTCCCCTGCTTTTCCACTGTCCTTAAGCGGCGGACGATACGGCATTTCGAGTACATCCGGCATATGGCATGCCGCTGAAGTGTCCAGAACCAGTATCTTTATCCCATTGTTTTCGACAATATCGAGCACGGTTGTCTCAAGATAGCCTGCATTCAGGGCTACTGCCTCCCCCGGCTCAAGATAAATTTCAAGGTCATATGTTTCCTGCATGCGCCGGATACAGTTCTCCAGTTTTTCCATGTCGTAACCGGCTTTTGTGATATGATGTCCGCCACCCATATTAAGCCATTTCCGTCCGTACAGCAGATCTCCAAACTTTTTTTCCACAGCAACAAGTGTCGTTTCCAGGGCATCCGAATTCTGTTCACAGAGCGTATGGAAGTGAAACCCATCTATCTGCGACAGGTCAAAACCGTTTTGTATGGCTTTGTCAAGCTCTGCCCTCGTTAGACCAAGCCTTGAACCTGTACCGCACGGATCATAAATCTCATGCCCTTCCTGTGTAGAACACTCCGGGTTAATTCTAAGTCCTGTACTTACCCCTGCGGCTGCTTCTTTGATTTTTTCCTTATGAACCAGAAACTGGGAAACGGAATTAAAAACAATATGGTCACATATTTTTACCAGTTCGTCCATTTCTTCCGGCAGATATGCCGGACAGAAGACATGGTTTTCTTTTCCCATCTCTTCCTGTGCCAGACGTGCTTCATACAGCCCACTTGCCGTCGTCCCGCTTAAATATTTTCCAATCAGGGGATATTCACAAAATGCGCTGAATGCTTTCTGTGCAAGAAGGATCTTTGCGCCCGTTCTCTGCATTACATGATGCAAAATCTTCAGGTTTTCTGTCAGTTTTCCCTCATCTATCACATAGCAGGGAGTTTTCAGTTCATTAATCTTCATCCTTCCCTCCGGCTCAATCCATATGAACAGAAGGGTCTGCTGTCTTGTAACAATCCACGGATACCGGATTTTCAACTACCTTCCATGGAAGACCAAATTTATTCAGTGCTTCCATATACGGATCCGGATCCATCTCCTCAAGATTGAATACCCCGGGCTTTTTCCAGAGTCCTGTCACAACCATCATGGAACCTATCATTGCCGGTACTCCTGTTGTATAGGAAACTGCCTGTGATTCCACTTCTTTGTAGCATTCCTGATGGTCACATACATTATAAATATAAATAGATTTCTTTTTTCCGTCCTTTATCCCATTAAAAATACATCCGATATTTGTCTTCCCTACTGTCCGTGGTCCAAGTGATGCCGGATCCGGAAGCAGTTCTTTTAACACCTGTAACGGCACCACTTCTTTTCCGTCTACCATAATCGGGTCTGTCCGGAGCATTCCCACATCCTCAAGGCATTTCATGTGTGTAAGATAACTCTGTCCAAACGTCATGAAAAACCGGATTCTTTTCACACCCGGAATATTTTTTGCAAGGGATTCTATTTCCTCATGGTGGAGAAGATACATATCTTTTTCTCCGACCTGGTCAAAATTATACTGTGCCCGCCACTCCATCGGCTCGGTTTCTACCCAGTGCCCATCCGTCCAGTAGGAACCGTTAGCGGATACCTCCCGAAGATTTATCTCCGGATTAAAGTTTGTGGCAAACGGATAACCATGATCTCCGCCATTACAGTCAAGTATATCAATGGTGTGGATTTCATCAAAATAATGTTTCTGCGCATATGCCGTAAATACCGATGTGACACCAGGGTCAAACCCGCTTCCAAGAATTGCGGTAAGTCCTGCCTCCTTGAATTTTTCCTGATAAGCCCACTGCCAGGAATAATCAAAGTAAGCGGTAAATCCCAGTTTTTTGCACCGCTTCTCATAAATTTCCCTCCACTGTGGATCTTGCGTATCCTCGCACTCGTAGTTTGCGGTATCAATATAGTCAACTCCACAGGCAAGACATGCATCCATAATCGTAAGATCCTGATAAGGGAGTGCCACATTGAGCACTGCATCCGGCCGGTACGAACGGATCAGTGTTTTTAATTCTTCCACGTTGTCCGCGTCAACCCTTGCCGTCTCAATTCTGGAAGCTGTTTTCCCTTCAAGTTTTGCCTTTAAATCGTCACATTTTGACAGGGTACGGCTTGCAATCATGATGTCCGTGAAAACTTCACTGTTCTGACAGCATTTTCTGATTGCCACCTGTGCAACACCGCCACATCCAATAATAAGTAATCTGCTCATTTTTATTCCTCCTGTATCATTTGTTTTACCGGGTTTCTTCCTCTTCGAGTAAGTCCTCTACATATTTTGGAAGCATAAATGCCCCCCGGTGTAAATTTGTAGTATAGTACCATGTTTTCATTCCAAGTGCATCCCATCTTTCTGCATCAAGATCATTCAGCGGATGATACTTTTTAGAAGCGAATCCGAATAACCAGTACCCGGAAGGACAGGTCGGGATATGTGCCTGGTATACCCGGCTGATCGGGAATGACTTGTAGACTTTTCTGTGCATTTTCCGGCATTCAGCCTCATCCTCGTCATAAAACGGGCTTCCATGCTGATACACCATGATTCCGTCCTCCCGGAGAGCTTTATAACAGCTTCCGTAAAATTCTTTTGTAAAAAGTCCTTCCGTATGCCCCAATGGATCTGTTGAATCGTTGATGATCAGATCGTATTCATCATTTTTCCCACGCAGGAATCTAAGCCCATCATCATAATACATTGAAATTCTGGGATCCTCTAACCCACATGCCACCTCCGGGAAAAATTTTCTGCATACATCCACAAACATTTTATCGGTTTCTACCACGTCAATCTTTTCAACAAACGGGTATTTTATGAGTTCTTTCGCCACACCCCCATCCCCGCCACCGATAATCAGAATTTTTTTTGCATTGGGATGGACTGCCATCGGCACATGGGTCACCATTTCATCATATATAAATTCATCTGCATCGGAAAAAACAATTTCACCATCCAATGCTGCCATTTTTCCAAATTCATAGGATTTAAATACATCTATCTTCTGATATTCACTTTTCCCCGAAAAAAGCTGCTCCTCTATCCGGACATCCAGTTTTACATTAACTGTATGATATTCCGAAAACCACATTTGCATATCTTTACCTCCTGTTGCCACTCATGCCAGTACCTGAAGATATTCCACTGCCGGATCTTCGGTTCCCTGCATAGAGCATCCTTTTTCTTTTGCATACAGAATATATTCCGCAATCTCTTTTGTAATCCGTTCCCCCGGGGCAAGAATCGGAATCCCCGGTGGGTAGCACATGACAAACTCTCCACTGATGCATCCCACGGAATCTTTTATACTTAGCGATTTTTTTTCTGCATAAAAAGCTTTCTGCGGAGATACCGCCACCTCCGGATTGATATATTCCCCGGACAAAAGCCCCGTCCTGTCCCTGCTGTATAACCTCTTGATATCCTGCAATGCCCCTACGAGTCTCTCAATATCCTGAATTCTGTCACCAATGGAAATATACGCAAGGATATTACAGATATCACCGAATTCGATCTGTATGTCATATTCATCCCGGAGCAGGTCATATACTTCTATTCCGGCAAGCCCGATATCCAATGTATAAACGGACAGCTTGGTGACATCGTAATCGTAAATGCTGGTTCCATTTACCAGATCACGCCCATAGGCATAGTAACCGCCAATAGAATTAATTTCATTTCTGGCATATTCTGCCATTTTTGCAACTCTGGCAAAAGATTCTCTTCCCCGCAACGCAAGATTTCTTCTTGAAATATCAAGACTCGATAAAAGGAGATACGATGCACTGGTTGTCTGTGTCAGATTGATAATCTGCCTGACATGATCTGCTTTTACCGCTTTCCCGGTAAGAAGGATGGAGCTTTGTGTAAGGCTTCCCCCGGATTTGTGCATGGAGATGGCAGACATGTCTGCGCCTGCTGCCATACCACATACCGGAAGGTTTTCCCCAAAATACAGATGCGTCCCATGTGCTTCATCTGTAAGCACCTTGATTCCTCTGGAATGAGCAAGTTTTACGATTGCCCGGAGGTCTGAACATATCCCGTAATACGTCGGATTGTTTACCAGAACCGCTTTTGCATCCGGGTTGTCCTCAATCGCCCTGGCAACCTGGTCTATTTCCATTCCGAGAGAAATCCCAAGTTTCGCATTCATCTCCGGATTCACATAAACCGGAACTGCCCCACAGAGCACCAGTGCATTAAGTGCACTTTTATGGACATTTCTCGGTAATATAATTTTATCGCCCGCCTTACAGGTTGACAATATCATTGCCTGCACTGCCGATGTCGTTCCCCCAACCATGAGGAATGCATTTTCTGCGCCAAATGCATCTGCCGTCAGTTCTTCTGCTTCGCGGATAACAGAAACCGGATGGCACAAATTATCCAGTGGTTTCATGGAATTTACGTCCAGTTCCACGCACTTTTGTCCAAGCAGCTGTACCAGTTCCGGGTTTCCCCTGCCTCTTTTGTGCCCAGGCACGTCAAATGGAACCACTCTTCTTTTTTTAAATTCCTCAAGTGCCTCATAAATTGGAGCTTTCTGCTGTCTATTAATATCCATTTACTACTCCTAACTCCTTACTGAAAAATAACAGGAGCCTCCAAGTCATTTTAACTCAAAGGCTCTTTTTCTTACATAACTTTATGCAAGTGCAGGTTCTTTTCCTGCAATAATCGCTTTCACTTCATTTTTCAATTCTGTATTCACTACTGGTCTTTCTCCTTTTTGTAACAGATATTGTCATCCCCCAAAAGGCATCTGACCACACCTATATTATAACTTACCCATTTCTTTTATACAATCA
>ENA-OWYT01000173-OWYT01000173.1-human-gut-metagenome-genome-assembly--contig:-NODE-173-length-31863-cov-9.593027_pt1 | contig 31863 bp, 33 predicted proteins | sample MGYA00249752_ERZ652090 | MGnify/ENA primary metagenome ERZ652090 (study PRJEB26925, sample SAMN05827105) | human gut metagenome | biome: ENVO:2100002; feature: ENVO:00000062; material: ENVO:00002003...
AGGGCAAAGAGCCGGAGGTCATCCGCTGCCCGGTGGACATCAACGGCTTTGAGTACGAGATTCGGGAAGCAAGCCGCTGCGTCAAGCTGAGGCGTACCGGCAGCGACCGCTACACCCCGCAGGACAGCCTTGCCCTGACCCGTCTGATGTATGATATCCGCATGAGTTGGGGCATGAAGTTTGCGGGCGAGATGTAAGCACACACCTTGCCGCAAAGGGCTTTTTTGCGTGCGGAGACTATGGCATACGGAGAGCGACAACTCGGAATTTGTTAAATTGGAAAATTAGAATTTAGAGGAGGCAATGCAATGGATATTTCCTATAATTGTGAAAATCAAAAATTTAATTATAGAGTATGTGCCATGATAATCGCGGAAAATAAAATTTTAGCGATGCACGATGAACGTTCACCCTATTTTTATCTTCCGGGTGGAAGAGTTAAGATGGGTGAAACTGCTGAGCAAGCAGTGGTTCGGGAAGTTCAGGAAGAACTTGGTGTAACTCCAAAGATTACACGTCCATTATGGCTCAATCAGGCTTTTTTTACCGAAGATGTGGATAATCTACATTATCATGAACTGTGTATTTATTTTCTGGTGGATATTTCAGAGACAACTCTACTGGAAAGAGGAAACGTCTTTACTCTGACAGAAGGAAAGCATATCCATACTTTTGAATGGCTGGAGTTTGATAGATTGAAAGATGAATATTTTTATCCGCTTTTCCTGAAAAAAGCGATTTACGATCTTCCCGATGAATTCACCCTTCGCACGGAATTAGAGTAACAAATTCCGGTTTGCCGAGCAGACAGGCATCTGAATAACACAAAATGAGGGAGCAGCCATGGTACTTTATTTTACGGGAACCGGCAACAGCCGGTATCTGGCACGGCGCATTGCCGAAGGGCTGGATATGCCGCTTTACGACCTGAACGCTTGTATCAAGGCAGGGGATACCGCCCCGGTGCAGACTGGGCGTGACGTGGTGCTGGTGACGCCTACCTACGCATGGCGCATCCCCCGGGTGGTGTCGGAGTGGCTGGGCAAGACCGCGCTGACCGGGGCAGAGCGTATCTGGTTTGTGATGGACTGCGGCAGCGAGATCGGCAATGCGGCAAAATACAACCGGCAGCTTGCGGCGCAAAAGCAGTTGCAGTATATGGGTACAGCCCAGATCATCATGCCGGAAAACTACATTGCCATGTTCAATGCGCCCCGGAAGGAGCAGGCACGGAGCATTGTGGAGCAGGCAGAGCCTGCGCTTCAGAAGGTGCTGGCGCAGCTCAAAGTCGGGCAGGAACTTCCTCCACCGAGAGAGACCCTCTACGACCGCTTTATGAGCGGCCCGGTGAACCCGGTGTTCTATCGCTTTTTTGTAAAAGCCAATGCCTTCCGGGCAACGGATGCCTGCATCGGCTGCGGTAAGTGCGTGGAGTTGTGCCCCCTGAACAATATCCATCTGGAAAACGGCAAGCCGGTCTGGGGCAAAAACTGCACCCACTGCATGGCGTGCATCTGCTATTGCCCTAAAGAAGCCATCGAGTACGGCAAAAAGAGCAAAGGTAAGCCCCGGTATCACTTTGAGGCGCTGAAAGAGAAGCGGGACGTATGAAGGAAAAACGATGATGGTAAAAAGCAGATGAAGTATTTATACTTACATGGATTAGGACAAAAACCAGACAGTTGGGACAGAGTAATAAAAGAAACGAAGGTCTCGGACAGAAGCGCCAGCTTGAGTCTGGCAGAGATGCTGAAAGGAAAAGCGGCCACCTATAGGGAACTGTATACTGCATTCTCAGAAAAGTGCAACAAGGAAAATGACGAAATCGTCTTGTGCGGGCTTTCCTTGGGTGCTGTTCTGGCACTTAATTATGCGATGGACCATCCGAATAAAGTAAAGGCACTGGTGCTAATTGCAGCACAATATAAAATGCCTGAAAAGCTATTGAAGTTCCAGAATATGCTGTTCCGCTTTATGCCAAATGCAATGTTCAAGCAATTTGGATTCAAAAAAGCAGATGTGATCAGTTTGTGCGGCACGATGGCAGAATTGGATTTCAGGGATTCATTATGTAAGGTGTCCTGTCCGGCATTGATCATTTGTGGGGAAAAGGACAACGCAAATAAAAAATCCTCAAAGGAACTTGCCAGTTATTTGAGCGATTCCCACTTCCATGAACTTCTGAAAGCAGGTCATGAAGCAAACATGGAAGCTCCGGAGGAATTGGCAACAGTGTTACAGGAATTTTATGATAATGTCGAATAAACTACGATTCATCAAAGAAAGAGGACTGTAAAATGAACATCGAAGAACGGGCGGCACAGGCTGCCGCATGGAAAGCTACTGGACAGTGCAACTGTGCACAGGCGGTGCTGAAGACATTTGAGGACAAGCTGCCGGTGGATGCCGACACCCTGATGAAGCTGGGCGCAGGCTATGCCGCCGGCATGGGCTGCATGGAGAGCACCTGCGGCGCACTGATCGGCGCTGTGATGGTGGCGGGCATCGTCACCGACGGCAAGGGCACACCCCGCATTTCCAAGGAGCTGCTGCAAAACTTTCAGGAAAAGTGCGGTGCTACCATCTGCAAGGATCTGAAGGGGATAGAGAACGGCGCACCGCTGTGCCCGTGCCCGGAGTGCGTCCGCAACGCTGTTCTGGCACTGGGCGAGGTGCTGGGAGAGTAACAGGAGTATATAGTTTTCCGGTGGAGCTTGCAGCAAAGATTGCGGTACGTACAGTTGCCAGATTTCTGTAGGAGAATCCGGGGCAGGTTGATTTAGTGGAATGGGTGCTATTTGATTCTCATACAGAATCGGTGTATGAAGCAGAAGTTACGCTCTATTATAATATACGAATTTAGTTTATTTGAATCAAAGCAAAAAGCTCAAAAAGGAGAGATTATTCATGGTTTTATTGGTTGTAGATGCACAGAATGGTATCGTGGATGAACGCTTATATGAGTTCGGAAAGTTTGTTGGTAATATCAAAAAGCTGATTGGAGCAGCTCGAGAACAAGGCATAGAAGTTATTTATGTACAGCATGATGATGGACCTGATACCGGATTCTCTATCGGGGATGATGAGTTTGAGGTTTATTCCGAGTTTCAACCGATGCCTGATGAAAAACGGTTTATCAAGTCCGTATGCAGTGCGTTCAAAAAAGAGAGTGGTCTGCTTGAGTATCTGACTGCAAAGGAAGAAAAAGACGTGATGATTTGTGGCATTATGACTGATTTCTGTATCAATGCCACGGTAGAGGCTGGTTTTGAGCATGGCTTACACATGATTGTTCCTGCCTATGCAAATTCTACGCAGGACAATGAGTACATGACTAGGGAACAGGCTTACCATTACTATAATGAATTTCTCTGGCCTGAACGATATGCAGACTGCGTACCAATGGACAGGGCATTGGAATTACTCAAAAAATGATATAGCGTAAACGGTCTTTGCTGAATACCTTTGTTACCGAAATACATTACATAAACTTCAAGATTATGTTGCAGTAAATTCAATAAATCAGTATCATGTGAATATCTGCCGCAGCCCTATGGCGGAATTTGTGATGAAGGACTTAGTGGAAAAGGCGGGGATTTTGAAGCCACATGGCAGGATGTGCTGGAGGGCTGCACCGCCCTGCTGGAAGAGCTGCGATAAAAGGGAAAGGGGATGACGGAATGTTATTGCGAGGGCGAACGGGTTGCCGGCCTTTCGTTTGTCGGGGAAGTCTTTGATAGCATAAACCTATTGACATGGTGCGAAAATAGGTTTATACTATCCCCAACACAAAGAAGGGAGCGCAGACAGATGAAACATACAGCAGATGCCCGGCACAGGCTGCCCGGGCGAATGCGCTGCTCCCAGACAAATTCCCGGCAGACAGACTGAGAAAAAACAGGAAGATGCCGTTGTCTGGGAGAAGTGCCCGAACATACATCGTCACAATAAAAGGAGAACCGACAATGGCTGATTATAAACTGTGGAACGCACTGAAGGATGCTAAAAAATATCGCTGGGTGGAACTTTCTCACTCGCTGAACAACGAAAGCCCCTACTGGTCCGGCATCCCGGAAGGCTCTGTGGAGCTGGGAAAGACCGTGTGGGACTGGGGCAAGCCGGAACTGGAATGCCTGATCCAGACCTTCAAATTCCCCGGACAGTTCGGTACCCATATCGACTTCCCGGGTCACTTCATCAAGGGCAAAGCGCTGTCCGAAAAGTATGATGTGAACGACCTGATCTTCCCGCTGGTGGTCATCGATATTTCCCAGCAGGCCAAGAAAGACCCTCGCTACGCTGTGACGGTGGAGGACATCAAGGCCTATGAGGCAAAGTACGGTCCTATCCCGGATGGTGCGCTGGTGGCTCTGCGCAGCGACTGGTACAAGAAGTGGCCGGATATGGATGCGCTGTCCGGCATCGACGCAGAGGGCAAAGAAAATGCTCCCGGCTGGTCGCTGGAAGCATTGGAGTATATCTACAAGGTGCGCAACGCCGCCGCCAACGGCCACGAAACGCTGGATACCGATTCCTCTGCGGTGGCGGAGGAAAAGGGTGACCTTGCCTGCGAGCGCTATGTTCTGGACAACGACAAGCTGCAGGTGGAGGTGCTTGCAAATCTGGATAAAGTTCAGCCTGCCGGTGCGGTGGTCATCGTTTCTTATCCCCGCATTGAAGGTGCAACTGGTCTGCCCGCACGGGTTTGGGCCATTACCGAATAAGAGCGGAGAAGTGGGAAAATGTCCTTTGAAAAAGCAAAAGCAGACCTGGAGGAAAAAGGTCTGGGAGACCATGTCATTGTGCTGAACGAGTCCTCGGCAACCGTGGCAGAGGCAGCTCACGCACTGGGCGTAGAGCCTGCCAGCATCGCCAAAACGCTGTCGGATGGATCCTTTTGTGTTATATTTTACAATAAATTAGGCAGTTCCCCGTGTATTCACAGTGCCACGCTGACCGGCAGGACATACACGCCGTCGGCGGTGTAGAAGGTGATCTGAGTAATCGTCTTGCCGATGATGGATGCAAAGTAAGGATCATCGGCATTGAAGCCCAGCTTGGTACCATGCCAGATGTTGGCCAGATGACGCAGGCCGTACTCACTGCCATCGGCGGTGGTCAGAACTACGCCGTAGACCTTGTTGGCCTTGTAGTCCAGATCAAAACCGGAGATTTTCATCTCGTAGGTGGCGCGGTGACCGTTGGTATTCAGCTTCACAGTGGTGCCCTCTACGGTGGTCTCGGTGGCGTGGACCTTGCCAAACTCCCACTTGCCGCTCAGCAGGTTATACCATGCGGTGATGTAGTAGGCAGGGGTCTCACTGAGCTTGTAGTAAGCGTAGCTCTCGTTCTCAAACAAGGCATCTGCGCCGGTGTAGGTGGTGGTGGATTCCTTGCCCTTCAGGGTAACGGTAATGTCGTAGCTGTCGGCATCGGTGACCTGCTTTGCATTCTTCAGCGCCCACGGGGTCAGCACCTTGACCGGGAAGGAAACGCCGGTGATGTCGGAGCCGTCCGCGTTGACGTGGTAGGAACCGGCGACAAGGTTGCCCGCACGGGGCTTGTTCTTGGTGGCGCTGGTCACAGCGTCGATCTCAGATGCGTTGTCCACACCGGCAGCCTTGTAGAAGTCGGCGTAGGGGATGTTCATCTGGACATAGCTGGAGGTCAGGCAGTTTTCCTGTTCCACCTCTTCCGCAGCGAAGGCCGGGACTGCCACAGCGCATACCAGCATAGCGGCCGCAAGCGCACCTGCAAATATTTTTTTCAATCTCATGGTAACACACCTCTATCTCAGTTTTGAAAAAACAGTTAGCTTTGCCTAACAATCGATGCAAAAAAATGCAGGGGCAAAACCCCTCAGATGGTTAGGCAAAACAAATTCGCGAAGTAAAAATAGCACTCCCACCGGGCGTTGTCAAGTAGAAACCGGAAAGTTTGCAGAGGTGAATTTTTCGGTGCAGGAAACGATCTGCATCCTCTATACTGCAAAGCCCTTGACCTTTTTGCCGGAGCGCAGTATACTGCTTGTGTGGTTAGTTATATTTAACCGCAAGGAGGTACTACATGATACAAGACGCATTCTGGGGGATATTGATCCCCTTTCTTGGCACAAGTCTTGGGGCGGGCTGTGTGTTCTTTTTGAAAAACTCTCTGCGTGACGGCATCCAGCGCGCCCTCACAGGCTTTGCCGCCGGAGTGATGGTGGCGGCATCGGTATGGAGCTTGCTGATCCCGGCTATGGAGCAGGCCGCAGATCTGGGCAGGCTGGCATTTTTCCCGGCGGCAGCAGGCTTTTGGCTGGGCATCCTGTTTTTGCTGCTGCTGGACCATCTCATCCCGCATCTGCACCAGAACAGTTTGCAGGCCGAAGGGCCAAAAAGCCAGCTCCAGCGCACCACCATGATGGTTCTGGCGGTGACGCTGCACAACATCCCGGAGGGTATGGCAGTGGGCGTGGTCTACGCCGGATACCTTGCCGGAACTGCTCAGATCACCGCCGCCGGGGCGCTGGCACTTTCCCTTGGCATTGCCATCCAGAACTTCCCGGAGGGTGCCATCATCTCCATGCCCCTGCGGGCGGAAGGAATGAAAAAAGGCCGGGCATTCTGGGGCGGTGTACTGTCCGGCATCGTAGAGCCCATCGGGGCAGTGCTGACGATTCTGGCAGCAGGCATCGTGGTGCCTGCTTTGCCCTATCTGCTCAGCTTTGCTGCCGGAGCCATGCTGTATGTGGTGGTGGAGGAACTGATCCCGGAAATGTCGCAGGGACAGCACTCCAACGTTGGCACGGTGTTTTTTGCGGTGGGCTTCAGCGTGATGATGGTGCTGGACGTGGCACTGGGGTGACGGTTGGGGGTTCCCGAGAGCGAAATCTCTTTCAAAATCTCCGAAAATTCCTAAACTTCTTGACAGAGGAGACGGCAGGGCGTATTATTTTGGCAGAAGGACCGCTGAGAAGCGGCTTTTTATAGAATGAAAAGTTAGCTTTACCTAACTCAAAACTCTGCCCTATACGAAGAAATATATCTCTTCTATTTACAGGTGGAAAATAAATAGAGAAGGAACGTATCACGATGAAAATCTACACATTTGGTGCAGAGGATGCCCCGGTGCTGTTGCTGCTGCCGGGCACCTGTTGCCATTGGAAAAGCAATTTCGGTGCGGTGATCCCGCTTCTGGCTGACAGCTTCCGGGTGCTGTGCGTCAGCTACGATGGTTTTGATGAGACTGAACAGACTGAATTTCCCACCATGCTGGAGGAGACCGAAAAGATCGAGGCCTACCTCAAGACCCACTGCGGCGGTCACATCCGGGCGGCCTACGGCTGCTCTCTGGGCGGCTCGTTTGTGGGGCTGCTGGCGGCACGGCAGAACATCCACATGGACTGTGGCATTCTGGGCAGCTCCGATCTGGATCAGGCATCGCCGCTGGCGGCAAGATTGCAGACTGATTTTCTGCTGCCATTGATCTACCCTGTGGTGCGGGACGGAAAGTTCAAGGCAAAATTTCTCCAAAAGCGTCTGGATAAGCGTGCCAGAGAGTCGGGGGATTATGTCAAAGCCTTTCTGAAAATGTTCGGTGAGGCCCGCCCTTATGTGACCATGCAGAGCTGTAAAAATCAGTTCTACTCCGATCTTATCACTCCGCTGCCGGATAAGATCCATGTGCCCGGTACCGAGATCCATATTTTTTACGCCCTGAAAATGGGCGCAAAATATCGTGCCCGGTATCAGCAGCATTTTGCACATCCTGTTCTCCATGAGCAGAACTTGCAGCACGAGGAATTGCTGGCCTGTCATCCGGTGCAGTGGGCGCATCTGGTAAAAAGCATTGCATTGTGAACGGTAAAACGTATCTGGAGCAAGCAGGATTTTGTAAGATCCAGAACCACAAAAATAAAAAGGGCTGGCTTTGCATCACAGCACAGAAATGAGGTGCGATCATGTCGAAAAAGGCAACGGAATTTCAAAGAAAAGCAATGAGCTGGATGTACCGGGGCAAGGAGATTTTCAAGCCATTGAACACCGGCTGGATCGATGAAAATGTCGCCTGTGTGCGGGAGTGGGTGGCAAATATCTTTTTCTACCGCAAGGGCGATACGACCATTATGATCGATGCCGGATACAACTATGACCGGCTGGCAGAGAAGATGAACTGGCTGGGAATCGACCCGTATTCCATCCGGCACATCCTCATCACCCATCAGGACACCGACCATGTAGGTGCGGTGGAAGCAGACAGTCCGGGGCTGTTTCAGAATGCAAAGCTGTACATAAGCGCGATCGAGAACCGCTATCTGACCGGAGAAGCACGCCGCAAGGTCATTTATCATCTCTATAAGCTGCCGCAGGTGACGATCAACAATGAAAAAGTGCTGCTGCACGATGGTGAGGTCTTTGATATTGACGGCATCAGGATCGAGTGTTTTCTCGTTCCCGGTCATACATGGGGGCACATGGTATACCTTGTGGACGGGAAATATCTCTTTACCGGCGATACCCTCTGGTTCGGTGCGGACGGCGGATACAGTTTTATTTCTTCGCTGGCAGAGGATAACAAGCTGGCGGTGAAGTCTTTGGCTTTGCTGGAGAAAAAGCTGAGAAAACGTGGGCTGCATCCGCTGTTCATTACCGGTCACACAGGTTGGACGGACAACATGGAGTTTGCCTTTGCGCACAAAAATGAGCTGTGCTCGCCTTTCAAGAAAAGAGCCCACGACCCCAATGCGCTTTACGATGCCTATGATGAATCCGATGATACTGAGGAAAACTCAAAAAGCGGGTACTTGAAGGGCGTGGGAAGATAAGGAAGTGCAGGCGGCGCACCGGCATTCTTTGGCGCGATGACGGAGCGTAATCCGAAAAAATAATGCTGCAAAAACCAAGGGGCGGATGGTATGAGAACTTTGGAATATGGAAAAGAACATGAAAAGACGCTGCTGTTTCTGCCGTGCACGGCGGAGCCGGAGTGGGCGTTCGCCGACTCGGTTGGCCGGCTTTCGCAGGATTACCATGTGATTCAGATCGTCTATGACGGTCACGGCGAAACGGGAGAAGACTTTATCTCTGTGGAGACGACAGTAGACGAGGTAACAGATTGGCTGCAAGCGCGCGGCATTACCCACTTGAACGCGGCATATGGCTGTTCTCTGGGCGGTGCGTGTCTGACACGCTTTCTCGCCTTGGGAAAAATCCCGGTCGAGCGCGCCGTTATTGATGCAGGCATTACGCCGTATCGGATGCCGCTGATTTTGCGCCGTCTCGCCTGCCTGCGTGACAATCTTGGTTTCAGGCTCATAGCGAAGAGCCGCAAGGTCCTTGAGACGGTCTATCCGCCAGAGCGCTGGACGATGCCGGGGCGCGATCCAGTGAAGGAGTATGATGCGCTGGCGGCGTATCTGAAAACCTATTCAAAACGCACCGTCCGCAACATTTTCTGGTCGGCGAACAATTATACTCTGCCGACGAAGCCGGCTGAAATGGGCTGCCAAATCACATATTGGTACGGCGAAGAGGAAAAGCAGGCGCGACACAGCAATATCTGCTTTATAAAGCAATATTTTCCACGGGCGCAACTGCATGAAATTCCGAAGATGGATCACGCGGAGCTTGTGATGATGTATCCGCAGGATTTTTATCGGAGAATCATGGAGTTCCTGACACACACATCGGCAGCTCAAAACAAAAGAAGCTGAAAGAAAGGAAAAATCAGAATGCTCTATCCGCAGCTTTTTGGATTCAACGGAGATATAGGCTGATGAAAATCATCGTTGCAATTGCTTTTTATTTTCTGTATTGGGGCGTATGTTTTCTTGGAACAGACACGGACAAGAAAAATCTCATGGGGCTGCGTTCTTATCCCGAAGAAGTTCAAAACCGTGTGCGAAGCGACCATCAGCTTGGAAAGGCTGTTCCGAAGAGGAAATCCACCGCTGCCATTTGGCTCAGCAATCTTTTGCTTTTCACAGTCGTGTTTTCCGCTTTAGGACTTGCGCTGAGAGGCGTGCTGAACTTGGACGGTTATCTGTCGGCATTTTGGTACTTTCTTGCGTTCAGCGAGGGGCTTGGGTTGTTCGATCTTTTGGTGATCGATCTTCTCTGGTGGCGCAACACAAAACGTACCCGCTTCTCTTTCCTGCCGGAGAAGAAATACTATCAAAATCCGAAAAAGCATATCGAATCGTTTTGGCGCGGTATCCCGTTGTTTGCCGCAGTCGCTGCACTGTCAGCCTTGATCGTCACGGCGTTTTGAACCATACATCGTAGAGGGATGGCTGTAAGTGTGATTATACCATCTGCGGCGATAAGGATCCATACGTAAAGGAACATCCCGAATACCGGGATGAAAACGGATACAGGAGGAACAAGTAATGCTTTTACAGGTGATTTTGGAAGGTCTTGGATTGGGGGCTTTGCTGTTTCTTGTCTGTGCCGTGGGCATCCGCAAAGGGGCTGTTGGGATGGTGCATCTTTACAGCCCGGCGGTGCAGCGGCGGTGCGTGAAGCTGGGACTTACAACATACGAGAAAATAAAGCGAAATGCTTTGATTTTCAAAGCGGCATGCATTCCCGGCTACATCGCCTATGTGCTGGTCTGTGTCTATGGGATAAACGGTGCAAAGGGCTTTGTTCAGGGTTTCTGGCAGTTACTCGTCATCTTGTCCGTTATGAATCTCATGGACCGCCTGTTGGTTGACGGCTATTGGGTGGGGCACACGAACGCATGGACGATCCCCGGAACAGAAGATCTGAAGCCGTACATCACCGCAAAAGACAAGCAGAAAAAGTGGCTGTTCGGCACGGTGGGCATGACAGTCATAGCGGCGGTACTGGCGGCAATGATGACAGTACAGTAATCGGAAAGACCCTTCTGTCAGCGGCTTTTTCCGGTTCCTCGCCAAGGTCGGGGACAACGGGATGAAAATGCAGATCGTGAAGATCAGATTTGGAGGCAAGAAATGAAAATTCTGGTATATGGTGCAGGCGTTCTGGGGTGCAATCTGGCAAGAAATCTGTTGCGCGCCGGAAAGGATGTCACTCTGCTTGCGCGGGGAAACTGGGCTGCGGAGATCAAGCAGAACGGCCTGCGGATCAAGGGCAAATTTTCGCTCCGCCCCTCGGTCAGCCGCATTCCGGTGGTGACTGAACTTGCACCGGATGCAATGTACGATGTGATCTTTGTGGTCCTGCGCTATACACAGCTGGATTCCGCTCTGGACACGCTGCGGGCGAATCGGACGAAGAACATCGTTTTTGTGGGGAACAATGTGCAGGCGAGGGCGCTGGCGGCGGCACTGCCGGGGAAGAACGTCCTGTTTGCCTTTGCGCTTTCTGCGGGGCATCGGGAGGCTGACCGGGTGGTCTCCATCGACCTGAAAAAGATCACCATCGGACAGCTGCCGGGTGCAATCTCCAATAAACAGCTGATCGGGCGCATCTTCCACGGCACAAAATATAAGGTTGTTTACGAGCCGAACATGGAGGACTATCTGCTCTGCCATGCCGCGTTTGTGATGCCTGCGGCCTTCGCCTGCTATAAGACAGACGGCGACCTGAAAAAGCTCCGGGGCGATACCGCGTACCTGAACCGTGTGCTGGATGCCAACATCGAGGGATACCGCGCCATCCGAGATGCCGGGCACACCATTCTGCCCAAGGAGGATGCAGACTTTGAAGGGGAAAAATACCGCAAGACCTGCCTGCGCTTTTTCAAGCTGATGTGCGCCACCTCGCTGGGAAAACTCTGCGCCTCCGACCATGCCATGAACGCCATCGACGAAATGAGTGCGCTGAACCGGGATCTTAAGAAATTTTTCGATGCGAACGGCGCAGCCTACCCGGTATGGCAGGCACTGGAAGCGGAAGCCGGGAGGTATCTGCAATGAAGTATGCCGGAATGCCCATGGGAATGTGGGTGCTGTTTGCTGGCTCCTTTCAAAAGCAGCTGACCGCTGTGCTGGGCTATGATGCAGCCACCGCAAGAGCCATCACGAAAAAGGCAAAGCCACAATACCGGCAGATCATTCGCAGGCTGCCGGAGTTTGAAAAAGCGGACCGCTTCAAGATGAACATCGTCAACTGCGCAATGCTCGGCGCGTTCATTCTCTCCATGCCGCAACGCCCAGAGGTGGACAGGCTGACGGATTACTACGCAAGATCCATGATGACAAAGCCCATGCAGTGGTTCTGCCGCAAAAGCGGAAAAAGCAAGTTCACCCCAAAGGATATTGCCGCTATGAAAGCCACTGCCGCCCTGAAAGCCGCCGACCGCAACCCCTATTCGTGGAACATGGAGTTTTACGAATACCCGGATGGCAGCGGCTACGAGGGACGCTTTACAAAATGCGGCATCTGTGTGCTGATGAAAAAGCTGGGGCTATATGACCTGACCCCTGCTTTGTGCCGTCTGGACTACACCATGAGCGAAGCGGGCGGTGTGACAAATTTTGTGCGGCAGTATACCCTTGCCTCCGGCGGACCCTACTGCGACTGCGGGTACAAAAAGAAAGGGTAACGGACGATGAAGAGGAAGGAAACCTATCTTTCCCGTGACTTTCGGGAGACTGCGGCGCAACGCTTTCCCACGCAGGCAAAGCAGCTGAACGCCGCTTTTGATATGCGCCTGAATGCGCTGCTGGCTGAAAACGCGGGTGCAAGCAAGGAAAAGCAATACCACCTCAAACGGCAAATCTTGCCGGGCGTTGCGGCCTACGAGACCTTGCAGCGGGTCATGCCGAAAGAAGAAGCACTGCAAACCGTTCACGGCTATGTGGAGCACTTGGCGAGAACGAGCCACAAACAGCTTGCCGCCCTGCTGCACATACCGGGGCTTTACCGCCTTGTTCCCGGCGTTTTCGTCAAATCCACCCGGAGCGTTTTTGGCCCGGCGGCGGGCTTTGCCCCAAAAGAACTGCAGACCGGCAACGGCGTCTGGCGTGTGGATATGATGGAGTGTCCCTATCACGACACCTGCACAGAATACGGCTGCCCGGAGCTGTGCCGCTGCTTTTGCGACAGCGATGACATCAGCTATACCGGGCTACATCCGAAGCTGATCTGGGAGAGAAGCATGACGCTGGGACGCGGCAATGACCGCTGCGATTTTTGCATGAAGGTCAGATAATAGCGGGGAGGCAGATTGGTATGGAAATCAAACGATTCGGCAATATAGAGGGAAAGACCATGATGCTGCTGCACGGAAATCTTATGTGCTGGCAGCAGTTTGAGGATTTGATCCCGCTGCTGGAAAGGAAATTCTGCGTGTATGCCGTCAGCTTCGACGGCTTTGATGGAACCGGTGAAACGACCTACACGACTGCCCGGGATCAGGCGGACAAGTTGGCCGCTTATATTGAAAAAGAGCTTGACGGACAGTTGGATCTGCTTTTTGCAGAGTCGCTGGGCTGCGGACCGGCTGTTTTTCTGAAGGCTTCCCCAACCGTTCAGATCGATCGGATGATCCTCAGCGGGCCGGAGTATCTGGATTTCGGAGTGCTGAATCGACTGATTTTGAAGGTCATGCCGCAAAAGCAATATCGAACGGCACACGAAAAGTACATGCCTGCATGGGCGCTGCGCTTTATGGGGCAGACGGAGCAGGGAATGCAGACTATGCTCCGCCGTATCCCGGATCATATCAGCTTGGAATCCGTCCGGGCCACTTGGGAGGCAGGACTTTATCTCTATCGAACGGACTTTTTGGTACAGCCCGATGCAAAGGTCGCCTGTTGGTACGGAGAAAAAGAAGGGCACATGAAAAAGGCCATCCAGCGGCTGCGGACGGCATATCCGAGCCTGATCGTCCGCTGCTTCACCGGTTTCGGCCATGGCGATATCATCAATCATCCAGCGCTGCTTGCGTCGGAGCTGGAACGCTTTTGGCTATTATGATTACGAACAGGAAGCGAAGAAAATGAAGAAAGCAGAAACAAAGCAGTTTATCCGCTGGTGCATCGCGGCTGCGGTGTATGAGAAAAAGCACTCTGCGCACCTCGCAGGATGACAGCGATTGCTGAATTGTCTGTGTTTTTTGCAGAAAGTGCATCCATAGCTTCCGGTGTGTATATATGCTGAAGGATTACTCGCCTTTCAGAGCAAATGATTTTGAATATCTGCGGGGGAGGATACTGATCCTTCTCCCGGAAAATGACATTTTCAAAAAAGAAAATCAGAAACGGTTCGCAGATCTGTTCCGGAAACTGGATGCAGAGATCCGCACGGTTCCGGGCGGTCATGTGAGCTTCATTGTTCAGGCGGAACGGTATCTTGATTTGATGGAAACATTTTTGCAGAGAAATGGAATTTGACAGTTCACGTCTGCGAATCAGTAAGAAAAATCGAATCTTAAGGAAAAGAGAATGGCTATATATAAATCATTTTTTGATTTTCCCCCGGAGCAAACTGCTTCCACGGCGATGCCCCGCACCGTCGTGTTCTCCAACGGAACGGGGAGCGGGAGTATGACCATCTGTCCACTGTTTTCGGGGGCAGAACTGTACTACAACGATATGCATCTTGTTTCCTTTGACGAGACTCCCGCACCAGCGCGGAATGTGATCGAGGTCAACCACTGCCGCGTTGGGCGTTACGAGTGCAGTTTTGGGGCAAATAGCTGCTGCTATCTGGCAGCAGGGGATTTTGCGGTGTGTGCAGCAGCGCGCAAGAAATCCTCCTCCTGCTTCCCATTGCGGCACTATCACGGCATTACCATTCTGCTGGATCTGGATGCGATCTCGCCGGAAATGCGGAAACAAATGGAATGGTACGGCGTAGACCTTGATGTCATACGGCGGTACATCTGCACGGAAAACCGCTGCTGTATCCTGCGGTCAGAACCGACCACTGCCCATATTTTTTCAGAGCTTTACACAGCGCATTCTGTGCCGGACACCGGCTATCTTCGGCTGAAAGTGCTGGAGTTGCTGCATATTCTGACCCGGCTGAAAAACAGGGAAGATGTGCAGCAGACAGAGTATTTCAATCAGCATCAGGTGGAGTGTGTGAAGCAGGCTGCGGCTCTTCTCACGCAGGAACTGACTGTTCGCCGTACAATCGAACAGCTTGCACAGGAGGTCGGCCTTTCGCCTACGGCATTAAAAAGCTGTTTCAAAGGCATTTACGGAAGCTCGGTCTATGCGTATCAGAAAGAGTACCGGCTGCAGCTGGCACAGAAGCTACTACTCGAAACCGATTGCACGGTTGCTGAAATCGCCCATCGGGTCGGGTACGAAAATCCGAATAAGTTTTCTTCTGCATTTCGGGAAGCAGCCGGCATGACGCCTACGGAGTATCGGAAGATGCGTCCGATTGGATAGATTTTGTCTGTTTGGTTCTTGTAAAAAACGGCCTGTTCCAGTAAAATCTGTTTGTGGTTAGTGAACGCTAATTACAAAATCAAACGATTTTTCTGGAGGGGATTTTCCATGCGTATGATGAAAAAAGTTCTGGGTACGGTAACCGTACTGGCTCTGTCTGTCTCTCTGCTGGCCGGTTGCGGCAGCACGGCGGCATCCCCAGTGTCTTCTGCTGCAAGCACTGCGGCAGAGAGCACTACAAGCTCTGTTGTTTCCGAAACGACATCCGCAGCGGCGGATGAAAACGAAGCTGCCGCTGCACAGCTGCTGAACGACCTAACAGGCAGCTATCAGGAACTGTGGCCGGTGATTCTGGCGGACGAATATAAGCAGACATGGCTGGATGATTGTACCGCCCTTGTGGGAGAGGAAAATGCGGAAGCTGCCTTTGAAAAGCTCTCTTCAATGGTTACGAGCGATGTCTACGGCGAGGATGCCGTCGAGGCCTATGCCAACGGCGGCGGAGCCTATTTCTGCGGCTTTACCAATAGCCTTGCGACCTTGACCTTCGATGGTGAAACTTCTACCATTTCCGGCACCGATAAGGACGGCAATGTGCTGTTCTCCCATACCTATCACTACATTGGCATGGAGCCTGTGCATGGACTGTATGAGTTTGAAAGTGATGATGCCGATTCCGGCGAGTTCACCTACTTTTTCCTCGCGCCAGACACTAGTGCGGAAACCTACCACATTGAGTTTCGCTATGGTTCGGATGCAGAAGCTCTGAGCCAGTACGATGCAGGCGAATATGCTTACTGGGTGGCATCTGGTATTTCTACGGATTGCGACCAGACTATGATCGACAACTGCATTGAGCTGTTCTGTACTGAAAATCTAGCAGGTTAATACGCAGAATGTGCTGTGGAGCAAAAACGCCACGGCACATTTTTGCATAAAAATTATTTGAAGGAGGTCTTTCCGTGAAAAAACAGTCCGATCTTTCCCGGCTGATGGGCTACGCCGGGAACTACCGATATTTCACCTACGCTTCGTGGGTGCTGTCTGCGGTCAGTGCGCTGGTGGCGCTGGTGCCTTTTGTGTACATCTGGAAGATCCTGCGGGATGTGCTGAACGCTGCGCCAAACTATGCGCAGGCGGTGAACATCCCCCATTACGGCTGGATGGCAGTGTTATTCGCGGTGCTGTCTTACCTCATTTACATTGCGGCGCTGATGTGCTCCCATCTGTCGGCGTTCCGGGTGGCGACCAATCTGCGGCTGGCGGTGTCGGAGCATCTGGCGGTGCTGCCGCTGGGCTTTGCCGAGACCTTTGGCAGCGGCAAGCTACGTAAGATCATCCATGAGAGCACCGGATCCGCCGAGACTTATCTTGCCCACCAGCTGCCCGACCAGTACAACGCCATCGCCACCCCGGTGGGGCTGTTGGTTTTGCTGCTGGCGTTCGACTGGCGGCTGGGTCTGCTGAGCCTTGCGCCGGTGGTGTTGGCTTTTCTCATTATGGCGACCATGACTGGCAAGCGGATGGCTGAAAAAATGCAGCAGTACGGCAACGCACTGGAATCCATGTCCAACGAGGCGGTGGAGTACGTCCGGGGTATCCCGGTGGTCAAGACCTTCGGGCAGTCGGTATTTTCCTTCAAAAAGTTCAAGACCACCATTGATGAGTATGAAAAGTGGGTCATCTCCTACACCAAAGACCTGCGTCTGCCCATGATGTTCTATACCGCCGCCGTCAACGGCGTGTTCGCCTTTTTGATCGCGGGCGGGCTGCTGTTCACGACCCACGGCGTTACCCCGGAGTTTCTGCTGAACCTGCTGTTCTACATCATCATCACGCCGGTGATCTCCCTGACTCTGACCCGTATGATGTATATGAGCGAGAACAAGATGGTGGTGGCGGATGCGCTGGCACGCATCGACTCGGTGCTGGAGACGGTGCCCATGCAGGTGCAGGCTGTTCCGCAGTACCCGAAGGATTCCTCTGTCACGTTGCGGGATGTGCATTTCAGCTACGACGGAAAAACCGAGATCATCAAGGGCGTTTCGCTGGAGATTCAGCCGGGACAGACGGTGGCCTTTGTAGGCCCCTCCGGCGGCGGCAAATCCACGCTGGCAAACCTTGTCTGCCGGTTCTTTGATGTGCAGAGCGGCAGCGTCCGGGTGGGAGAAGCGGATGTGCGGGACATCCCCAAGGAAGAGTTGATGGACACCATCTCCTTTGTATTCCAGAACAGCCGCCTGCTCAAGGGTAGCATTCTGGACAACGTCCGGCTGGGCAGAGCGCAGGCCACCGAAGCCGAGGTGCTGGCGGCGCTGAAAGCTGCACAGTGCATGGATATCGTGGAAAAGTTCCCGGAGGGCATCCATACCGTCATTGGCACAAAAGGCGTGTATCTGTCCGGCGGCGAGCAGCAGCGCATTGCCATTGCCCGCGCCATGCTGAAAAATGCGCCCGTCTTGATTCTGGACGAGGCCACCGCCTTTGCTGACCCGGACAATGAAGCAAAGGTGCAGGCAGCCTTTGCTCAGCTTGCCAAGGGCAAAACCGTGCTGATGATCGCGCACCGTCTGTCCACAGTCGCCAACGCCGACTGCATCTATGTGGTGCAGGATGGGCAGATTGTGGAATCCGGCACAAAGGACGCACTGTGCGCGCAGAACGGCCTGTTTGCCCGGATGTGGCAGGAGTATCAGGCTTCGGTGCAGTGGAAGGTCGCAAAGGAGGGGTAAGGAATGATCGAAAAAATTCAACACGCCACAGCCAGCTCCCCGGAGGGCGCAAAGGGGCTTGTAAAGGGCGTTCTGGCCTGTGCGTTCCAGAACATGGCGTTCATGCTGCCCACCGGGCTGTTGTATCTTTTGGTAAAAGACCTGCTGGCAGGCTCTACGAGCGGGAGAAGTACCTTTTATCTGCTGGGATGCGTTGCTTGCTTTGCACTGATTTTACTGACCACATGGTTCCAGTACAACGGCACCTATTTTACCACCTATAAAGAGAGCGGCACCCGCCGCCTGACCCTTGCGGAGCGGCTGCGGAAGCTGCCTCTGTCCTTTTTCGGCAAGCGAGACCTTGCCGACCTGACCAGCACCATCATGGCAGATTGCGAGGTACTGGAAAAGGACTGCTCCCACTTCATCCCCGGTCTGTTCGGTTCCCTCATCTCTACCGTGCTCATTGCCCTGAGCCTGTTCGCCTTTGAGTGGCGGATGGCACTGGCGGCTCTGTGGGTCATTCCGGTATCCGCTGCCATCGTGGTGGGCAGCTATCGGGTACAGGATAAGGTGCAGGCCAGGACCATGGCGGCGAAAATGGCCTGTGCGGACGGCATTCAGGAGTACATCGAGACCCTCCGGGACCTGAAAGCCAGCAATGCGGAGCAGCGGTATCTGTCTGGCCTTTCCGACAAAATTCGGGCAGTGGAAAAGCAGTCTATTGTGGCAGAGCTGGAAACAGCGCTGTTTGTGTCCTCCGCCGGCATGGTGCTCAAGCTGGGTATTGCGTCGGTGGCGCTCACCGGTTCGCTGCTGCTGGTGCAGGGCAGTATCGACGTACTGACCCTGTTTCTGTTCCTGATGGCGGCATCCCGGATGTACGACCCCATGCAGGGCGCGTTGCAGAATCTGGCGGCGGTCATCGCCATGCGTACCAATGTGGGGCGGATGAATGAGATTCTGGATGCTTCCCTGCAGACCGGCAGCGAGCAGCTGACCAATCAGGGCTGCGATATCGTGTTCGACCATGTGGGCTTTGCCTATAACTCCGGCGAGACGGTGCTGCGGGATGTCTCCTTTACCGCAAAGCAGGGCGAGGTCACGGCACTGGTGGGCCCCTCCGGCGGTGGCAAGACCACTGTTTCCCGGCTGGCAGCACGGTTCTGGGATTACCAGAAGGGCAGCATCACCGTGGGCGGCATGGAGGTTTCCCAAATCGACCCGGAAAAGCTCATGAGCCTGTATTCCATCGTCTTTCAGGATGTGACCCTGTTTGACAACACGATCCTCGAAAACATCCGTCTGGGGCGCAAGGGGGCCACCGACGAGGAGGTCCTTGCGGCGGCAAAGCTGGCAAACTGCGAGGAATTTGCCGAAAAGCTGCCGGACAAGTGGAACACCAACATCGGCGAGAATGGCTGCGCTCTTTCCGGCGGCGAGCGTCAGCGCATTTCCATCGCCCGTGCTTTTCTGAAGGATGCGCCTATCATCCTGCTGGACGAGGCCACCGCCAGCTTGGATGTGGAAAACGAAACTGCCATTCAGGAGGCACTATCCCGGCTCATAAAAAACAAGACCGTCCTCATCATCGCCCACCGGATGCGCACCGTAGCCGGTGCGGATCAGGTGGTGGTGCTGTCGGGTGGCATCGTGGCCGAGCGGGGCAGCCCGGCAGAGCTGTACGCCCGGAAGGGCTTGTATGCCCACATGGTGGATCTGCAGTCGGCATGCCAGAACTGGACGATCTGAGAATGCGGGTGGCTTTTATTTGGGAAAAAGTCTTGCATTCAGTTGAAAACTGTGGTATATACATTATACGAAACACTATTTTGAAAGAACGCTCCACCGTTCAATGATGTATAAATGGGAGGTGCCTGCCATGACCGCCGTGATCTATGCCCGCTATTCTACTGATAGTCAGCGCGAAGAATCCATTGAAGGTCAGATCCGGGAATGCACCGCCTATGCGGAAAAGAACGGCTTCACGGTGGTGAAGCATTACATTGACCGTGCCATCTCCGCCAAGACCGATAACCGCCCGCAGTTCCAGCAGATGATCAAGTACAGTGAGCGTGGCATCTTTGATGTTATCATTGTCTGGAAGCTGGACCGCTTTGCCCGAAACCGCTACGACAGTGCCCGGTACAAGACCCAACTGAAGCGGAACGGCGTGAAACTGGTGTCGGCAACGGAAGTCATTTCGGCTGGCCCGGAGGGTATCATTCTGGAATCGGTGCTGGAGGGCTATGCCGAATATTACTCGGCTGACCTGTTGGAAAAGGTCGTGCGCGGCATGACCGAGAACGCTCTCAAGGGCATTTATAATGGTGGCACGATTCCGTTCGGCTACATGATCGATGAGACCCGGCATTACCAGCCCGACCCGTTGTTGGCTCCGTATGTGGAGCAGACGTTCCAGAAGTATGCGGACGGTGCGACCATGACTGACCTGCGGGATTGGTTGAAGGCACACAACATCAAAAATTCAATGGGCGGGGAGATGTCCTACAATACGATTCAGCGGATGTTGAGTAATCGCCGGTACATCGGCGAGTTGCGTTTGCGGGATGTGGTACAGCCCAATGCGATCCCGGCATTGGTATCGGAAGAGCTGTTCAACAAGGTGCAGGAAAAGCTGGCGAAAAATAAAAAGGCCCCTGCCCGTCATAAGGCAGAGGAAAGCTATCTGCTCACCACCAAGCTGTACTGCAGTAAGTGCGGAGCGCTGATGTTCGGCGAAAGCGGTGTCAGCCACACCGGGAAAATGTATACCTATTACAAGTGTACCGCCGCCAAGAAGAAAAAGACCTGCGATAAAAAGGCCGTGCGGAAACAGTGGCTGGAAGATCTGGTGGTCAACGAGACCATGAAGCTGGTGGAAGATGACGCTTCCATGAATGCCATCATTGCCAAAGTCATGGAATTGCAAAATCAGGAAAGCACAGATTTGCCTATCTATGAAAAGCAGTTGAAAGAAACGGAAGTCGGCATCACCAATATGCTGAATGCCATCCAGATGGGCATTCTGACCAGCTCTACCAAGGAACGGCTGGAAGCGCTGGAAGAGCAGAGGAAGGAACTGCAAGCCCGCATTGCAGAGGAACGGCTGGCCAAGCCGAAGATGAAAGAAGAGTTCGTCCGGTTCTGGCTGCTTCGCTTCCGCAAGCTGGATATGACCCAGCCGGAGCAGCGGCAGGCACTGGTGGATACCTTCATCAATGCCATCTATCTCTACGATGATAAGGTACTTATTACCTTTAACTATAAGGAAGGTACAGAAACGGTCGCTTTCGGGGAAGCTGTGAAAGCGGAGAAAAGTTCGGATATGAGTGCGCGAGGTGCACCAGATATTGAACGTCAAGTCGTAAGATTTGACGTTCTTTCTTTATGTAGAAAAGCGGCTGCACACTTTCTGCACACCGTTTGCACATTTGCCCGAATCGGGGGCTTTTCTGCGCAAGGTTTGCACAGCCTGCTTTCCTTTTCATAAAAAGAAGAGATGTTAAGCGAACAAGGATCTCGTCAATTCTCTGCGTTCGTCTGCGTCCATCAGCCGGATGGCTTCAAGGATCTCCTTACCAGAGATTTTTGTTGCCACCGGCTTTTCGTTTTGCCGGGGCTGGGGGGTTGCCGGGGTCAGGTCTTGGGAATAGAAGTTCGCTTCGATTTTCTCGGTCAGCTCCAACCGGGGCTTGTCCTGCGTGTGGGCATATCCATTTTGCGTCCTTCTATCTGCCCGGTGACTTTGCTCCGCACATTCGCATTATGAACACCGGCTATCAGACGGCCAGCCTGGGCAATCTGTTCGGCCTGCCTTATGTGGTCATGCGTAAACCGGCCCCCATTGATACGACGACGCTGAACTATAATTGGCAGATCTGGGAGACCAATGCGTTCAGCATTTATACCAAGGAAACGGACGAAGCTGACGAGCAGAGCGCACAGGAAGCCGTTGCTGCCGTGCTGCGGTATCTCAGCCGGGTCGGTTTACTGCGATACCACTGCCACAGCGGGTATCTGTCCACCGTCGTGCAGGAAAACGAGATGGCAAATGTACTCACCCCGGCGGGCGTGATACTTGATCCGTTTACTGCGGAGGTGGAGGCAGAAATCACCTGTCCGACCAGCGGTGTTGTTTTCTTCGCTTTGAAAAAACCGCTGACAACAGAACATGAGGTCGCATTTAAGGTGATCCGGCGGCTGCATGGGGGATGTTTGTAAACAAGATCCTGGTATTTCGTAGAGAGCGAGTATAAAAATCAGATACAAGACCCAACTAAGGAAGGTACAGTCCGTGATGTCGAGCTGTACAGCAATTTCAAAACCATTGCCGAAAGTATTCCCGAAACGCCGGTCTTGCTGTATAATGATTCCGGACGGCCCGGCCAGGCGGGGCTTTGTAAAAACCATGACCGAAGCTGGTCTGCTGTAAATCATACCCCACAAGGAGGTCTGTTTTATGAACTCGACTCTGCGAAAGGATGCCGATGCCATCATCGCATCCAGCCTGAACGCTGTCCTGCCGGACAAAGCTGTCCGCCGCGCATTGAAAGCCTTTGCGCCCAAGGGCGGCAGGGTGCTGCTGGTCGCAGCGGGCAAGGCCGCATGGCAGATGGCACACGCGGCGGTGGAAGCGCTGGGCCGTGTGGACGGCGGCGTGGTCGTGACCAAATACAAGCACGTCAGGGGCGAAATTCTGGGAGTAAATTGTTATGAAGCAGGCCATCCGGTGCCGGACGAGAACAGCTTTGCGGCCACCGAGAAGGCATTGGAGCTGGTGCGCGGCCTGGCGGCGGAGGATACCGTGCTGTTTCTGCTCTCCGGCGGAGGAAGTGCATTGTTTGAAAAACCGCTGCTCCCCGGCACAGAATTGCAGGACATCACCGGCCAGCTCCTTGCCAGTGGCGCTGACATCGTGGAGATGAACACCATCCGCAAACGGCTTTCGGGCGTCAAGGGCGGGCGGTTCGCGCAGGCATGCGCCCCGGCTCAGGTATTCAGCATCGTGCTGAGCGATATTCTGGGCGACCCGCTGGATATGATAGCCAGCGGCCCGGCGGTGCCGGATACCTCTACTTGCGCACAGGCGCTTGCCATTGCGGAGAAGTATCACCTGAAGCTCTCGGAACAGGCAAAAGTTCTTCTGGCGCAGGAAACGCCCAAGATGCTGGACAATGTGACGACCCAGATCACTGGCAGTGTGCGGGAGCTTTGCACCGCTGCCGCTGCCGCCTGCCGGGAGCTTGGCTATGAGCCCGTCCTGCTGACCGACCAGCTCTGCTGTGAAGCCCGGGAGGCGGGCAGCTTCCTTGGCTCCATCGTCCGGACCCACGCGGGGCAGGGAAAAAAGCTGGCCTACATCGCAGGCGGCGAGACGGTCGTCCACCTGACCGGCAAGGGTCTCGGCGGACGGAATCAGGAGCTTGCCCTTGCAGCGGCTCCGGCGCTGCAAGGGCTGGATGCAGCAGTGTTCTCGGTGGGCAGTGACGGCACCGACGGCCCCACGGATGCTGCCGGCGGCTATGTGGATGGTGACACCCTCTCCGCACTGACCGCCAAGGGCTGGAATGTGTTCGACACCCTGCAAAACAACGACGCCTACCATGCACTGAAAGCTGTGGACGGCCTTATCATGACCGGCGCTACTGGCACGAATGTCAATGATGTTGCCGTGGCGCTGGTGGGGGAGAAGTAAAAATGTGATTCTGGTATGAAAGAGGGGAGGCTCCCATGTACGTCGATTGGGAATACTACAAAATTTTCTATTATGTGGCGAAGTATCAGAACTTTACGAAAGCGGCGCGGGTGCTGGGCAACAACCAGCCCAACATCACCCACTCGATGAACCGGCTGGAAAGCCAGCTGAACTGTGTGCTCTTTACCCGCTCCAACCGGGGCGTCACCCTGACGCCGGAGGGCGAGATGCTCTACTCCCGCATCGCCTCGGCAGCGGTGCAGATACAGGACGCGGAGGAAGAGCTGAGCGCCAGCGCCACCCTCGAGCATGGCTCCATCAGCATCAGCGCGACGGAGACGGCGCTGAACATCTATCTGGCCGAGAAGCTGCGGACGTTCCACACCGAGTATCCCGGCATCCGGCTGCGCATCTCGAACCACTCTACGCCCCAGGCGGTGCAGGCTGTGAAGAACGGAGAAGTGGATTTTGCCATCATCTCCACCCCGGCGGAAGTAGAACAGGGCCTGAAGATGGTGGAACTGAAACCGTTTTGTGAAGTGCTGGTGGGTGGAAAGACCTTCACTGCACTGGCCAGCCAGCGCCTGACGCTGAAGGAACTGAGCTGCTATCCGCTCATCTCTCTCAGCGATGAGAGCATGACCCGGAGCTTCTACCGGCAGTTCTTCCTCGACCACGACGCCGTGCTCCGGCCCGACACCGAGGCCGCCACCACCGACCAGATGCTCACGCTGGTGAAAAGTGAGCTGGGCCTTGCCTTCGTGCCGGAACCGATGACGAAAGAGCTTCTGGCCCGCGGCGAGCTTGTCGAGCTGCATCTGCAGGAGATCATTCCCTCCCGCTCTATCTGCCTCGTCTACGACCATCACCGCCCGCTGAACACGGCGGCCCGGAAGTTCCAGCAGATGCTGACAAAAGCGGAGCCGGGCCATCCGGCAGCGCCGAAGCAGGCGGAGGACGTCTCTTTCGTATCCCAATAAAATGATTTGTCGTTGTCCCATACCGGAAAGCTTCCCTTTTGATATGGGAATTTGTTGCAGCGCTTTCAGGCAGCGGTGCTATTATAAAAGAATTTGCAGGATGGGTAAGACGTATCTTGGATATGGCTGCAATATTCGTTCTGTATTGGAGAAACTGCCGGCCTTTTATTTTACCGGTCAGATGGACCCGCCGTTGGTCGCCGCAACTTCGCCATACCAGAAGGCACTGTCTTTCGGGATGCGCCGCCCGGAAGCGTAATCGACGTACACCAGACCAAAACGCTCTCTGTATCCGCTGTGCCACTCGTAGTTGTCCAACAGGCTCCAATGGAAGTACCCTCGCACGTCGGCACCGGCCTGAATGCCCTCGGAGAGTTTTTCCAGATAGCGCGCCAGAAAATCGATTCGCTCCACGTCATGCACCTTGCCGTCCCGATAGATTTTGTCGGTGCAGGATAAGCCGTTCTCCGCGATGAACATGGGCAGTCCATACCGCTCCTGGATGTAACGGGGACCCCAGTTCAGGCTTTCCGGCTCTACCGGCCAGTTCATGGCTGTGTGAGCGTATCCCGCAGGGCGCTCCACATAACAGGGGCCATTCGTTCCCATCTGTACAGGCGCGGCATTGTAGATGTTCAGCCCGAGCATATCCGGTCTACCCAGAGACAGGGCGTCGTTGATGTATTGCGGCACAGCACCGATGCAGGCGGAAAGCTGCGGCCCACAGAGGTCCGGGCTGGGCCAGCGGCCAAGGCACAGAGGGTCGAGCGACATCGTGTGGGTAAAGGCCCAGTCCTCGTCCGGGCAGGCAAAGGTCAGAGCCCGGGCGGCGTCCACATCTGCTTTTGCCTCAGATGCGGGGTAGCAGATGCGGCCTGTGGAGACGAAGCCCACTCTGTTTTCGGCGTCCGTATGGCGGAGCTCCTGCGCGGCAAGGCAGTGCGCATAGATGATATTCTGCCAGCAGGTGAACTGCCCTTCCAGCGGGAGTTTCAGCCCCGGCGCATGCTCACCTGTCCCATAGCCCATTTTCACGATACAGGCAGGCTCATTGAAGGTGAACCACTGGTGGACCCTGCCTTTGAAATGTTCTGCCATTTTTGCCGTGTAGACTGCAAACGCCCGGGCGGTGTCCTCATTCTGCCAGCCGCCCTTTTCTTCCAGCGCCTGCGGCAAATCCCAGTGATACAGCGTAATATACGGCTCGATGCCCGCTTCCAGCAAAGTATTTACAAGACCATCGTAATAGGCAAAGCCTTTTTCGTTCCAGTCCGTGCCGCCGGTGGGGGCGATGCGCGTCCACGCCACAGAGAAGCGATAGGCTTTCAGGTGCATCGACTTCAGCAGTTCGATGTCTTCCCGCCAGCGGTGATAGCTGTCGCAGGCGGTATCACCGGTCTCACCCCGATAGGTGCGGCCCGGTGTGTGGGAGAAAACATCCCAGATGCTCCGGCCTTTTCCATCCTCGACGGCACCGCCCTCGATTTGATAGGCTGCAGTCGCAGCGCCCCATACAAATTCTTTTGGAAATACTGCCATGTTCGTTCTCCTTTTATCTCGTCAGATACATGTGTACAGGAACTTGAGATCCTTACTGATTATAGTATACTCTTCTGTGGCTGCCGGTGCAAATAGCATTTTATTGGTGACTATTGTGGAAATACACATCAGGATACGCTATACTAAAACAGAGAACATGGAATTCATCTGGCGAAAAAAAGCCAAAGGGAAGGGAAACCATAATGATAGACAAAATGCTCGTGCGCGGGGCAAAGGTACACAACCTGAAAAACATCGACGTGGACATCCCGCTGAACAAGATCGTGGGCATTGCGGGCGTGTCGGGGTCGGGTAAATCCTCGCTGGCGCTGGGGGTGCTGTATGCCGAAGGCTCCCGCCGGTATCTGGAGGCGCTGTCCACCTACACCCGCCGCCGGATGACCCAGGCTTCGAAAGCCTCGGTGGAAGAGGTGCTGTATGTCCCGGCGGCGCTGGCGCTGCACCAGCGGCCGGGCGTGCCGGGCATCCGCAGCACCTTCGGCACCGGCACGGAATTGCTGAACAGCCTGCGGCTCATGTACTCCCGCCTCGCAAGCCACCGCTGCCCGAACGGGCATTACATCCCGCCGACGCTGGCTGTTGCGGCGGGCAAGGAGCTGGTCTGCCCGGAGTGCGGTGCGTATTTCTATGCGCCGTCGGCGGAGGAGCTGGCTTTCAACTCTCAAGGGGCCTGCCAGAAGTGCAGCGGCACAGGCAGCGTCCGGACGGTGGACATGGCGTCACTGGTGCCGGACGACTCGCTGACCATCGACGGCGGCGCAGTGGCCCCGTGGAACAGCCTGATGTGGTCGCTGATGACAGACGTCTGCCGGGAAATGGGCGTGAGGACGGATGTGCCGTTCCGCGACCTGACCGAACAGGAAAAGGACATCGTCTACCACGGTCCGGCAGAGAAAAAGCATATCTTCTACCACGCCAGGAACTCGAATCAGGCCGGCGAGCTGGACTTTACCTATTACAATGCCGTCTACACCGTAGAAAATGCTCTTGCAAAGGTCAAGGATGACAAGGGCATGAAGCGGGTGGAAAAGTTCCTGCGGGAAGATGTCTGCCCCGAGTGTCACGGCTCACGGCTCTCAGCGGCGGCGCGTGCGCCGAAGCTGCGGGGCATCTCGCTGGACGAAGCCTGCCAGATGACGCTGGAAGCCCTCGTGGAGTGGGTGAAGGGCGTGCCGGGCAGCCTGCCGGAAGAGATGCGCCCGATGGCGGAGAGCATCTGCGAGGCATTCGAAAGTACCGCCAAGCGGCTGATGGACTTAGGTCTGGGCTATCTGACGCTTGACCGCTCGGCCTCGACCCTTTCCACCGGTGAGCGCCAGCGGATGCAGCTGGCCCGGGCCGTCCGCAACCGCACCACCGGCGTGCTCTATGTGCTGGATGAGCCGTCCATCGGCCTGCATCCGTCGAACATCGTGGGCCTGACCGGCGTGATGCACGACCTCGTGGCCGACGGCAACTCGGTCATTCTGGTGGACCACGACACCCAGATCCTGAAAGAGGCCGACTGGGTGATCGAGATGGGGCCGGAAGCGGGAGCTAAGGGTGGACATGTCATTGCCGAAGGGACAATAGCTGATTTGGAGGCAAAGCCGGAGTCCCAGATCGGGCCGTTCCTCTCCGGAAAAGCTGAGACAAAGCTGCGCCGGTGTGCCGGGACAGGGGAGATGTTCGCAGAGGGGGCTATCCATCTCTCCACCGGCAGCATCCACACGGTCAAGCCTTTGGAGCTGGACATTCCCAAGGGGCGGCTCACCGTGGTAACGGGCGTGTCCGGCTCCGGCAAAACGACGATGGTGCTGGAAAGCCTCGTGCCGGCGCTGGAAGCAAAGATAAACGGCAGCGCCCTCCCGGCACATATCCGGGAGATTCGCGCCGAGGGCATCGCGCACGTCAAGCTCATCGACGCGACGCCCATCGGCATCAATGTGCGCTCTACCGTGGCGACCTACGCGGGCGTCCACGACGAGCTGCGGAAGCTCTATGCCAAATCTCCGGACGCCAGGCAAAAGGGCTTCAAGGCCAGCGATTTTTCCTACAATACTGGAAGTCTGCGCTGCCCCGGCTGCGACGGCACCGGTGAGGTGAGCCTGGACGTGCAGTTCCTGCCGGATGTGAACATCATCTGCCCCGACTGCCGGGGTTCCCGCTACGCGCGGGCGGCTTACGGCGTGAAGCTGGCCAACGAGGCGGAGCAGGCCGTCTCCCTGCCGGAACTGATGGATATGGACGTCAACTCCGCTCTTGAGTTCTGCGGCGGGATGAAGACAGTGAGCCAGCGCCTGCAGACATTGCAGCAGCTGGGTCTGGGCTACCTGACACTGGGTGAAGAGACGCCCAGCCTCTCCGGCGGCGAGGCCCAGCGCCTCAAGCTGGCCAGCGAGATCGGCCGCACCCAGACCGACTCGGTGTTCGTTTTCGATGAGCCCAGCATCGGCCTCCACCCGCTGGACGTGCAGGTACTGCTGCGGGTGTTCCAAGCCCTGCTGGACAACGGCGCAACGGTCGTTGTCATCGAACACGACCTTGATGTCATCCGCAACGCGGACTATGTCATCGACATGGGGCCGGGCGGCGGCGAGAGCGGCGGCCGCGTCGTGGCAACAGGCACGCCGGAGGAGATCCAGGGAAACCCGGAGAGTATTACCGGAAGATATTTATAACAAAAAGGGGGCAGGTGCTGCATGACACCTGCCCCCTTCGTCAATATTCTTATTTGCTTTCCGGAACACCGCGCAGTTCGGCACGGAAGCGCTCGGGAACATCTTCTTCCCGGATATTTTTGACGACTCCCAGAAGTTTTGCGGTTTCGCCTACGGGATAGACTATGATGCACCTCCGATGCTCAGACAGCAGCTAAACAAAAAGTTAATTCTCGGAAGAAATATCCTGACCGAAATACTTCTCGCCCAGCTCCTTGAGGGTGCCGTCAGCGCGCAGTTCGTCGATGGCACTGTTGAGGGCGTCGAGGAAGGAAGAGTCTTCGCTCTTGACAATAGGGATCGCAACGTGAGAAGCATCTTCGGTCTGGGCGACCAGCTTGAAGTCGGCGTCCGGATGGACGTTCAGGTAGTCGTAGAAGGAGACGTTGGCGTTCAGGGTGGCGTCGATGCGGCCAGCAGTCAGCAGCTGGATGGTCTCTTCCAGCGTGTCGATGCCCTGCACGGTCGCGCCGTAGCTCTCGGCCAGCTCCATGTAGGTGGAAGCGAGGCTGTTGGCCGTGGTCTTGCCGGCAAGGTCCTCGAAGCTCTTGATGTCCTCGTTATCCTTGCGGACGGCGAGGGCAGTGTGGATGTAACCGTAGGGAGTGGTGAAGTCGTAGGTCTTGGCGCGCTCTTCGGTGACTTCGACACCGTTGCAGACGAGGTCGTAGCGGCCAGCGTCCAGACCGGCGAACAGGCTGTCCCAGTCGCTCTCGACGTACTCGGGCTCGACGCCCAGCTTCTCGGCAATGGCACGGGAGACTTCGACGTCGTAGCCCACGAGGGTGTCGCTCTCATCGTGGAAGCTCCAGGGCTGCCATGCGCCTTCCAGCGCGATGACCAGCTTGCCGTTGGACTGGATGGTCTCCAGCTTGTTGGCGGCAGCAGCGGAAGCAGAAGCAGCGGTACTGGAAGCAGTGGAGGCAGAAGTGTTGGAAGAGCAGCCAGCCAGCGAGAGAACACCGGCAGCGGCCATGACGCTCATGAGAGAAATAAAGGTTCTGCGTTTCATAGGGGATGATCCTTTCTTATTCAGTATGGGAAATTTTCTGAAGGAACTCACGGGTCCTTGCCTCTTTGGGATGGGCGAAGAACTCCTGCGAGGGGGCTTCCTCGACCACGACGCCGTTTTCCATGAAGACGGTGCGGGACGAGACGTTGCGGGCAAAGCCCATCTCATGGGTGACGACCAGCATGGTCATGCCCTCCTGTGCCAGCTGCCGCATGACGGCCAGCACTTCGCCGGTCAATTCCGGGTCGAGGGCGCTGGTGGGTTCGTCGAAATAGATGATCTCGGGGTCAGAGGCAAGAGCGCGGGCGATGGCCACGCGCTGCTGCTGACCGCCCGACAGCTGACGGGGATAGTAGTCGGCACGGTCGGCGAGGCCGACCTTTTCCAGCATCTTCATGCCGATGGCGTTGGCCTCGTTTTTGGGCATTTTCCGAGCAACGATGAGGCCCTCGGTGACGTTCTGGAGGGCCGTCTTGTTGCGGAAGAGATTATAGTTCTGGAAAACGAAGGCCGTCTTCCGACGCAGCCGCGCGATGGAGGCCCGGTCGGCGCGGGCAAGGTCAAAGGCCTCACCGTCGAAGGTGAGGGTGCCCGCGTCGGCGGTCTCGAGGAAGTTGAGACAGCGCAGCAGAGTGGTCTTGCCGGAGCCGGAGGGGCCGAGGATGGCGACGACATCGCCCTTTTCCACCGTCAGATCGACGCCGCGCAGCACGTCAAGGCTGCTGACCGGCTTCGGGGCACGGCCAAAGATGCCGGGACGGACGCCGGGCTTTGCATATGTATGGAAGGATTTGCGGACGCCGCGGATCTCTAACATTGCCATAACAGCCATACTCCTTTCTTACTGGAAGCCGTGGGCGTTGAGCTGGCGCTCCAGCAGCCCTTGCAGCTTGGTGATGACGGTACAGAACAGCAGATACACCACAGCCACCTCACAGTAGATGGGCAGGAAGATGTAGGTGCGGGCGGCGACGCGCTGGCCGGCCATGAACAGCTCCGCTACCGTGATGTTGGAGGCCAGAGAGGTGTCCTTTATCATGCCGATGAGGGAGTTGGAGAGGGCAGGCACGGCGGTGCGCAGAGCCTGCGGCAGCACGATGCGGCGCATGATCTGCCACCAGCTCATGCCGACGCAGTAGCCGGCTTCCAGCTGGCCCTGCGGCACGCTCTCGAGTGCGCCGCGCATGGTCTCAGCGCAGTATGCACCCTCGTTGAAGGCGAAGGCGATGACTGCCGCCGGGAAAGCGTCCAGCATGATGCCCACGCTGGGCAGGCCGTAAAAGATGATGAAAAGCTGCACCAGCAGCGGCGTGCCGCGGATGACCCAGATGTAGAACCGGGCCAGCTGGCTCAGCACCGGCACCCGGGCGTACTGCACCAGCGCCACAGCCACTGCCAGCACCATCGCCAAGGTGAACGAGACGAGGGTGAGGGGGATGGTCATGGTGAGGCCCGCCGAGAGGATGCGGGGAAGAGCCTCCCAGAGCACGCTGACGGTGCGGTTGGATAAGAGTGTTTCCAGCATGGATACTCCTTTTTCAAAATTTGAATAAACAGACAGGACAAGTGGGTGGACATATTATATACCTTAAAGCAGGGTCAAAGTCAAGAGGAAAAAATGAAAATCCTACAAAACCTACCAGAATACTATAACATGATTTGGAAATGAACGCAAATGGTTTCGAAAAATTGCATGGTATAGACGAAATGGATGAAAAACAGGTGCTAACTTTGTGCAGAACGGCAGAGCAGTTGACGCGGCAGAAGCTTTCGGGTACAATAGAACTGTATAGACCTGTAAAGGTACAAACAGGCCGCACGCCCCGCCAGACGGGAGCGCGGCGGATACGGAGGACAAACGTGATGAAACGTATTGGTATTCTGGGC
>ENA-OWYT01000195-OWYT01000195.1-human-gut-metagenome-genome-assembly--contig:-NODE-195-length-29357-cov-5.991195_pt1 | contig 29357 bp, 27 predicted proteins | sample MGYA00249752_ERZ652090 | MGnify/ENA primary metagenome ERZ652090 (study PRJEB26925, sample SAMN05827105) | human gut metagenome | biome: ENVO:2100002; feature: ENVO:00000062; material: ENVO:00002003...
GTTTTATCCATTTACCCAGCCTCATGGAAAAAGCAAGGCGGGACTGGCCCTGTTTTCCAAATATCCGATCACAGGATCAATGAGAAGAAGCTTTCCTATCTCAACATCGTTTACGAAATTTTTTGACCTGGACAGATGCTACAGCATTTCCAGAGTGCCGGTGGATAACGGAAAAGAGCTGGTGATCTTTGAACTGCATATGTCTGCTTACGGAAACAGCGACGCCATCCGGGAAGGACAGATCCGGATGCTCAGTGAGGATATGCAGAAGGAATATGAAGCTGGAAATTATGTGATCTGCGGGGGAGATTTTAACCATGACCTGAAGGCTGCGGATACACAGGATGATTCCGCAGAACCTGAATCCTGGGCCTACCCATTCCCGCGCTCAGAACTTCCGGAGCATTTTTCCTTCTGCCTGGATCAGCTGTCGGAAGATGAGAAAAACAATCTCTGGAACAGTGCCCGCAACGCAGATATGGAATATGTACCCGGCGAGACCTATACCGTAACGCTGGACGGATTTATCATTTCGGATAATGTGGAATGCACCGGGTACGAAAATGTAAATACCGGATATTCTTATTCAGACCACGATCCGGTGTATATGGAATTCCAGCTGAAAAAATGAAAACACAGAACAGAAAAAATCTGAAATTTAACCTCCATAAAATAAAATGGAGGATTGAATTTCAGATTTTTTTATTGTTTTCAGCGGGTTTTGGCTATATCCGCCCACAAAATTGCTTAAATTATATATTTTTTTGTGAAAATCACCAAAAAACACTCGACTTTACGCTACGTTAATGCTATACTTATACAGCTGTTTAAAGCTTTAAAGTGAAAAATAAAAGTAAAAATACAGGAAAGAAGATAGAAAATGAAAATCGTTGTATGTATGAAACAGGTACCGGCGACTTCCAAGGTTGATATTGATCCGGAAACCGGTGCCATGAAACGTATGTCCGGTGAGACAAGAACAAATCCATATGACCTGTTTGCTCTGGAAACAGCCCTTGCGATCCGGGAAAAAACAGGCGGAACGGTAACCGTTCTGACCATGGGACCGCCACAGGCGGAAGAGATGATCCGGGATGCCTACACCATGGGTGCAGACGAAGGCGTGATCCTTTCAGACCGGAAATTTGCAGGAGCGGATGTACTGGCAACTTCCTATGCACTGGCACAGGGAATCCAGGTGATCGGTGGAGCAGATCTGATTATCTGCGGAAGACAGACCACAGATGGCGATACTGCCCAGGTAGGACCGGCTATTGCAGAACATCTGACCATTCCACACGCTGCATGGGTAGCAGAGATCATGGATGTCAATGAAAAAAGCATTCAGGTCCGTCAGGATCTTGTAAGTGTTTCTCAGGTTTCCGAGATCCCCTATCCATGTCTGCTGACTATTGACAAGGATACCTGCGTGCCACGTCTGCCGTCCTACTTATTAAAGAAAGCAACTGCAGACCGTCCGGTACGGATCTTAAGCTTTGAAGATATGCCGGATCAGGATCTGAGCCGTTACGGACTGATCGGTTCCCCCACCTCTGTAGAAAAAATGTTTGCGCCGGAGGAAAGCGAAAAACAGGTTTATCTGGAAGGAACTGCAAAGGAAAAAGCAGACAAGCTTGTTGCTCTTCTGACCGGAAAGAAGATCATATAGGGGGAAGCGGAACATGGAATTTTTAAAATTTGATATAAACAAATGCGTGCTCTGCGGAGTATGCGTGGAAAAATGTCCTTTTGGAGCCCTTACCATAGAGGGAAAAGGAATTGTCGTAGGCGACGCCTGTCGTATGTGCGGACTTTGCGTTCGTAACTGCCCGGAAAAAGCGATCCAGTTTGAGCAGAAGGCGAAATCCTTTGACAAGGATAAATGGAAAAACTTTCTTATTTATGTGGAGCAGGAACGGGGCGAGATCCATCCGGTTACATTCGAGCTGATCGGAGAAGCAAGAAAGATGGCTGTCAAAGTCGGCTATCAGGTCAACTGTGTGATCGTCGGAGGCAAAGGAACAAAAGAAAACGCAGAGAAACTTCTCCCGTATGGTGTAGACAATGTGTACGTGTATGAGCACGAAGGATTCGAAGGTTTCCGTGCAGATTGCTATACCGATGCAGTCGCAGACTGTATCGCAGCCAACAAACCAAGCTCAGTGCTCATCGGAGCCACTGCTCTGGGACGTTCCCTTGCACCGAGACTTTCCACCAGATTCCATACAGGACTGACTGCAGACTGTACCACACTGGATATCCGTTCCAATACTGATATGATCCAGATCCGTCCGGCCTTCGGTGGAAACATCATGGCGCAGATCGGAATCACCAAATCAAGACCGCAGTTTGCCACTGTCCGTTATAAAGTTATGGATAAGGCAGAAAAGGTAAAAGATCCTCACGGACAGGTAGTTGTATGTCCGGTAAATGAAAAGATGGCAGATTCCAGGATCAAAATTCTTTCATCCAAAGTTATTGATAAGGTAAAGAGCCTTGAGGAAGAGGATGTTCTGGTTGTTGCAGGCCGTGGCGTCCGGAATGAAAAAGACGTGGAAATGTGCCGGGAACTGGCAGAAGCCCTTGGAGGCCAGCTTGCTTTTACCCGTCCGATGGTAGAAAATGGATTCGGAGATGTTGCCCATCAGATCGGACTTTCCGGAAGAACCGTCCGTCCGAAGCTGATTATCACCTGTGGTGTATCCGGAGCCATCCAGTTTACTTCCTGTATGACAGGATCAGACTGTATCGTAGCGATCAATAATGATCCGGAAGCACAGATCTTTAATGTTGCGGATTACTGTATTGTAGATGATCTGTATCAGGTTGTGCCGGAGCTGACAGAACTGATCAGGAATCGGAAGGAGGATTAAGTCATGGCATATCCATATAAAAAAATGACATCAGAAGATTTTGACTACATCCGTTCTGTGACTGCTTCAGATCGTGTATGGGTCGGCGATGAGATCGCAAAAGAATATTACCGTGATGAGATGCCGGAGTACGGAGTTTTTCCTCCGGAACTCTATGTGGAGGTTCTGAATAAAGAAGAGATCTCTGCCATCATGGCTTACGCATACAAAGAAAATATTCCGGTTGTATGCCGTGGAGCAGGAACCGGACTGGCAGGTGGAGCTACTTGTAAATATGGCGGAATTATGCTGTCCGTCATGAGAATGAACAAGATTTTTCCAATTGACAGAAAGAACCAGACCATCACAGCTGAGCCGGGAGCGCTTCTTATTGATATCCAGGCGGCAGCAGCGGCAGGCGGACTTTTTTACCCACCGGACCCGGGTGAAAAAACAGCTTCCATCGGTGGAAACGTTATCACAAATGCCGGTGGTATGAAAGCAGTACGTTATGGACTGACCAGAGATTTTGTACGCTGCATCGAGGCAGTTATGCCGGACGGATCCATCATGAACTTTTCATCCAATGTTGTAAAAAACACAACCGGATATGATGTGAAAGACCTGGTGATCGGATCAGAGGGAACCTTATGTATCCTCACCCAGGTAACTTTGAAACTTCTTCCTGCACCGACCTGTACCTGTACTCTTGTAATGCCATTTAAGAGCCTTGAGGAATGTGCAGACATGGTTCCGAAAGTTCTGGAACTGCCATTTGTACCCACAGCCATCGAGTTCCTGGAAAGAGAACTGATCGATATCGTAGAACGGAATCTGAACAAAATGTTCCCGGTTAAACAGGGCGAAGCAGTGCTGATCGTTATGTACGATGCCTCCAGCAAACAGGAGCTGGACAGCGCAGTGGAGGCAGCAGCGGAAGCGGCCCTTGCAAACGGAGCTCTGGACTGCTGTATCGCAGGAACGCCGGAGCGTGCCGGAGCCGTATGGAGCGTCCGAGGCGGAATCCTGGAGGGAATGAAAGCTGATTCTGTGGCACAGGAAGAGTGTGACGTGGTTGTTCCACGAGCAAGGATCGCAGAGTATGTAAAAGCAGCCAAAAAGATCGCAAGCGCACATGGAATCCGAGTAGAGCCATGCGGACACTGCGGAGACGGTAACATCCATACAGAGATGCTCCGTGGACCGGAAATGAGCGACCAGGAGTGGAAAGAAGCCACTCACGCAAGTTTGGTAGAGCTGTATGCACTGTCCAAAGAACTGGGCGGACAGCTTTCCGGTGAGCATGGTATTGGAAACGGACGTCTGGAATTCCTGGAAGAGTTTGCAGGCCCGAGAATGATCGCTCTTTATAAAGCCATTAAGCTGGCTTTCGATGACAAGCTGATCCTGAATCCGGGAAAAGTCATCGAATATAATAAATAAAGAAACGGGGGAAAGAGAGATGAGTCAGAACAAATCATTACAAAGCAAAATGCCTCTGGCCATGGGACTTGCGTTCGTCGCATTTACCACACAGTTCGGAGGAGGATTCGCGTCAGGAGCGCAGATCTATCAGTACTTTATCAACTATGGTATCTGGTGCCTGATTCTGCCGGCAGTGACACAGGGGTTATATGCACTGTTTTTCTGGTATGGAATGCGTTACGCTTACAAACATAAAACCTACGATTACAGAAGTTTTTCCGACAGCCTCTATGGAAAAACAAAACCGGTTATGTCAAACCTCTATGAGATCTGTTACCTGATCATGATCGGAACTGCATCTGCAGCTGCTTTTGCAACAGGCGGTTCCACACTGCAGACTCTGTTTGGAATTCCTTACTGGCTCTGCACCGTGATCATTGCAGTATTTATTTTTGTGATCGCTCTTTTTGGTACCAATGTTGTAAGAAAATGTGCATCTACCTTAAGTGTGCTGATCATCATCGGCCTGGTGCTCGTACTGGTTCCGAACATCATCGCACAGTGGGGCGATATCACAGCTTCCATCCATACCATGTCCTCCGGAGAAATGACCGTACTTTCCTCCGAGAGCGGAGCTTTTGGACCGGCTCTTTATTCAGCAGTCCTTTACTTTTTCTTCCAGCTGGCTTCTGTATCCGTTATGTACCAGCACATGGAAGATGTAACTGATGAAAAACAGATCAACAAAGCAGCGATCTGGATGTTTGTATGCAACTTCTGTGCAATGGAACTTTCCATTCTGGGACTTCTTGCAATTGCCTATGTTGGTGAGCTTGCATCTGCATCTGTACCGATGCTTGTACTGGTTCAGAACGGAGTTGGTTCCGGAATTCTGACACCGATCATTTCTCTGCTGATCATCCTTGGAGCTATTTCCACAGCAGTAAATATGATCTCCGGTATCGTAACACGTTGCGTAAACGCAGTAGAACGCCGTATGGACAGCCCGGAGAAAAAATCTCAGGGACATCTTGGAAGAAATGCAGTTTTTACAGCGATCTTTACATTCCTGGCATTTGCCATCGCACAGTTCGGTCTGATGACAGTTGTTAAGAAGGGATATGCATACCTTGGATATGCGGCGTTTATTACATTGTTTGTACCGTTTGTTGTACATGCCGTTGCGACAAAGGGAAAAGAGATCTGAGACAGACAATATAAAATTTTATCAGGACTGGAAAAATCCTGGAGTATGACAATATACTCCGGGATTTTTTGAAAGGTTGACTTTTACACGGTAAAGTGTAATACTTATTGTAAGTGATGAATATGAGGAGTGTTTTTTATGCCGGATGAAAAAGTACTGCAGGTAGCGATACTTATATGGGGATGTGCATTTTGTGCCATAGCTGCATTATGTATATTTCTGAGCAGTAATTATGACAGGGAAAAGCGTTGGTATCTTATCCTGATGGAGAGTTTTGCTTCCATGTTATTGCTGATGGATGCCATGGCGCATATTTTCAGCGGATATCCCGGAGTTCCGGGCAGTGTGCTGGTCCGTATTTCGAGTTTTCTCGTATTCCTTTTAAGTGACGTAGTCCTGCTGTGTTTTCACATTTATGTGTGTGTTTATCTGTTTTCGAAGAGGGAGCGGAGAACATTAAAAAGAGTAAAAGCCGGATATGTTATTGCTGCCGCAGGGGCTGTTTTTGTGGTGATCTCGCAGTTTACTCACTGGTATTATTACATAGATGTGGATAATTATTATCATCGGGCACCGTTATATATTATGTCAATTCTTCTTCCGGTAGCAGGTATGTTCATTGATCTTACACTTTTGCTCCAGTACAAAAAGAGAGTCAGCAGGAAGCTCCTGTTCTCTATGCTGTCATGCATTGTACTTCCGGCAGTGGCGGCAGCTGTGCAGGCATTCAGGTATGGAATGTCGCTGATCGATTTTTCTGTTGGTATTTCCATGATCATTATGTTTATCGTGACGATGACGGAGCTGAATCAGGAAATGTATCAGCTGATAAGCAGAGAGGGCAAGATAAAGGAAAGACTTGAGATCGCAACGATACTGAATAAATGCATTGCTGAGCTGATATCAGGAGAAGATGAAGATGCGGCGATCTCCAATCTGCTGCGTATTATCAGCGGGTATTTTGACGGAGATCGCAGTTATATTGTTCAGATCGATGAAAAGAGGAATGTCTGTACAAATACCTATGAGTATGCCATGAACGGAGTGACTGCTGAGAAGGATAATCTTCAGGAGGTTCCCATGGAAATGCTGGATATCTGGATGGACAGCTTTCGGAAAAATGGCCTGTATTATATTCCGGATATTGAGGAGGAGCAGGGGCAGCCGTATTATGAGACTCTGAAGATGCAGGACATTACCAGGCTGCTGGCCGTTCCTTTAAACAGTGACGGAAAGATCATAGGATTTCTCGGGGTAGATAATCCGAGGCTGCATTATGAGGATCATACGCTGCTGTCGTCCATACAGTACTTTTTAACGGACAGCCTGAAAGCCAAGGAGCGAAAGGCGCGTCTGCAGTACATGAGCTACCGTGATATGCTGACGACCTTGTATAACAGGAACAGGTATATTCAGGTTCTGGAAGGCATGCAGGCAAAAACAGTGATAAAAACAGGAGTAGCATATATTGATATCAATGGTCTGAAACGGGTGAATGATCTTTACGGACATGAGGCCGGAGACAGGCTGATCATAAATACAGCGCGTTCCATGCTTGCAATTCTGCCGGAAAATGCTTACCGGGTAGGTGGCGATGAATTTGTACTCATCTGTTTTGACATGGATGAGAAGATTTTTCGGAGTAAGGTCAGGGATATCTGTGACAGCATTGCTGCTAAAAAGATCAGTGTTTCTGTTGGCGTTGTCTGGGAGGAAAGCTCTTCGGAGCTTGAGACAATGCTGAGAAGAGCGGATGATCTTATGTATGCGGAAAAAAAGAAATATTATGAAAAGCATGGAACGATGTGAAGGTATGCAGCAGAGTGTAAGAGAAGGTCAGAAGAAAATTCTGATATTGCTGTGCCCGGTATTTTTATAATACCGGGCATTTCGTTTGTGCTAAAAGAAACGCCGGAATAAAAATATCGGACGAAATTTTGAAAGATTTTCTGTAACGTTTTTGAGATCAGTGCGTCTTATAAGTGAGAAGGGAGGAAAAGAAAGAACCGATGAATATTGAGGAACTTTACCGGACATATTTTGACATTGTATATCGGTATATCCGTTCTGTCTCACGTGATGGATCGCTGGCAGAGGAAGTGACCCAGGAGACGTTTTTTAAAGCGCTGAAAAAAGCAGATCAGTTCCGCGGAGACTGTGATGTGCGGGTGTGGCTCTGCCAGATCGCAAAGAATACGTTGTACGATCATCTGAAAAAGCAGAAAAAGCAGCTTCCCGGAGAGGAGCAGCCGGAAATAGCAGAAAGCCATGGCGGAGAAATTTTTGAGGAAAAGCTGGCACAGCGGAGTCAGGCTATGGAGATCCACAAAGTTTTGCATGGCCTTTCGGAACCGTATAAAGAAGTTTTTTCCCTGCGGACATTCGGAGAGCTGAACTTCCGTGAGATTGGAATGCTTTTTGGAAAAAGTGAAAACTGGGCGCGGGTGACTTATTATCGTGCAAGAGTAAAGATCAGAGAGGAGCTGGAACATGAAGATCACATGTGATGTAATACAGGATCTGATGCCGTCTTATATAGATGGGATCTTAAGCGAAGACAGCAAGGCGCTGGTGGAAGAACATATGGGTACCTGTCAGGAATGCAGAAAAATGTTGGAAATTATGAAAGAGGAGCAGGGAAAAGAGCAGGTCCGGATAAAACCATCCGCAGCTTCCACAGCAGAACGTGGAGCGGGTGAGACAGAAAATACTGAAAGTAATGCAAATGCCGGAAGCGTCGCCGCACTGAAAAAGATCCGGAAAAAACTTCTGGTACGCAGAGTTCTGACTGCAGCAGTGGCAGTTATCCTGACCCTCATCGCTGCGGCAGCAGGCTACAACCACTGGTATTTCAACGAAAAATACATGACCCTGGAAAACAGCGGAATGTACGTGAAAAATAACAGTTTGTATTCTTCCAATAATCTCATCAACCGAATGAAAGTACAGTACACGGAAGATGGAAAAACAGAGTTCGTCTATGCCATTGACGCGCCATATGCAGGAACTCTGGAACTGAAAGGCGATGACATGCTGCTTCAGGATTTTTCCAAAAAGACAGAGGAAGTATCACCGGAAGACGACAGCACCCCGGAAACGGTAACAGAGGTTTATTATATGAGTGAGGAGGCCAGAAAGAAGAGCCTGGAATTAACAGAGCTGGAAGCAAAGGGAGATCTGGATGCAGCGGAGAAAATTGTGGATGAGATGAAACAGGAATCGGAACTGATATGGTCGGAGTAATAGAATAAAAGCAGGATTCCAGGATAGAAAAAGAGTATCATCTATGTTAAAATAAACCTCAGACAGCATAGGGAAAAAGTTCTATAAAAATCCCGTATTCCATGCTGTAAGTAAAAAACAGACAGTAGTGATTTCCATATTTACTGCTGAAAGACAGGGGGACATAACATGTTATTTGTATGCTATCCAAAATGCAGTACCTGCAAAAAAGCCCAGAAATGGCTGGACGAGAGTGGCGCAGAATATACGCTGCGTGATATTAAAACGGACAATCCAACAGCGGAGGAACTGAAAACCTGGTGGGAAAAAAGCGGCCTTCCGCTGAAGCGTTTTTTTAATACCAGCGGAAATATTTATAAAGAGATGAAACTGAAAGATAAACTTCCGGAGATGAGCGAAGAGGAACAGCTTGCACTTCTTGCAACAGACGGAATGCTTGTGAAACGTCCGATTCTTGTAGCAGAGGATAAAATTCTGGTCGGTGCCAAAGAAAAAGAGTGGGAAGAGTATCTGATGCCATGAAAAAGAAACTGAATTATATAAATATCATCAAAGAAACGGTGATTCTGACCGTGGCAGTGGTGATCATCGCAGCGGCGGTATATTTTTTCCTGGTACCAAGCCATACATCAGTCAGCAGTATTTCCGGTCTTGGAATCGTGCTTTCCAACTTTGTGCCGCTGCAGCTGTCGGCTATTACCATGATCCTGAATGTGGTATTGCTGATCATTGGATTTATTACCTGTGGAAGAGAGTTTGGAGTTAAGACGGTTTATACCAGTGTGATGCTGCCGTTGTTTCTGGGATTGTTTGAGATCATTTTTCCAAATTTCGGTTCCATGACAGACAGCCAGGAACTGGATGTTCTGTGTTATATTCTGGTAGTGAGTGTGGGACTTAGCATTCTTTTTAACCGGAATGCATCCTCAGGCGGACTGGATATCGTGGCGAAGATCATGAATAAGTATCTCCACATGGAGCTTGGAAAAGCCATGTCCCTTTCCGGTATGTGCGTGGCACTTTCCGCGGCGCTTGTGTATGATAAAAAGACGGTAGTCTTAAGTATTCTGGGAACGTATTTTAACGGAATCGTTCTGGATCATTTTATTTTTGACCATAATATCAAACGGCGTGTCTGCATTATCACGAAGAAGGAAGAGGAGCTGAGGCAGTTTATCATCCACGACCTGCACAGCGGAGCCACGATCTATGAAGCCATCGGAGCTTATAATATGGAAAAACGCCGTGAGATCATCACCATCGTAGATAAAGGTGAATATCAGAAGCTGATGAAGTTTATAAACCAGGAGGACCCGAAAGCGTTTATCACGGTTTATAATGTATCGAATATGCGGTATCAGCCGAAGAAATAAAAATATTTTGCTGGAATAAAAAAACTCCCGGGACAAAAGGCCCGGGAATTTTTTTGCCATATTTTACAGGAAAATATATTTCAGGATAAACAGCACTGCCAGTACATACATCAGAGCACTGATCTTCTTTTCTTTGGCTTTGCCTGTGATCAGGTTGATGGCTACGTATGTGATAACTCCCATGGAGATACCTTCGGAAATGCTGTAGAAGAACGGCATTGCGATGATACATACATAACACGGGATCGCTTCGGCCATGTCGCTGAAGTCAATGCTGATTACGTTGCTGAGCATGTACAGACCAACGATGATCAGTGCCGGAGCTGTGGCGAAGGACGGGATTGCCAGGAAGATCGGGGACAGGAACAGGGACAGACCAAATAAGATGGCTGTTGTCACTGCGGTAAGTCCGGTTCTTCCTCCTTCAGATACACCGGAAGCACTCTCTACGAAAGTTGTAGTTGTGGATGTACCAAGAACTGCACCAGCAGTTGTAGCAACTGCATCTGCAAGAAGAGCACCCTTGATGTTCGGGAGCTTGCCTTCTTCGTCCAGCATGCCGGCTTTGGAAGATACACCAACGAGAGTTCCAAGAGTATCAAAAAGATCTACAAATAAAAACGCAAACAGGATAACAAGGAAATCCAGTGAGAAAACTCCGTCAAACTGCAGTTTTGCAAAGATCGGAGAAAGACTCGGGATGGAAAGTCCGTTGCTGAAATCCGGAAGCAGGTTGTAGAAACCAATCTCCGGGTTCGGAACATAAAGTCCGGCGAACTGACAGATGATGCCAAGACCCCATGTGATCAGGATACCCCAGAGGATGTTTCCTTTGACATTTTTTACAACAAGGATTCCTGTTACGATGATACCGATCAGAGCCAGGATAACGGTGATTCCAACATTGTTAAAGGAAGCCTCCACGCCTTTGGCTGCGTTATAACCTTCTACGGAGAAAAGCTGCAGCAGTGTGGAACCGCCGATTACGATGTTGGCGTTCTGTAATCCGACAAATGCAATGAAAAGACCGATACCAACACTGACTGCGGATTTCAGGTTCATCGGGATTGCATTGAAGATTGCTTCACGGATGTTAGTAAGTGAAAGAATGATAAATACGATACCTTCTGCAAAAACTGCAGTCAGTGCATACTGCCAGCTGTATCCCATTCCGATAACAACGGTGTAGGCAAAGTATGCGTTCAGTCCCATTCCGGGTGCCAGTGCGAACGGGTAGTTGGCGAAGATCGCCATCAGCAGCGTTCCAAGGAAGGCTGCCAGTGCGGTAGCTGTGAATACAGCTCCGGAATCCATGCCGGTCGCAGACAGGATGTTCGGGTTAACTGCCAGGATATACGCCATTGTCATGAAGGTGGTGATACCTGCCAGAACCTCAGTTTTGGCGTCCGTTTTGTTTGCGGACAGCTTGAAGATTTTTTCTAACATATTTCTTTCCCTTTCTTAAATATGTTTTTGGACAACATGTCTATTTTATCATATAAAAATTTTGTGTGCAATCGTTAGTGCTTAACAGATAATGTTATGTAAGGTGATTTTTGGCAAAATACTTTTACAAGCAGGCAATTTGTGTGTAAAATACAGGAAAGAGAGTATTCGATCTGCAGACAGGTTTATTTTGTGATGAAGGGAGAGTGGATAATGTCTGAGAAAAAACTGCGGAATATTACAGATGTGCTCTGTTTTCTGATGATCCTTGGGTACGTGATGTACCTTGTAGCCACCTGGGGAAATCTGCCGGAGAGGGTGCCGATCCATTTTAATGCGCATGGGATCCCGGACCGGTATGGGAAGAAGGGTAGCCTTCTTCTGGAGCCGATTTTGGGGCTGCTGATCCTGGCACTTCTGATGTTCTGTCAGAGATTTCCACAGTGGTGGAATTATCCGGTTGAGGTGACAGAGGAAAACAGAGAGCATATCTTTGAAATCGCGTCAAAAATGATGTCTGTGATCAAGCTGTTATCCATTGGAGTATGTCTTGATGCCGGGATCAGCGGGAATCTGGGAACGGCACCTATGTGGCCGGTGTGGATACTGATCACAGGGATTTTCGTGACATTGATCCTGGGGATCCGGGGGATATATAAGGCTGGTAAAGAAACTGGCATGGATGAGGATGATAAATCGTGAAGCGGTCGTGTTTGTGATCATATAGCAGAGTGAAAGGGAAATGTTCGATTTATTGTACTGAATATGGATGGAACCAGCGAAAGCGGATCGCGAATATCCGCTTGGCGAAATTATAATAAAAACAGGAAAGGAATCTCAGGAGGATGATATAAGTAACTAAATATATTGTAAAAAGATATTAAATGTGTTTAAATGTACTTATGGAGGTATATTATGGACACATCAAATATCACAAATTATAAACCAAAAGATTTTGCTGAATTATTAGGTGTTTCTGTAAAAACGCTTCAGAGATGGGACAGAGAGGGAATCTTAAAAGCAAACCGAACTCCAACAGACAGGCGTTATTACACATATGACCAGTATCTTCAATTTAAAGGTATAAATATAGAACATGATAAACGAAAAGTTGTTATTTATGCAAGAGTATCTACCAAAAACCAAAGGGATGATCTTCAAAATCAGACAGCATTTCTGCGTCAGTTCTGTAATGCCAGAGGAATGATCGTAGACCAGTGCATTGAAGACTATGGAAGCGGACTTAATTATAACCGCAAGAAATGGAATGGATTACTGGACGAAGTCATGGAGCAGAAGGTCAAAACCATAGTGATCACACATAAAGACAGATTTATCCGTTTTGGATACGACTGGTTTGAAAGATTCTGCATGAAATTCCACACAACGATACTGGTGGTGAACAATGAAGAACTGTCACCACAGGAAGAACTTGTACAGGATATTATTTCCATCCTTCATGTGTTTTCCTGTAGATTATATGGACTTCGTAAGTATAAAAAACAGATAGAAAAGGATGAGGAGATTGCTGAAGAGCTTCAAGACAGAGATCGATCCTACAGAAGAGCAGAAGATCAAAATACATAAGACAATCGGCACATGCAGATATATTTATAATTTCTACCTGTTTCATAATAAAGAACGTTATGATGCCGGTGAAAGATTTATGAGCGGCAAGTCGTTCAGTGTATGGCTGAACAATGAATACCTTCCAAGGCATCCGGAATATTTCTGGATCAGAGAAGTCAGTTCCAAATCGATAAAGAATGCAATCGAAAATGCCTGTACCGCTTTTTCAAGATTTTTTCATCATCAGAGTAGTTTCCCGAGATATAAGAAAAAAGGAAGATCTGATGTAAAAATGTATTTTGTAAAGAATAATCCCAAAGACTGTCTCTGTGAACGTCACAGGATCAAGATCCCAACACTTGGCTGGGTAAGGCTGAAAGAAAAAGGTTACATTCCGACCTCTAAAGATGGATATGTGATCCGAAGCGGGGCAGTTTCCATGAAAGCAGGCAGATATTATGTGTCTGCACTTGTCGATATACCTGCTCCGGAAGCAGATGGAAATTTCACTGATGGGATCGGAATTGATCTGGGGCTGAAAGACTTTGCAGCTGTGTCAAATGGAACTGTATACAGAAATATCAATAAAACAGCACGGATCAGAAAACTTGAGAAACAATTAAGACGGGCACAGCGAAAGCTTTCCCGTAAATATGAGAACTTAAAGAAAGGAGAGACCACTCAAAGAGCAAATATATGCAAACAAAAGCTTAAAGTACAGAAACTTCATCATCGGATAGAAAATATCCGTACAGATCATATCAACAAGGTAATATCTGAGATAGTGAAAACCAAGCCGTCTCATATAACGATCGAGGATCTGAACATATCCGGGATGATGAAGAACCGGCATCTCTCAAAAGCAGTTGCGTCCCAGAAATTCTATGAATTCCGGACAAAATTGAAAACAAAATGTGCTGAATATGGAATCGAACTGAGGGTAGTTGACCGATGGTATCCATCTTCCAGGATCTGCCACTGCTGCAGCTGTATTAAAAAAGATCTGAAACTTTCAGACAGGATCTACAGATGCACATGTGGATATATTGAGGACAGAGATCTCAATGCAGCACGGAATCTGAGAGATGCAGAGACTTACGAAGTTGCATGATCCCGCAAACGTAAGTATGTACCGAAGGCTATTTCGGGAATTAACGACTGTGGAGTGTACTTAGGATCTGTGAGTAGAGATAACTCCGGTTACTCAAAAGCATACACAAAGAAACAGTAAGCGGTATTCGTGAGAATCCGCATTATCTCGATGTGAGTATGTTTAATCACATTTTGAGTGGCAGCATATGGCAGATACAAGAACAGATGAGCTTTACAGAGCGCTTCAGGATAAGGGATATCCCGATGAGCTGTGCCGGGAAATTGCTTATAAACATATGAATACCGATTACACAGCTACACGGATGCTGGGGTATTTATACAGGATGACAAGTCCTAGAGTGGAGGATGTGATCGATGAGATGCTGGCGATCTTAAGTGACCGGGAAGCCATCGTCCGGAAGAAAGAGCTGGAGCACGCCCAGGCTACGATCAACAGCGTGTATCGGGAGGGTTTGTAACGGAAATCCCGGAGCTGTGCCAGTGCTGACGGATCAGAAGCACTGCAGCAGTTCCGGGATTTTTTGATTTGATCCTGGTTCACGAACAGATACCTTTGGGGGTTCAGATGCTGAGTTCACAAAAATACTTCGCAGAACATTATCGGTGAACAGTAACAGGGATCCAACATCAAAAAATAAGAGGTAGAATCCCTGTACTTAATACAAAGAGATCACCGACTGCCTGTCCACGATCTCAACATCCAGGGCAGTCTGGCAGGAGGAGCTGACAGAACCGGTGCGGATCTTTTCCAGAAGAAGGCTGGTGGCCAGCATCGCCTTCTGGGGGATGTTCTGGGAAACCGAAGTCAGTTTTGGCAGGGTGTATTGGCAGAGAGTCAGGTTATCATATCCGATCACAGAGAGATCCACAGGAATGCGGTAACCGCCCAGGCGGGCACCCTCCATAATTCCGATAGCACAGATATCCGCCGTAGTTACCGCAGCGGTAACTGGAGAGCTGTTGGATGCGATCTCACGGCCGGCCTGGATACCGCCCTCATAGGAAGGAGAGTACTCATAAACGTAATCCGGGTTAAAAGTAATATGGTTCTCCTCCAGCGCCCGTTTATAGCCATTGAAACGGTTGGCAAGAACGTGGCTGATTTTGTAATCGGCCACAAAAGCAATGGCGGAATGACCGTGATTGATCATATATTTTGTGGAAAGATACATGCCTTTTTCATCATTGGAGGTAATATTGATGAGATTGGGATGATCCAGCTCGCAGTCAAAGGTGGCGATGGGGCAGGTGGCGGAATCCATCAGCTTTGCCATGTATTCGCCGGCGGCAGGATAAAGAATGATGATTCCGTCTACATTCCAGTTCTTCAGAAGGGAAATGATATCCGCATTTTTTGATACAGAGCGGATCATGGTGAAATATTCATTCTTCTGCAGTTCTTTTTCGATAGCACCGATCATGGTGCTGACATAAGGATTCTCAAAATAGTTGGTTCCCAGGAGCACATCTTTTTCATCGAGGGAAATGATGATGCCGATGATATGGGATTTTTTATTGGATAAGCTCCGGGCATTCAGGTTGGGAACATATCCGTATTCTTCTATGATCGCATTGACCTTGTCTCTGGTTTTCTGGGAAACGCGGCTGGTTTTGCCGTTGATCACATTGGAGACGGTCATCATACTGACACCGGCCAGGTCTGCGATATCTTTTAATGTCATACTACACACCTCTGTTCTTCCATAGCAGTTTCCGGGAAGGAAACTGCTGTCATACATATATATATAAAATTCTAACACATTTCTCAGGTAAAAATAAAAATACAATGAAAAATCCAGAATTTATGTATCCTCTTATTACAGGTTTACAAGGTTTAAACACGAAATATAAATGTTCGAAAAAACGGTTTATAAACTATATATATTATAGTCCGACATAGTGAAAAAATCAATGTATGATTGCGGGAAAATAAAAAAACACAGCCTTGAAATATGAAAAATGCACAAAAATCACATATAAATACTAGAAAAATCGACGAAATAATAAAATTATATTGACGAATCTCTATGCGCGTGATAGATTAACAATAGATTTATCGTTAAACTAAAAGGAACGGAAAACGTAGTCAAAAAACGGAATCTTCAGTATTGCGATCTTCCAGTTCCTTTGGACATGGGAGGATTTCCTGTGGCCATACCTGGTAATTACAAACAAAGACAAACAGCTTCTTGCCGTTGGTCTTAAGATGTTTAACGGACAGTATTCCACAGATTATGGTGCACTGTTTGCGGCAACTGCCATTTCCATCATCCCGGTACTTCTGATCTATCTGTTCTTCCAGAAACAGTTTATCGCCGGAATCGCAGCTTCTGCTGTAAAAGGCTGATGGCATACAGATAATAAAAGGAGGAACATAAATGCAGGACATATATAAAGTAGAAACACATCCCCTGGCATTAAGTGAAAATATGATCACAGGGGACAAATACAGGATTACTTTTCTTACAGAGGGACTGATCCGTCTGGAGTATGATGAGGAGGGCGTATTTGAGGACCGCCCCACGCAGATGGTGTTTTTCAGGGATTTTCCAAAAGCGGACTATCGTGTAGTGCGTACAGAGGATGGGATCGAGGTCCATACGAAAAGAATCCACCTTATTTATAATGAGAAGGAATTTACCAGCTGGGGCTTAAGCATTCAGGTAAAAGGAAACTTAAGCGCTTACCACAGTATCTGGCACTACGGAGAAGAGATCCATGATCTGAAGGGAACTGCCAGAACATTGGATATGGTGGACGGAGCAACAGAGCTGGAGCATGGTATTCTTTCCAGGTTCGGATATTCTCTGGTGGACGACAGCAGATCGCAGGTGCTTCTGCCGGACGGTTGGATCGAGCCAAGAAGAAAGGGCATCAAGGATCTGTACTTCTTCGGATACGGACATGACTACAAAGAAGCGCTTCATGATTTTTACAGACTCTGCGGAAAGACACCGATGCTTCCAAGGTTTGCTCTCGGAAACTGGTGGAGCAGATATTATAAATATTCTGAGGAAAGCTACAATGAGCTGATGGATAAATTCCAGGAAAAAAATATCCCGTTTACGGTTGCAGTCATTGATATGGACTGGCATGTGACCGATGTTGACCCGAAATACGGAAGCGGCTGGACCGGATATACCTGGAACAAAGAGCTCTTCCCGGACCCGAAGCGTTTCCTGGATGGTTTACATAAAAGAGGAATGCGTACCACATTAAATGTACATCCTGCAGACGGCGTACAGGGCTGGGAAGAAATGTATGAAGACATGGCAAAGGCCATGGGTGTGGATTATGAAAATGAGGACCCGGTAGTATGCGATCCGGCAAGTCCGAAATTTATGGAAGCCTATTTCAAATATCTTCATCATCCGAGAGAGGAAGAAGGTGTGGATTTCTGGTGGATCGACTGGCAGCAGGGAAGCAACTGCAAGATCGAAGGGCTTGATCCTCTGTGGATCTTCAACCACTTCCATTTCCTGGACAGCGCCAGAAACGGAAAACGTCCTATGACTTTTTCCAGATATGCAGGTCCCGGAAGCCACAGATATCCGGTAGGTTTTTCCGGAGATACCCATATTACCTGGGATTCCCTTGATTTTCAGCCATACTTTACATCCACAGCCTCCAACATCGGTTATGGATGGTGGAGCCATGATATCGGCGGACATATGCTTGGATATAAGGATGACGAGATGACCGCCCGCTGGACACAGTACGGGATCTTTTCTCCGATCATGCGTCTTCACAGCTCATGCAGTGAATTCAACGGAAAAGAGCCGTGGCGTTTCAAAAAGGAGACAGAGGTTGTTATGGAAGAAGCTCTCCGTGAGCGCCACAGAATGATGCCGTATCTTTATACAATGAACTACAGAAGCTATCAGGAAGATCTTCCTCTGGTGGAGCCCATGTATTATGAATATCCGGAAGCACCGGAGGCATATGAGGTAAAAAATCAGTACTTCTTCGGTGACCAGCTGATGGTGGCAGCAGTGACAACACCACGGGTAAAAGATCTCAACGTAGCGAAGACAGCAGTATGGCTGCCGGATGGGGTGTGGTATGATCTTTATACAGGTCTGCGCTATGAGGGCGGAAGAATGGTGGATATGTACCGTACTCTGGACAGTATTCCGGTTCTTGCAAAAGCAGGCGGCATTCTTGTGATGACCGATGAGATCCGTGGAACAGAGGCGGAAAAGAATCCGGAAAGCCTGAAGATCAAGGTATTCCCGGGAGCTGACGGAAACTTCAGACTGTATGAGGATGACAACGAAACCTGTGCTTACGAAAATGGTGCCTGTGTATTTACGGAAATGGATTATAAGGAAAAGGATCAGGGAGTGTTTACCATTCATCCCGCACAGGGAAAAACAGAGCTGATCCCGGCAAAGAGAGCTTATACCGTGGAGTTCTGTAATTTTGCGAAAACAGGAACAGATACTGTGAAGGTTCTGGTTAACGGAGCAGAGACTGAGGCTGCTGTAAAATATGAAGAGAAGCTTCAGAAGATCTGTGTGGAAGTGGAAGCAGACACAGCGGCAGAGGTGCAGATCATTTTCGCTGGCGAAGTGGCAGATAATCAGACAAAAGAGCGTGTCTTTGATTTCCTGAACCAGGCAGAGATCGGTTTTGTGCTGAAGGACAGATTATATCAGCTGATCACAGCAGGAAAGAAGCTGCCGGTTCTTCTGTCGGAGCTTCAGTCTATGGAACTGGACAAGGATCTTTACGGAGCACTGATGGAGATCCTGACTGCGTAAAATATGAATAAAATCGCGTTTCCAAACCATACTATCATTATTATCAAAAGAAAGGATGATCATAATGATATTAAAGGAAAAAGAGCGCACAGTGATCCAGGATCTTCAGACACAGGAAAAAAGCTGCATTGAAAAATACGGAAAATACGCACAGCAGGCCAGGGATCCGGAGCTTAAAAGCTTATTTCAGACTCTTCAGAAAAAAGAGCAGGAGCATTACGATTCCCTGAGCCAGGTGCTTTCCGGTACAGTTCCACAGGTGGACTGTAACGACAGCGACGGACGGAACTATCAGCCAAACGCTGCTTACACATCGGTGATGTCCTCTGAGGATAAGGAACATGATGCGTTTCTTGCCACAGACTGCATCGGAACGGAGAAGCTTGTTTCGGGAGAATACAATACAAATGTATTTAATTTTGAGGACAGCAGTGTAAGGAAACTTCTGGCGGACATTCAGGTGGAGGAACAGAACCATGCGGAGATGCTTTACAAATATAAAACTGTGAATGCAATGTTCTGACATGGAGTAGAGCGATACAGTAAATGCAGACTGCGGAATCCGCCTGACTAAAACCATAAAAAACAGGAAGAATTTCAGCAATAGAATTCTTCCTGTTTTTGCTATATAATCAGGGAGAACAGCGGGCAGAAACATCGGCTCGCAGGGAGAGGAGGGATCATCATGAAAGGAACTAGCTGTGAATACTGTGCAAATTATACATATGATGAAGAATGCGATGAATATTACTGTGATATCAATCTGGATGAGGATGAATACTATCGTTTTGTGAGCAGCGATTACAAGGAATGTCCGTATTACCGTTCCGGAGATGAATATAAGGTGGTACGTCACCAGATGTAACGATAAAGTGACAAAACGCAAAAAAAAATGCTGATATTTTGAGAATCTCAAGCAGAATTACACTTGAAGAGAAGATAGTTCTCTGATATAGTATGTCTCTGGATGCGAAAAATGTGCACGCGAACATGGAGAGGAGAGACATCATGGCAAAAGATCTGACAACGGGAAAACCGTGGAAGGTGATCGCCCGGTTTTCCCTGCCGGTTATCGGAGGAAATCTGTTTCAGCTGTTTTATACTCTGGCAGATTCTGTGATCGTGGGAAAAACGCTGGGCGCAGATGCGCTGGCAGCAGTAGGAGCCACGTCAGTCATCGTTTATTTTGAACTCTGTTTTATCCAGGGTTTTACAGGCGGATTCGGAATACTTCTGGGACAGGCATTCGGAGAGCGTTCAAAGAAAAAAATGGAACAGTCAGTCAGTGCGTCCTGGGTGCTGAGTATTGGATTTACCATACTTCTGACGTTGATCTTAAGTTTACTTGCCCACCCGATCATAGGATGGATGAATACACCGGAGGATATTTATGACAGAGCGTATATTTATCTTCTGATCATCTTTCTGGGGACAGGTGCTACGGTACTTTATAATATGATCTCCAATATGCTGAGAGCGCTGGGAGACAGCAAGACACCATTGTATTTTCTGATCTTTTCATCCCTTTTGAATATCGGGCTGGACATTCTGTTTATTGTACCTTTTGGATGGGGCGTGGCAGGAGCGGCAATTGCGACAGTGGCTGCACAGCTTTTGTCCGGAGTATTTTGTGTGATCGTGGCCGCAAAGAAATTTGAGGTGATGCGTTTAGGACGCAGGCTTCTGGCCATAGAGAAAAATCCGCTGATCGCCCATCTGAAGATAGGCTTTCCAATGGGCTTTCAGATGTCTGTTATGTGTATCGGACAGTTGGCTATGCAGGCGGCGGTAAATCATATCGGCACCAGCGCTATTGCCGGTTATACAGCGGCTACAAAGGTAGATCAGCTTGCAATCCTTGTAAATAATGCAGTAGGAATTGCCATTGCAAGCTATGTGGCACAGAATTTCGGGGCAAGACAGTGGAAACGTATCCGTGTGGGAGTGAAGGACTGTTTTCTGATGCTCACAGTACTGAACATATTTATGGGAGTACTTCTTCTTGCCGGAAAGGGACTGGTTGTTCCGATGTTTGTAAATAATCCCACAAAGGATATCATTTATTATTCCGATACATTTCTCTGGACGGTAGTTCCTTTTTATATACTGCTGGGAGCAGTATCTGTATACAGAACGACGATCCAGAGCATGGGAAATGCATGGGCACCTTTTGGGGCCTGTATCATAGAGTTGGTCGCAAGGGTTACCTGTGCCATGTTTGTATCGGTTTATTTCGGATACCGGGCGGTGTGCTTTTCCACTCCGTTTGCATGGATGACATCCTTGTGCCTGCTGATACCGGTTTACTTCATTATAGAATGCGGCCGGATGAAAGAATACGAACAAAGATGATCATCTGTGAATATGTGAAAAGCATCATGGAAAAATTTTCTGTGGTGCTTTTTGCGATTTTTACCTGCATCTGTTATGCAACAGGGCTTGTGGAATTTTCTTTTAATGATATACTGAAAGAAGTATGTATGGTATTTTTCTTTACCTCCGTGGGATTTCAGGCAAACCTGAAAGTCCTGAAAAGTGGTGGAAAGGCACTGATCGTTTTTCTGGGTCTGGTCATTGTTCTGATCGTTTCCCAGAACTTCCTTGCAGTGGGACTTGCGAAGCTGATGCACATCAGTCCGCTGATCGGACTTTGTACAGGTTCCATTCCCATGGTACAGCAGGTGCTTTCGGACCGGTTCTTGAGGACTTCGGAGTTGCGGGAGCAAGTACACTTTGTACCGCAGGTGCAACCTTCGGTCTGATCGCCGGAAGTATGATGGGCGGCCCTATCGGCAAGAGACTGATCGAGAAAAAAAATCTTCTGGATACGGTTGTCCAGGAAGATGACAGCCTTCTTGTTGAGGAGGAAAAGAAACACGAGCGTCACACAAGTATGTATCCGGCAGCGGTATTCCAGCTGATCATTGCCATCGGAATCGGAACCATTGTATCGGATCTGCTGTCAAAAACAGGCATGACCTTCCCGATCTATATCGGAGCCATGATTGCGGCAGCTTCTGTGTTCTGCAGCCAGAACCTGGGTGCAAAACAGCCGGAGCGGATCCGCAAGGGACTTCGTCAGGCAGTTACCATTGGAGTGGCGTACGGTGCTTTGATCGGACTGGTGCTGATCTTTGGCGGTCGGACGCTGACACTGATCTTTGTAAATAAGAGTGCGGTGGATGTGCTGGATGCCTCCGCAAAATATCTGAGATACCTTGGGTTCTTCTTCTGGAGTCTTGGTATTCTCAATGTAAACCGTATGGTGACACAGGGACTGGGATATTCCGGCAGAGCTGTGTTCTCCGGAGTGACAGAGATGATCGCACGTGTGATCGTCAGTGTGGGCTTTGTGGGGACTTATGGATTCACGGCAATCTGCTGTGCAGACCAGGCAGCCTGGATCTCCGCAAGCTGTTATATCCTGCCTACCTGTCTGATGTGTGTACGCAGGGCAACCGAAAAAATGAAGTAGAGTAGAAACGATAATAAATGCAGGTTTTCCACGGGAAAGAATGTGATTTCTGTGGAAAATCTGCATTTTTGCGTTGGGGTATGTGGAAAACAGTCGCAGAGTGGAGCAAAAGCATATACATAATTGCATAATACTGCGGAAGATGCTGCCCGGATTTGTAAAATTTGGCGTGTTTACTTTTGAAAAAAATATCTTTATAATAAAAATATTGGTCTGACAGGATACAATATATTTTTTGACCTACGAAAGGATGTGACAGATTGGATATCATAAAAAAATTCGGGGACATGGTGGGAGAGGAATCCATCAAAGACCCGGAAAAAGCACGAAAACTTCTCCTCACAGGCTACCGGCTTCAGGAAAAACGTCTGCAGTTTTTCCCTGACAGAAAACTTCCGGCATCCGGACAGTATGTAGCCCGTGTGGTTATGCAAAATATTATCAAAGCATTAGCAAAACCGGACGATACCGCTCTGGTGAGCATTTTTGTACCGGGAGAACTTCTCACAGCGGCAGGGATCACTCCGTATTCCGTGGAAGCCATGTCCTGTTTTATTGCGGGAACCAGATGCGAACAGGCATTTCTGGCCCAGACGGAAGCCGAGGGATTTCCGGAAACTATGTGCTCCTATCACAGAGTTTTCCTGGGGGCGTCTATGACAGGACTGGTGCCGAAGCCGAAATGCACCATTTACACGAACCTTGCCTGTGATGGAAACATGATGACTTTTCCCTATCTGAAACAGAAATATCAGATCCCGGGATTTTATATTGATGTACCTTATGAAAAAAATCAGGACTCCATCAGCTACGTGGCAGACCAGCTTCGTGAGATGAAGAAATTCCTGGAAGATGTTACCGGCAAAAAGATTTCAGAACAGTCTGTACAGCGGGCAGTTGCCAACAGCAATGAAGCAGCGTCCTATTACAGCCGCCAGCTTTCCCTCAGAAAAGACCACGATCCGGTGACTTCCCTGACAAATGAGCTGTATGCGATCTTTATGTGCCACCTTCTTGCAGGTTCCCAGGAATCCCTGAAATACACAAAGATGCTTCTCGAAGATGTGAAAAAGGCGCCAAAAGGGGAAGGCCTTCATATTCTCTGGATGCATATGATGCCGTTTTTGCAGGAGCCGGTAAAGGATGTGTTTAATTACAGCCAGAACGTGCACATCAGCGCCTGTGATTTTGTTGCGGATGGCTTTCAGCGGATGCAGCCTGCAGATCCTTATGAGGCCCTTGCGGAAAAAATGGTCAACTGCATTTACAATGGAAGTGTAAAACAGAGAATCCAGCGTGCCCAGGAGCTGGCCAGTCTTACAGAGGCAGACGGAGGGATCCTTTTTGCACACTGGGGATGCAAGGGAACCATCGGAGCTTCCAGCCTGATCAAAAATTCTCTGGAAAACGCAGGGCTTCCAACCATGGTCTTGGACGGCGACGGCTGCAATCCGGCCAATTCCAGTGACGGCCAGGTGTCCACACGACTTCAGGCATACCTTGAAATGCTGGAAAAAAGCAGGGAGGAAAAACGATCATGATACATTACGTCTGTAAATATACACCGCTGGAACTGTTTAAAGGTTTTGGCGAGGAATGTGCGGTTCTGGAGGAAATGCCGGAGAACTTTGAACTTTCCGACCAGATCGCCCATGCCAATCTCTGCGGTTTTGGAAAATCCGTGATCCAGGCAGTGTTGGAGGGAAAAGTGGAGCAGCTGGTTCTTGTAAACTGCTGTGATTCCATGCGCCGTGTGTACGATATTGTGGAAAGTACTGGCAAATGTAAATTTCTGTACATGCTGGATATGCCTCATGAGGATAACGACTGCGAGAAAGTGAAGCTGGCCAAAGGAATTCACCGCCTTAAGAAAGCTTACGAGAAATTTTCGGGGAAAACTTTCGACAGAAGTGGATTTCTGAACGCTTTTTCCCATGAGGATGTGGATAACCAGCCATACATCGGTGTGCTGGGCGTCCGCGTCAGTGGTGTCCTGGAAAAAATGATCCGGGATAACATCCGCATGGATGTGGAAAACCTGACCTGTACAGGTGGAAGACGTCTGGCTGTGATCCGTGAGGAACTGGAAAAAATGGATGACGATGCCATGTTTTTGGCTTATGCAGACGCACTTCTTTCCCAGATGCCGTGTTTCCGTATGAACAACAGTACCAGAAGAAACCGGCTGTATCTGGATCCGAATCTGAAGGGAATCATTTATCATACGATCAAATTCTGTGATTATTACGGATTTGAGTATGCAAGCATCAAGAGGGATATCAAGGTTCCCCTTCTGAAGATCGAGACAGATTTTACCAGCCAGAGTGCAGGTCAGCTTCTCACCAGAGTGCAGGCTTTTGCGGAGACGCTGGAAGGCTCGGAAGATATGGACCCATCAAAAGGAATCAGCGAGGAGATAAGGAAAAAAATGAAATCAGGAGTTTATTATGTGGCAGGGATCGACAGCGGTTCCACAAGTACGGACGTTGTGATCCTGGATAAAGACGGAAAGATCAAATCTACCATGATCATCCCCACAGGCGGCGGTGCTATGATGAGTGCGGAGAAGAGCCTGGAGATGGCAGTGGAAAAAGCGGGCATTAAAAAAGAGGATATCGTGCGTATCGTTACCACCGGATACGGACGTGCATACATTGACAGCGGCGATGACAGCATCACAGAGATTACCTGCCACGCGAAAGGCGCCCATTATCTGAATCCAAACGTGCGTACTGTCATTGATATCGGCGGCCAGGATATCAAGGCAATCAGCATTGATGAGAACGGTGCAGTAAAAAATTTCCTGATGAATGATAAATGTGCGGCAGGAACCGGACGTTTCCTGGAAATGATGGCCCGTACCCTTGGGCTTTCCCTGGAGGAGATGAGCACCCGCGGACTGGAATGGAAAGAGAACGTGGTGATCTCAAGCATGTGTACCGTGTTTGCAGAGTCCGAGGTGGTTTCCCTGGTTGCCCAGAATAAGGATGTGGCAGATATTATCCACGGTCTGAACGTGTCTGTTGCCTCCAAAGTAGGCGCACTTGCGGCCCGCCTTGGCAAAAAGAATCCGGGAGAATATATGATGACCGGTGGTGTTGCCAAGAATAAAGGTATCATCCAGGCACTGGAAGAGAAGCTGGGAGCGAAGCTTTATATCTGCGACGAGGCACAGCTTTGCGGTGCGCTGGGAGCGGCACTGTTTGCTTATGAAAAGTGTAATGCAGCACTGTAGACAGAAAGGTGAAAATTTCTTGAAAAATCCGGATGTTTCCTGAGAAAAGCGATGACATAAGTCTGATGGAATGATAAAATGATAGACAGAATGATAGTTTTCTGAATGATAAATTCTATCACAGGAGGGTTTTTACAATGAAAAAAGCACAGATCATCGTGGACAAATATTTCCTCACCGGAAAAACAGACAAAAGGATCTTCGGTTCCTTTATTGAACATCTTGGACGTGCGGTTTATGAGGGTATTTATCAGGAGGGAAGTCCTCTTTCTGATGAGCAGGGATTCCGTAAGGATACGCTGGAACTGGTAAGAGAACTTCAGGTACCCATCGTCCGTTATCCGGGCGGAAATTTTGTATCCGGATTCCGCTGGGAAGACAGTGTCGGACCAAAAGATCAGCGTCCGTCCAGACCGGAGCTTGCCTGGGGTGTGATCGAGACAAACCAGTTTGGTCTGAATGAATTTGTGGACTGGTCCAGAAAAGCAGGCAGCGATGTGATGATGGCAGTAAACCTGGGAACAAGAGGCCCGGAAGATGCGAAGAATCTTCTGGAATACTGTAACTTCAAGGGTGGTACTTATTACAGTGATCTCCGTAAATCTCATGGTTATGAACAGCCTCACGATATCAAATTATGGTGTCTCGGAAACGAGATGGATGGCCCGTGGCAGATGGGACATAAGACTGCGGCAGAGTACGGAAGAGTTGCGGCAGAGACAGCCCGCCTGATGAAATTTATGGACCCGGAGGTTGAGACAGTTGCCTGCGGAAGCTCCAATCTGGAGATGCCGACTTTTGGTTCCTGGGAGTATACGGTTCTTGACGAGGCTTACGATCAGGTGGATTATCTTTCTCTGCATCAGTACTATGGAAATCAGGCGGGTGACACTGCGGATTTCCTTGCATGCTCCAAAGGCATGGATGATTTTATCTCCGGTGTGGTTTCCATCTGTGATGCTGTAAAAGCAAAGAAACATGGCAAAAAACAGATCAACCTTTCCTTTGACGAGTGGAACGTATGGTACCACAGCAACGAGCAGGACAAAAAACTGGAGAAATGGGTGCAGGCACCTCATCAGCTGGAGGATGTTTACAACTTTGAGGATGCACTTCTTGTGGGAAGTATGCTGATCACACTTCTCCGTCACGCAGACCGTGTAAAGATCGCCTGCATGGCACAGTTGGTCAATGTTATCGCGCCGATTATGACTTCCGACACCGGTGCATGGCGCCAGACTATCTTTTATCCATATATGCTGACAAGTGTGTTTGGAAGAGGAACTGTTCTTAATACACAGGTTCTCACACCAGTATACGAGAGCAAAACTTATGGCGAGGCGCCGTATCTGGATTCCGTATGTGTCTGGGATGAGGAAAAGGATACGCTGACTGTTTTTGCAGTGAACAAGAGCCTGGATGAGGATATGGAAGTTTCCTGTGATTTAAGACAGTTTGAGGGATATAAGATTGTAGAGCATATTGTGCTGAATAATGATGACCTTCAGGCGGTGAATACAGAGGCACAGCCGGAGAATGTAGTTCCTGTAAAAGCCGGCGCAGAGTGCTCGAAACTGGACGGCGGAAAGCTGGAGGCAGTGTTTGCAAAACACAGCTGGAATATGATCCGTCTTGCGAAATAGGTGTAAGTGAAGGAATTGGTTACAGAAAATGTAAATTATGTGGCATTATGGGAGGGCTTTTTATGTACACACCTGCAAAAGAACGTTACGAAACCATGGAGTACAACCGCTGCGGAGAAAGCGGTCTGATGCTTCCCAAGGTATCTCTTGGATTATGGCATAATTTCGGAGATACTTCTGATTATGAAAATATGAAACAGCTGTGTTTTACAGCTTTTGACAATGGCATCACACAGTTTGACCTTGCCAATAATTACGGACCTGCCTACGGAAGTGCGGAGCGGAATTTCGGCAAGATCCTGAAGGAAGAACTGATGCCTTACCGTGATGAACTGATCATCACAACCAAGGCCGGCTACGATATGTGGGAGGGCCCTTACGGAAACTGGGGCAGCCGTAAATATCTTCTGGCGAGCCTTGACCAGAGCCTGAAACGCATGGGACTGGAATATGTGGATATTTTTTACCATCACAGAATGGACCCTGAGACTCCTCTGGAGGAGACTATGGGCGCGCTTGCAACAGCGGTTCAGCAGGGTAAGGCCCTCTATGTAGGACTTTCCAATTACGATGGAAAAACTTTAAGCCAGGCAGCAGCGATCCTGAAAGATCTGAAATGCCCGTTTGTGATCAATCAGAACCGGTATTCCATTTTTGACAGAACTGTGGAAGAGAACGGCCTGAAGAGAACCACCGGCATCCTGAAAAAAGGCCTCATCACCTTCAGCCCTCTTGCACAGGGACAGCTGACAGACCGCTACCTGAACGGAATCCCGGAGGACAGCCGTATCCGCAAAGACGGAAGATTCCTGAAAGAAAGCGCACTGACACCAGAACGTCTGGACCAGATCCGAAGACTGAACGATCTGGCAGTACAGCGAGGTGAGAAACTTGCAGATATGGCACTTGGCTGGCTGCTCAATCATGAGGAAGTCACCGGTGTGCTCATCGGCGCTTCCAAGCCACAGCAGATTCTGGATAATGTGAAAGCGATCCACTGTGCACCGTTTACAGAGGAAGAGCTGCGTCTGATCGATGAGATCTCAAAGTAAGATTCCTGAATATTGGTTTGACAAAAACATCCGGTACATAGTTGATGTTTCATGATTCGTTGACAATGGAATAAGGGTGTGCTATATTGAGGAACAGAAAAGAAAAGAGCCAGCGGGAGCTTGTGTGACAGGCTGAGAGGAAGATAGATCTTCGACCGTACCTGATTTGGGTAATGCCAACGGAGGGATTGTGATATGAGAGCGTGTCTCCGTGGCGTTTGCCGGGGGATGCGCTCTTTTTGTGAGCTTCTGCGAAAGAGCGGGCAGGAAGGGGAGCGCCTTAATGTCTGGCAGGAGGGTGATGTTCCGGAGATTTTTCCGGAAGGATCATGTAAGCGATGGGAATCCGTGTTTTCGGAGTGAGAGGAAGTAAGGGAACTTCGACCGCCAAAATCTAAAGGCAGACTGCAGCAGCCGGGAAATTTTTTGCCCGGGATCCGCTGCTTGTGATCTGCTTTGTATTTCAGGGAGGAAAACACAATGGAAAAACAGAGGATGCACACGCTTCGTATGGTAATGCTGGCAATGATGGTTGCGATCGGTGTCGTAATTTCACCGATCCTGAGGATTGAGGGAATGTGCCCGACGGCGCATCTGGTGAATATCGTATGTTCGGTTCTGATGGGACCGTGGTATTCCCTTCTCTGTGCAACAATGATCGGCGTGATCCGTATGATGTTCATGGGAATCCCGCCACTTGCACTGACCGGTGCAGTGTTTGGCGCATTCCTTTCAGGTGTGTTCTACAGACTTTCCAAAGGTAAGATCATCTGTGCGGTGATCGGTGAGATCTTTGGAACAGGTATCATCGGCTCTATGGTTTCTTATCCGGTGATGGCATTCCTGATGGGAAGAGGCGGACTGACAGCGTTTTATTATACGCCGATGTTCCTTGCAGCAACCACAATGGGCTGTCTCTTATACACATCTGACGCTGCCGACGAACTCTAGGGTGTAGATC
>ENA-OWYT01000203-OWYT01000203.1-human-gut-metagenome-genome-assembly--contig:-NODE-203-length-28325-cov-10.578387_pt1 | contig 28325 bp, 18 predicted proteins | sample MGYA00249752_ERZ652090 | MGnify/ENA primary metagenome ERZ652090 (study PRJEB26925, sample SAMN05827105) | human gut metagenome | biome: ENVO:2100002; feature: ENVO:00000062; material: ENVO:00002003...
GCAGTCGGCCTGCCGATTCTCGGCGTGCTGGCGGTCACCTTCGCCGGTGGTTTCGACAAACTCGCCAGCCGGGTCTCCCCCAAATTCGCCTTGTTCCTCGGCGTGGCGATCATGCTCACCATCGGCCCGTGCTTTGCGATTCCACGTACGGCGACCACCTCATTCGAAATGATGGTGGCTCCTTTCGTACCGTCCTCCTATGGCTGGCTGGCCCAACTCATCTACTCGCTCGTGTTCTTCACGCTGGCGTTCCTGTTCGCCCAGCATCCCGAGAAACTCTCCAAAGTGCTCGGCCGATTCATGGGGCCGTTGCTGCTGGTGCTCATTGCTGTCCTGTTCATCGCCTGCCTGATCCACGGCATCGGCATCCCGGCCAACCCGATGGGCGACTACTCCACAAACCAGATCGCACGCGGCTTCCTCGACGGCTACCAGACCATGGACCTGCTCGCCGCGCTCTACTTCGGCATCGTGATCTCTGCGAATATCCGCGCCCAACAAGTCGATGACGAATCGCAAGTGCAGAAGGAGACCGCGTATGCCGGGCTCGGCACCGGCGTACTGCTGATCGTGATCTACGGCGCGCTGAGCTACGTGGGCGTGGTGTCCGGAGCCATCGTCACCATCGACCCCACCAAAGACACGGGCGCGACCGTGCTCACCAACCTCACCTCCTCCCTGTTCGGCACGTTCGGTACCGCGTTCCTTGGCGTCGTGTTCGTCATCGCCTGCCTCAACGTATGCACCGGACTGATCGGCACCTGCGCCACCTACTTCCATACTCGGTTCCGGACCGTCGCCGGCCGAACGTTGAGCTACCGCACTTGGCAGGTCATCTTCACCGTGTTCAGTTTCATCGTGTCCAATGCCGGGCTGAGCGCGATCATCAAGGTTTCCGTGCCGGTGTTGTCCGCACTGTATCCGATCGCCATCGTGCTGGTACTGCTGACGCTGACCCACAAGTCGCTCGGCGCGCGATTCCCGCGCGTCTACTTCTGGACCGTGCTGCTGGTGGGCATCGCATCCTTCGCCACCTGCATCTCCAGTTTGGTCGCCGTCTTCGGCGGTTCCATCGGCTGGCTGGACGCGGCGCTGGCTATGCTGCCTTTGCAGCAATACCAGCTCGGCTGGGTGGTCCCGGCTATCCTCGGTGTTGCCATTGGTATCGCCGATGCTCCGCGACGGTAGTTTTCCCGGTCTGTGCCGGAGTCTGGCGGTCGGTCGGTGATGGCGGCTGCCGCAGTATCCCTCCTATAAAGCGGCATACAGAATTCCTGTATGCCGCTGGTCTCCGCCCATCTGCCATAGTTATACTAGCATCATCGACGACGGCGATAACGGCATAAGGTGGGGTGAGTCATGGACACCAGTGATAGACAGATAGCGGAAACCGGCCGGAATCGCGAGCTTGGGCTGATTCCGGCCATGGTGATGGCGGTTGTTGCGACGCTCAGTGGTGCCGGTGTATCGTTCGCGCCATTATATGAGCGCATTTGGGGCGGCATGATGTTGCATCCGAATTGTCCGGCGATTGGCAGAATGACCTACTATCTCTCGGGCCAAGCAACTGACGATTATGGAGCCTGCGTCACCTCACCACTGTGGTTTATGACGGTGACTGCGCTGAGTGTTGTCGCGATTCTCTGTCTGACTGTTGCGGGAGTACAGGGCTTTTCGCGCCATCGGCTCTGTTCGGTGTTTAGTGTTCTTATTGCGGCAGTGGCTGTTGCGATCATATTGGTGTTGAGTGCGAATACCAAGATTGTAACGTTGTGGGCGATGTATGCGGTGACGTGGCTGGTGCACGCCATAGTCACCTCATATCTGAGCAACGGTTGGATACGAATCGCGCGACTGTTGTTCGTATGGCAGATTGGCGTGATGCCGGTATTCGTCACCGAATATTCAGTATCCGACGAGGTCAACTTCAGCGGCGGCGCAACCATCGCTTGCGGACTTGGACTTGCGGCATATGCGCTGGTGCAATACGCCTCTCTTACCATCGACTCGCAAAACAACAGTAATCGAATCACGCCAGAACGCAGTGGTATACGGGCTACCTCCTTGCACGACCTGTTCCACACCATCAGCATCAACGCATCCGCCATACGCAATTGCTCTGTTCCCGTTGCCCTGTTCTGGTCAGGTATCACGTTCTTTACCTACAGCTACAACACTGGTAGACACACCGATTTCTGCCCAGCGCTATCGGCAACTGACAATGCAGGTCTTGTCGCTTATTGCATCGGCCATGAAGCTTTGGGACTGCTGACCGTCGTGTTGTGCGTGCTGCCATTGTTCTCCCTGCTTTCGGCGATTACGGCCATCACGTTGGCTGCACGCAACGCAAATAACGGCGGTAACGCTGCCAATGCCGATGGCTCTCGAAATTCAGCCGCCGTGTGCTATCTGCTCCTGGCAACCGCACTGTCCGCCACGGCCTTCGTCATCGCCTTCACCTTGGCATAGCGCGGACCACCATGCCGCAGTTCGCGCGATCGCTGGGATACAGCGCTTCCTGCGCACGACGCGACACCACCGGCATAAGATCTCCTTCATATCACGAAACAATCGAGCGTGTTCGTTTGCGCCAAGGATCAGCTCTGCCAGTAGTAGCTGAAGAAGTCGGAGATCTCCCCCATGGTTTCGCGCAGCATGCCCATGCGCGGCAGGTACACCACGCGGAAGTGGTCGGGGCGATGCCAGTTGAACGCGCCGCCGTGGCTGATGAGGATGTGCTTGTCATGCAGCAGGTCGAGCGCGAACTGCTCGTCCGAGTGGATGTTGAAGCGTTTGACGTCGATCTTCGGGAAGATGTAGAACGCGGCCTTCGGCTTGACGGCGGTGATGCCGGGGATCTGGTTGAGCATGTCGTAGACGAGGTCGCGCTGGTCGTGCACGCGGCCGCCCGGCACGATGTAGTCGTTGACGCTCTGGTGGCCGCCGAGCGCGGTCTGCACCACGGACTGGGCGGGCACGTTCGAACACATGCGCATGTTGGCGAGCATGTTGAGGCCCTCGATGTAGTCCTTGGCAATGCGCTTGTTGCCGGACAGGATCATCCAGCCGATGCGGTAGCCGGCGATCATGTGCGATTTCGACAGGCCGGAGAAGGTCACGCAGAACAGGTCCGGGGCCATCGAGGCGATGGAGATGTGCTGCAGGCCGTCCATGACGAGGCGATCGTAGATTTCGTCGGAGAAGATGATGAGCTGGTGTTCGCGCGCGATGTCGACGATCTGCTGGAGCACTTCCTTTGGGTAAAGTGCGCCGGTGGGGTTGTTCGGGTTGATGATGACAATCGCCTTGGTGTTGCTGGTGATCTTGGAGCGGATGTCGTCGATGTCCGGATACCATTCGGACTGTTCGTCGCACAGGTAGTGCACGGCGGTGCCGCCGGCCAGGTTCACGCAGGCGGTCCACAGCGGGTAGTCCGGGGATGGCACGAGCACTTCGTCGCCGGTGTCGAGTAGCGCGGACATGGACAGGTTGATGAGCTCGCTGACGCCGTTGCCGGTGTAGATGTCGTCGATGGTGACGTTCGGGATGTTCTTCAGCTGCGCGTACTGCATGATGGCCTTGCGCGCGGAGAACAGGCCCTTGGATGGCGAGTAGCCTTCGGTGTCGGTGAGCTGGTGGGCCATGTCGTAGACGACTTCGTCCGGCGTGCGGAAGCCGAAGGGTGCCGGGTTGCCGATGTTCAATTTCAGGATGTGGGTGCCGTTGGCCTCCATGCGCATCGCCTCGTCGGCGACCGGGCCGCGCACGTCGTAGAGCACGTTGTCGAGCTTGTGCGATTTGCCGAAGGTGCGGCGGCGGCCCACGGGAATCTCGCTGTCCGTCTGGGGCTTGGCGGCACCCATGGCAAGCGGTGTGGCGGCGTGTTCGCCGTCCGTGACGCTGTTGGAGGCGTCCGAGTTCAATTGCGTGGTGGATTCCTCGCCGCGCAGCCAGTTCATGTCGACGTCCAGTTCGCTGGCCAGGAATTCGAGCACGTCCTCGCGGGGCATGGTCTTGCCGGCCACGTATTGGCTGATGTGGCTCTTGCCCATCTTTACACCACGATGTTCGGCGGCGTGCACCAAATCGACCTGCTTCAGTCCCCTGCTGTTCATCGCATTGCGCAGACGTTCCGCAAACACCGATACGCTCATATCCTTATGCCTCCAACCGGGAGTTCAATTTATCTTTTGAACAACGGTTCAAAGCATACCCCCGGTTCAACACAAGTTCAATTTTGGCGTGTTCTCGAGTCTCGACCGGTTCAGCCCAACTGCGCTTCAATCCATTGGGCGACGCCGTCCTCGTTGTTGGACGGGCAGATCTCGTCGGCGATGGACAACACCTTGGGGTTCGCGTTGGCCACGGCCACGCCCCGGCCGGATTCGCTCATCATGTTGATATCGATGAGGTCGTCGCCGAAGGCGGCTGTCTGTTCAAGCGGCACGTCCAGTCGCTCGCACAGCAGGTGCAGCGCGTGCTCCTTGTTGGCCTGCGGGTTCATGAGCATCCACATCACGCCTTCGCTGATGGAGATGTCGAAGTCCGGCGGAATCAGCGCACGCAGCTCGTTCCACTGTTCAGGCTCGGGGAAGATGGTGATCTTGTCCGCCACGCCTTCGGGCACGTCGTGGAAGTTCGTGTATTGGAAGGCCTGAGTTTTCCAATACACGCGCACATCGAAGTTGGTGTAGCGCACGTCGTTCATCACGATGCCGAGCTTCAGGCCGGGCATGCGATCGAGCAGGAACAGACAGACTTCGCAGGCACGCCGTGAGGAGAAGCCAATCTTGATCAAATGGTTCTCATCGGCCGGCGTGGCACCTGAGGTGAGCAGGTCGAAGTCGGAGTGGGCCGGGTCGAAATCGATGAGGGCGCCGTTCAGATAGATTACGGCGTCCACCGGCAGTTTTTCGGCGAACTGGAGACCGGTACTCACCGGCCGCGCGGTGGCGATGGCGAATTGCATTCCGGCATCGTGCGCGCGGTTGATGGTGTCGATGCTGCGCTGGGTGATGAACCGGTCCTCGAATACCTCGGCGTCGTGCAGCAACGTGCCGTCGAGGTCGGCGACCAGCAGTCGGGGTTGTTTCGGCGTGATGGCGTCGAGAATCACAGCAGCCCCTCGCAGTGTTCACGCACGAGTTCGGCGGAATGGTGCAGTTTGGCCCGCTCGTCCTCGCTCAGATCGAGTTCGACGATCTCGTTGGCACCATTGGCGCGCAGTTCAGTGGGGACGCCGAGGAACACGTCATGTTCGCCGTATTCGCCGTCCAACAGGGTGGAGACGGGCACGATGCGGCGTTCGTCCCACAGGATGGTCTGTACGATGCCGGCCACGGTGGAGGCGATGCCGAAGTTGGTGCCGCCCTTGGCCGCGACGATCTCATTGCCACGGGTGCGGGTCTTCTCTTCGATTTCGGTGGTGGACACGGAGGCGAAACGGTCTTGGTTGTCGGCCAGGAAGCGGGCGAATGGCTTGCCGCCGAGCGAGACGGTGGACCATGCGGTGAACTGGGAGTCGCCGTGCTCGCCCATCACGAAGCCGCCCACGTTGCGCGGGTCGAGGCCGGTCTCTTCGCCGATGATGGTCTTGAGACGCGAGGTGTCGAGCGCGGTGCCGGTACCGAGCACCTGGGTGCGAGGCAGACCGGAACGTTTCCAGGCATACCAAGCCATCACGTCGACCGGGTTGGAGACCATGACGATCACGCCGTCAAAACCGGAGGCCATGACGTTGTCGACCACTTCGCCCACAAGACCCACGGTGAAGCCGAGTTCGGCCATGCGGTTGGAGTTGGCCGGCGGCTTGCGGCCCACGGTGATGACGACGATGTCCGCATCCTTGCAGTCGGCGTAGTCGCCGGCGCGCACCTTGACGTGGCGGTCCTGGAATTCGCTGCCATCATCGAGGTCGCGGGCCTCCCCCAGGGCCTTGGCGGCGGAACAGTCGATGAGCACAAGCTCATTGCACAGGCCGTGCGTGACGATGCCGAAGGCGGCGGTGGCACCGACCTGGCCGGTGCCGACGATAACGACTTTGTTGCGGTTCATAGTGACCATGGTGATGTCCTTTCGTAATACTCGATAGAACGCATACGACCCATGACCGACGGTAACGGTCATGGGTCGCGAGCGACAAGTCTATATGGCGTGCAAGCCGATCAGCCGAGGTTGAACTTGGTCATCATGTCGAGGCCGATAATCAAGGCCACCCACACCAGAGCGATGATAACGGTCCAACGGTTCAGGTTCTTTTCGGCGACACCGGAAGTACCGGCGTTCTGGGTCAGACCGCCGCCGAACATGTCGGACAAACCGCCGCCCTTGCCCTTGTGCATAAGGATGAGCAGGGTCAGCACGAAGCTGAGCAGCACGACGATGACTTGCAGCGTGATCTTAAGAGCGGTCACAGGGTACCTCCGGATTGATTGGACTGTTGACCAGCATAGCGCACACACGGGAAAACCGTGGTATTAGTTCCGTGATTTCGTGGATTTCAGTGCCAGTCGAGCGATTTTGGCGAGTTCCTCAACGTCCAGGGCCGCCCCTCCGATCAGGAAGCCGTCAACGTCGGGCTGGGAAATGAGTTCCGCCGCATTTTTCGAGGTGACCGATCCGCCGTACAGGATACGTACGCTATCGGATACCTTCGTGCCAAAAGTGGTCTTCAAATCGTTGCGGATGGCGTTTGCGGCATCCTGGGCGGATTGCGGAGTGGCCACCATGCCGGTGCCAATGGCCCAGACAGGTTCGTAGGCCACGATGAGTTTGGCGGCTTGTTCTTCGTTGAGATCGCGGGTGACGTCTCGTACCTGGCCCACGGCGAAATCGAGTTCAATGCCTTGACGTCGTTCCTCGAAGCTTTCGCCGACGCACAAAATCGGCTGCATGCCGGCGGCGAGCACGGCACGTACCTGATCGACGATATTGGCGTCATCTTCAGGATGGTATTTGCGGCGTTCGGAGTGGCCGACGATGACGTATGAGCAGCCGAGATGGGCGATCATGTCCGCGGACACATCGCCGGTGAAGGCACCTTGGGTGGTCACGGAAACGGATTGTGCGCCGTAGGCGACATGGAGCTTGTCGGCTTCGACCAGCACCTGCACGCTGCGCAATGACGTGAACGAGGGGAAAAGCGCGACTTCGCAGCGTTTAAAGTCGAAGTGAGCGTCACACAACAGCCATACCAGCTTCTGCACGAAGTAAGTGGCTTCAAGATGGTCGAAATTCATCTTCCAGTTGCCGGCCACCAACGGAATGCGTTTGGACGCCATATGTTTCCCCTCTAAAAAATACGTAGCTCCCCTCAAGGAGGGGAGCTAGAAAATGGATTACTCAAGCACCTTCAGGCCAGGGAGCTCCTTGCCTTCGAGGAACTCGAGGGAAGCGCCACCACCGGTGGAGATGTGGGAGAAGCCGTCCTCCGGGAAGCCGAGGTTGCGCACGGCGGAGGCGGAGTCGCCGCCACCGACGATGGTGAACGCACCGGCTGCGGTGGCGTCGACCAGACCCTGGGCCACGGCCTTGGTGCCGGCGGCGAACTCAGGAACCTCGAACACGCCCATCGGGCCGTTCCACACGACGGTCTTGGAGTCGACGATCTTGTCGTGGAAGAGCTTCTGGGACTCCGGGCCGATGTCCAGACCCATCTTGTCGGCCGGGATGGCGTCGGCGGCAACGACTTCCGGAGCAACCGGGGTGTCACCGGCCGGGAAGCCGGCGTTCACGACGACGTCGGTCGGCAGCACGAGCTCAACGCCGTTCTTCTCGGCGGTCTCGATGTAGCCCTTGACCTTCTCAAGCTGGTCCTCTTCAAGCAGGGAGGTGCCGACCTCGTAGCCCTTGGCCTTGAGGAAGGTGAACACCATGCCGCCGCCGATGACCAGACGGTTGGCCTTGTCGAGCAGGTTCTCGATGACGCCGAGCTTGTCGGAGACCTTGGAACCGCCGAGCACCACGGTGAACGGACGCTCCGGGTTCTCGGTGGCCTTGGACAGGGCCTTGACTTCCTTCTCGACCAGCAGGCCTGCGGCGGCCGACAGATCGGCGGCAACGTCGTAGTTGGAGCCCTGAGCGCGGTGGACCACGCCGAAGCCATCGGAAACGAAGGCCTCGCCGAGGGCGGCGATCTTCTTGGCGTAAGCGGCGCGTTCGTCGGCGTCCTTAGAGGTCTCCTCCGGGTTGAAACGAACGTTCTCAAGCAGCACAACGTCGCCATCGTTCATGGCGGCGACCTTGGCCTGAGCGTCCTCGCCGTAGGTGTCCTTGGCCAGCGGCACGTTGGCGCCGAGCAGCTCGCCGAGGCGGGCGGCAACCGGGGCCAGGCTCAGCTCAGGAACGACCTTGCCCTTCGGGCGGCCAAGGTGGGCCATGAGGATGACCTTGGCGCCTTCTTCGCGCAGGGTCTTGATGGTCGGCAGAGCAGCCTTGATTCGACCGTCATCAGTGATGGTGGTGCCGTCCAGCGGAACATTGAAATCAGCGCGAACCAGAACGCGCTTGCCCTTGAGATCTCCAAGGTCCTTGAGTGTCTTCATGAATATCCTTTCCTTGACGAATCGCACGTCAAAGTGGCCAATTTTGCCACTTTGCATATTACAGGCATTCCGGAACAAAACACCGCATTCGTCTACTGACTGAATGCGGTGTTTTGTCACATCGTTGTCGCGTTTTGCCGAATAGGCACGGCAAATCGGATTGTCGGGTTACTTGCCTTCGGCTGCGCGAGCCTTCTCCGTCTTCTCGGCAAGTTGAAGCAGTCGGCGAATTCGGCCGGCAATCGCATCCTTGGTGATTTGCGGTTCGGCGATCTTGCCGAGCTCCTCGAGGCTCTTGTCCACGTGATCGATGCGCAGCTGGCCGGCCTGACGGAGGTTGTCCGGAATGTTATCGCCGAGTACTTCGAAAGCATGCTGCACTTTTTCGCTGGCTTCGGCGGCGGCCTTGGCGGAACGGCGCATATTGGCGTCATCGAAGTTGGCCAGACGGTTGGCCTTGCCGCGGGCCTCGCCGTCGGAGCGCTTGCCGGTCCATTCGCGGGCCGAACGGGTGGCGCCCATGAGCTTGAGCATGCGTTCGATGGCGTCGGGATCCTTGAGTGTCACGCGCTCGGAGCTACGCAGCGTGCGATGCTTGGCCTGGATGCCTAGACGACGGGCCACGCCACACAGGGCCATGGCGGCCTCTTCCGTGGGGCAAGCGATTTCCAGGAAGCTGGCCTTACCGGGATCGGACAGGAAGCCACGGGCCATGAAGGCGCCGCGCCATGCCGCTTTGATTTGGGCGATGGATCCGTTGACCACTTCAGACGGCAGTCCACGGACCTGCTGCTTGCGGCGGTCGACCAGTCCGGTCTGCAAAGCCAAGGCCACTACGTTGCGGGTGACGAGCACCACATAGGTCTCGACAGGGCCGTTCGGGGTCTGACGTGTGAGGTGATTGACCTCGGCTTCGTGCCCGAACGTGTTCCTCAACGTGTTCTTCAGCCATTCTGCAACGTCAAGCGAGGTGAATACGGCTTGGATAACGTATGTATTCTGTACCGGTCGAAGACCGCCGCCAAAACGGATCATGGCCGCAGCTTGGGCCTTGATCGCGGCTGGCGAATCGCCTTCAAAGGCTGCCAACTCGCTTTTGACATCGTCCAGAAGAGCCAAGATCTACCTCCTACAGTCCCGTTCTTCTCAATGCTTCAGGCGCTTCGTGCCGTTATCTGCTGTCACACGGTCGGAAGCCATCGGCTTTCTGTGATACCTAATCTGGTGGACAAGCGAACCCGTTTGATACGTATTATGGGCTCTGCTTTCTCGCAGTGTGGTCACCGAACGCTTGCCCGATGACCGCTCGACGCCTGCTTACGATGAGTGACGCTTGTGCTGTTCTCTCGCGGAAACGGTTACGTTGAGCCCATGTGCGCGTAAGCGGCGAGCCAGCTCTTCGCTCATCGCCACCGACCGGTGCTGACCACCGGTGCAGCCGACGGCGATGGTTACGTAGTGCTTGTCTTCCTGGGCGTATCCTTCCAACGCAATCTCGATAGCTTTCTCATAAGCGTCGAGAAATTCCTTGGCTCCCTTGCTGGAAAGCACGTAGTCGGCGACCGGCTTGTCGTGCCCGGTAAGCTCGCGCAGGTTGGGCACCCAGAACGGGTTGGGCAGAAAACGCACGTCGGCCACGAAATCGGCGTCGATGGGCATACCGTATTTGAAGCCGAAGCTGAAGATGTGTACTGCCACGGTGGTGGGGCCGGAGCCGAGCATCGCCTCGTAGAGTTTGGTGGACAGCTGGTGGATGCTCAGGGAGCTGGTGTCGATGACCCAGTCGGCTCGTTCCTTGAGGTCTTCCAGCAGGTGACGTTCCTCAAGGATGCCGTCGATCAGTCGGTTGCCGTGCTGCAGCGGGTGCGGGCGGCGCACGGATTCATAGCGCTTGATGAGCACTTCGTTGCTGGCGTCGAGGAACAGAATACGGGTTTTGACGCCGAGATCATCCAGATGGCCGAGCACGGCGGCCAGCTCGTCGAAATAGCTGGAGCGCACGTCGATGACGGCGGCAAGCTTGTGGACGCCTGACTCCGATCCGGAACCGGAGGTGGTCATCATGTCGACAAGCGGGATAAGCAGTTTGGGAGGCAGGTTGTCGACCACATACCATCCCATGTCTTCCACGCAGTCAGCGGCATGAGAGCGGCCTGCGCCGGACATACCGGTGATGAGCAGCACTTCGAAGGCATCAAGCGGGGTCGGCTGGTTGTCCGGAGTCGATGTGGATGTCGCGGAATTCGCCGGCGCATTCGTGGCGGCCGCCTCGCCGGTATCGCGGTTCGTTGTCTGTTGATTCATTACAGCGCCTCCTCAAGAGCTTTGCGCATCGCGATCTCCAGCTGGTCGTCTTCGGTGGTGGTGTCCTGCAGACGCTGGTCGGCATCGCTGGGCGGGTCGTCATCCCAGATACCGGTCATCAGCAATACCTGTACGAGAGCTTGGTACAGCAGCATTTCTTCGCCGCCGATGGCGTGACCGCCATGAGCGCGCCAGGCTTCCATGAGCTTGGTGGGGCGTGGATCGTAGATCACGTCCAACAGCAGTCCGGAGAATGGCTCGGTTCCGGCATCGGCGAGGGCATCCGCGACGTTGTCGGCCGCGTGTCCGGGAATCGTGTTGATGACATAGGTGGCGTTGCGGGCTGCCTCAAGCAGGGCCTGATCGTCGCCTAATTCGATTTCGTTGTACGGGTTATGCACGTTGACGAACTTTTCGGCCACTGGTTTAAGCCCGGTGTTTTTTCCGGGGTGACGGGCGGCGACGACGATATGGCCGATTTCGGGCATCATGCAGCATGCGGCCAACGCCGAAGTGGCGGTGTTGCCATTGCCGATGATCAGCGCGGTGCCGCTTCTCGACGCGGTGTGGTGTTCGCCGAGTTCGCGATTGGCATGGTCGAAGGCGAGTTGGATGCCGATGACATCGGTGTTGTATAGCTTGATGCCCGGCTTGCCGTTCGGCCAAGCGGGATCATCGGCAGCCACGCTCCAGTCGAATACCGCGGTATTCGCCACCTTCAGTTCCTTGGCCCACAAATTTTCCGGAACACCGTACGGTTGGATGGTCTTCTTCAACGGCATGGTCAGGCTCAGGCCAGCCCACGTCGAGTCAAGGCCTTTGAGGAAAGCGTCGAGGTCGTCTTCCCCCACCTCGTGCTTGTCGTACAGCCAATCGTCGAGTTTCAGCGAACGGTAGGCCGCGTTGTGAAGCACGGGTGACAATGAGTGTGCGACGGGTTTGCCGAGTACAGCGCAACGATGATTGGCCATATCCCCTCCTTGATGTCTGTTCCCATGCTAGCCGACACTTTGCTTCGAATATGTCAACCACAGGCCCCGCAACCGAAAATTTACTCTGGGCTGCTGGACCGGGCCGGCTCACTGCTCGTGCAGCGCGTTGTACAGCGCTTCGGCTTTGGCGTGGCCGATGCCTTTGACCTTCTCGAAGTCCTCGACACTGGCTTCGCGCATGGCTTTGACCGAGCCGAAGTGGTTGAGCAGCCGCTTCTGGTAGCTTTCGCCGATGCCGGGAATCTCGTCGAGCGCGCTGCGCAGGGCGCCTTTGCGCCGCTGCTGGCGGTGGTAGGTGATGGCGAAGCGGTGGGATTCGTCGCGTACACGCTGCAGCAGATACATGCCTTCGGACTGGCGTTTGAGGATGATCGGATAGTCGTCGTCCGGCACCCACACCTCTTCCAAGCGTTTGGCCAGTCCGCAGACGGCCACGTCGTTCACGCCACAGTCCTCAAGCGCCTTGGCGGCGGCCATGACCTGCGGCTTGCCGCCATCGACCACCACCAGGTTCGGCTTGTAGGCAAAGTGATGCCGGTTTGTGTTCTGCTGGACGATGTCGGGCGGGGACTCCCGCGCATCGTTCTGCACTCCGACCGGCACCGCGTGCCCCTTGCCACTGATGTCGGAACCGCCCTCACCATTGTCGTTACCGTTCGCAGCGATTGTCTCCGCCGCCACGGCAGTGGTCATCTTGCCGGCGGCCGAGGCCACACGCTGTTCCGCGTCGATGCTTTCGCCGGAGTCGCCGGCGATGTTGCCGTGCTTGAAGCGGCGGGTGAGCGTCTCGTAAAGCGCGGACAGATCATCCACCGCGCCTTTGCCGTCCTTGCCTCGGATGGCGAAGCGTCGGTATTCGGATTTCTTGGCGATCGCGTCTTCGAACACCACCATGGAGGCCACCTGGAAGGCACCGCCCACAGTGTTCGAAATGTCGTAGCATTCGATGCGCAGCGGGGCTTCCGCGAGTCCCAATGCCTTGGCCACATCGTTCATGGCCTGGGTGCGTGCGCCCATGTCGGAGATGCGGCTCATCTTGCTGCGTTGCAGTGCTTGGCTGGCGTTCTCGTTGGCGCGGTCCATAAGCTGCTTCTTGTCGCCTCGCGAGGCCACACGGATGGTCACCGCTCCCCCGCGCAGATTGGTCAGCCAGCCTTCGAGTTCCTCACGGCGGGCCGGTTCGACGGGCACGATGATTTCGCGCGGTACCGGTGCGATGGGTGCCAGCAGGTCCGCGCGCCCGGTGGTCTCCTGACGGGTGTTGCGTTCTCGGGTGGCCTGGGCGCGTGCCACAGCGTCCGTGGCCGTGATGGTTTGCGTGGAGCCGATGGCCTCGCGATTAGTGGAGATGGTCGCGGCCGACTGGGGGTGATTGTCCCCGGCGGCGTCCGAATACACCTGCACCAGAAGGTCGGCCATCAAGTCGGCGTCATCGATGTCCTCAACTCGTTCGACGCTCCAGTTGCGTTCGCCGCGAATCGAGCCGGCGCGCACATAAAAAGCGTGCACGGAGGCTTCGAGCTCGTCGCTGGCGAAGCCGAACACGTCCGCGTCCACATCCTGGTCGAAGACGACGGCGTTCTGTTGCACCACGGTTTCCAGCATTTGGATCTGGTCGCGCAGTCGGGCGGCTTTCTCGAATTCGAGTTCGGCGCTGGCCTCTTTCATGTCGCGGGTCAACTGGGCGATGTATGGCCGTCCGAGTCGTCCGGTCATCACGCCGACCAGCTGTTCGCACAGCCTCCGGTGTTCGTCCGCTTCAATGCGGTTCACGCAGGGTGCGGAGCATTTGCCGATGGAAGCGAACAGGCATGGCCGTCCGGTCAGTTGCGCCTTATGGAACACGTTGGTGGTGCAGGTGCGTACCGGGAACGTGCGCAGCAACCGGTCAAGACTGTGCCGCAATTCCCACACTTTGGCATAGGGGCCGAAATACCGGGTATCCCGCCGTTTGCGCGACCGCGTGACCCACACGCGCGGAATTCGCTCCCCCGTGCTGACCGCGAGATACGGATAGGTCTTGTCGTCGCGGAACTGCACGTTGAACCGTGGGTCGAATTCCTTGATCCACGTGTATTCCAACGTCAGTGATTCCAGTTCGGTGGCGACGACCGTCCACTCCAGGCTGCGTGCGGTCAGCACCATGGTCTGCGTGCGCGGATGCAGCAGATACAGCGGCTGGAAATAATTGGTGAGCCTGTTGCGCAGGTTCTTTGCCTTGCCCACATAAATGACGCGCCCTTCCCCGTCGCGCCATTTGTACACACCGGGTTTGGCGGGAATATCCGAGGTCTTGGGTCGGAACAGGTCGCGAGAATCCCCCAGCAAAGGTGCCCCATTCGCATTCACCTTCGCCGTCGTTTCCCCGGCACCCACAGCTATGCTTTCCGACATTAACGCCGCCGCAGTCTTCCGCCACTCATCCGGACTATGCCGCTCAATATCGTTCGTCATAATCCTCCTCGCTATTAAGCAAAACCAATCATCAGGGATTGGGTGGGTTGGGGTGTGTGTTGCTGGACCGTAAAGACTTGACCTGAGCGGCCCGGAGCATGTCCAGCAACAAACACCCCAACCCACCCGAGGTCAGCTGCAATGGAAGGCTAAAGCATGGGTTTCAGGAACTTGCCGGTCCATGAGGCTTCGCATTCGGCAACCTGTTCGGGCGTGCCCTGCGTGACGATGGTGCCGCCTCCGTCGCCGCCCTCCGGACCGAGATCGATCAGCCAGTCGGCCTCCTTGATCACATCCAGATTATGTTCGATGACGATGACCGTATTGCCCTTGTCCACCAGGGACTGCAGCACCTTGAGCAGCTTGTTCACGTCTTCGAAGTGCAGGCCGGTGGTCGGCTCGTCGAGGATGTACACGGTTTTGCCGTCGGATCGGCGCTGCAGCTCGGTGGCAAGCTTGACGCGCTGCGATTCACCGCCGGACAGGGTGGGTGCGGGCTGGCCGAGTCGGATGTAGCCGAGGCCGACGTCCACGAGGGTCTTCAGGTATCGGGAGATGCCGGTGTACGCCTTGAAGAAGTCGGCGGCCTCCTCGATGGGCATGTTGAGGATGTCGGCCACGGTCTTGCCGTTGTACGTGACTTCGAGGGTCTCGCGGTTGTATCGTTTGCCGTGGCAGACCTCGCAGTCCACGTAGACGTCGGGCAGGAAGTTCATTTCGATCTTCAGCGTGCCGTCACCGTGGCAGGCCTCACATCGGCCGCCTTTGACGTTGAAACTGAAGCGGCCGGGGCCGTAGCCGCGCACCTGGGCTTCGGGAGTCTTGGCGAACAGGGTGCGGATCTTGTCCCACACACCGGTGTAGGTGGCGGGGTTGGATCGCGGCGTGCGGCCGATCGGGTTCTGGTCGACGTGGATCACCTTGCGCACCTGGTCCACGCCTTCCACGCGCGTGTGGCGGCCGGGTACGATGCGTGCACCGTTGAGCTTGTCGGCGAGCACCGGGTAGAGGATCGTGTTGACCAGCGAGGATTTGCCGGAGCCGGAGACGCCGGTGACCATGGTGAGCACGCCGAGCGGGAAGCTCACGTCGATGTTCTTGAGGTTGTTCTCGCGGGCACCCACGACTTTGAGCACCTGGGTCTTGTGGATCTTGCGGCGCTTGGCGGGCACGGCGATCTCTCGCCGGTGGGCGATGTAGTCGCCGGTGATGGAGCGCTTGGCTTCTATGAGGTGCTTGGCGGGGCCGGAGTAGATGACTTCGCCGCCGTGTTCGCCGGCGCCGGGGCCGATGTCGACCACCCAGTCGGCGCGGCGTATCGTGTCCTCGTCGTGTTCGACGACAATCAGCGTGTTGCCGAGATCGCGCAGGTGGTGCAGGGTTTCGATGAGGCGTTCGTTGTCACGCTGGTGCAGGCCGATGGACGGCTCGTCGAGCACGTACATGACGCCGACCAGACCGGAGCCGATCTGCGTGGCGAGTCGGATGCGCTGCGCTTCTCCGCCGGACAGGGTGGCGGCCGCGCGCGAGAGGGTCAGGTAGTCGAGGCCGACGTCGTTCAGGAAGCCGAGTCGGGCCTTGATCTCCTTGAGCACTTCGCCGGCGATCAGCTGTGCCGAGCCTTCGAGTTTCAGGCCGTTGATCCAGGCGAGTTCGCGTACGACGGGCATGTCGCACACGTCGAAGATGGATTTTCCGTCCACAGTGACAGCGAGCACTTCGGGCTTCAGACGGCGTCCGTGGCAGACCTGGCAGGGCACTTCGCGCATGTACGACTCGTAGTATTCGCGCATGGACTGCGAATCGGTTTCGTCGTGGCGTCGCATGAGCGTGCGGATCACGCCTTCGAAGCCGGTGGAGTATTCGCGCAGGCGTCCCCAGCGATTGCGGTAGGAGACGTTGACCTTGAAGTCGTGGCCGTAGAGGATGTCGTGCTTGACGTCGTCCGGCAGGCCCTTCCAAGGGGTCTTCATGGAGAAGCCCATTTCCTTGGCCAGACCTTCGAGGATGTGGCCGTAGTACTGGGAGGTCATCTTGGTGCCGCTCCACGGTTCGATGACGCCGTCGGCCAGTGACTTGTCCGGGTCGGAGATGATGAGGTCCGGGTCGATTTCCAGTTTGAAGCCGAGACCGGTGCAGGCGGGGCAGGCACCGTAGGGGGCGTTGAAGGAGAAGGTGCGCGGCTCGACCTCGTCGAGTTCGAGCGTGTGCCCGTTCGGGCAGCTGCGGTGTTCGGAGAACGGCTGGCGGCGGGCCGGGCTGCCTTCCTCCTCGTCCACGAAGTCGATGACGATGCTGCCGTTGGCGAGCTTGAGGGCGGTTTCCACCGAGTCGGTCAGGCGTTGGCGGATGCCGTCCTTGACCACGAGTCGGTCGACCACGACCTCGATGGTGTGCTTCTTCTGCTTGGTGAGTTTGATGTCGTCGGACAGCTGCGTCATCTCGCCGTCGATGAGCGCGCGGGCGTAGCCGTCGGAGCGCAGCAGCTCGATCATATCCACGAACTCGCCCTTGCGGCCCTTGACCACGGGCGCGAGAATCTGGAATCGCGTGCGCTCCGGGTAGCCGAGCAGTGTGTCGACGATCTGCTGCGGGGTCTGGGAGGCGACGGGCTCGCCGCATTCAGGGCAGTGAGGGATGCCGGTGCGGGCGAAGAGCAGTCGCAGGTAATCGTAGATTTCGGTGATGGTGCCGACGGTAGAACGCGGGTTGCGGTTGGTGGTCTTCTGGTCGATGGAGACGGCCGGGCTCAGGCCCTCGATGAAGTCAACGTCGGGCTTGTCCATCTGACCCAGGAACTGGCGGGCGTAGGCGGATAGGGATTCGACGTAGCGTCGCTGGCCTTCGGCGAACAGGGTGTCAAACGCGAGCGAGGATTTGCCCGAACCGGACAGGCCTGTGAACACGACCATGCGATTGCGCGGAATCGCCAGGTCGACGTTCTTGAGGTTGTGTTCGCGCGCACCCTGAATCGTGATCTTGAGATCGTTCGGGATGTGCGAGATATCAGCTACCAGCGAACCATCGTGTTCGATCAGCGGCGCCTTTTTGATCTCCCGGCTCAGGAAGGAGTCGCTGGTCATCACCTTTTCGACGATGACCTCACCGTTCTTGCCCTTGCCGGTTTTCGCGCCCGTTGCGCTTGTTGCGCGCCTTGCGCCAGTCTGCATTGCCGCCACAGCCACACCCCACCTTCCATCTCACCGTTCCCGCGCGCACGGTCATGCGCGCGCCAAATCTGTCCCAAGGATACCCGAACACACGACCAAATTCGAACGCTTGTTCGATGGCGTGTCAGGCCGGAAAACTGAACCAGAGTATGCAAAATTCCGGACCATCAGTGGACCGAAACGCAAGAGCCGGCCCCCAAGATACTCGGGGCGTCCGGCTCTCACTTCCATTTCCCCAGCGGGGTTGGCTTACCATGAAGTATACACGGTTTTAGGACATCAATCACTGTCGATGAACACTGTTCGAACATGGCCGAGGAATTCATCGTATCTTCCAGTACCGGCCTGGGCATCACCGTACGCTCCTAGCAGCTGATCAGGGAGCCATAGCCTTGCATCAGTCTCCCCTGCACAGAGTTCGACACGAATTGGCCCGATAAATCTGCGGCTTCTCAATCCATCGATGAAACGGATATCGTTCCTGTCCTGTGAAATCTCGCGCCGTTCAAGCACAAGCGTGTCCACGTTGTATTCTGTTTCCAGCAGAGGCAGAAGACGTTCCAAACATTTACGGCGAGCGCGTTCGGCGGTATTCCACTGGCTCATTGGTACCGCAGCCACAATGACATGATCAATGTCCATTGCAGCCATGGCATCAACGACTTTGCCACGCAATGATGGCCGCATGTCTCGCCAGTGCAATTTCCTTGCTCCTTTGGGCTTAAGCAACGCCAATCTTTGCCTTGTTTCGGTTTCCGTATCATCACATACGCATGCGCCCATCAAGTACATAGGCGAGGGAACTCCGGTTTTCCGCACACTCTCGTCACCCCAAGCGGTTGCCATGTTTGTCCCTTCTCGCGCAACGCAAAACAACAGTTCGATAGTATCGGATAGCAGTGCCGGACCTTGCAGCTATGCAATGCCGTTGCATTATTAATCGGAAGGCATAATGTGAGACGAGAAAAAGCTAAGCCGTTCTAGCTCTTGGCAACATCCCCAATCACTCAGCCTAAATCGGCAAATCCTGATTTTCAATGGACTCCACGGGGATGCCAAGCTTGCGTAATTCGTCAACTGCATCACGCATGGGAATGCGTTCCTGTTCGATACGCCGATAAGCGATTGTTTTGTCAGCACACAGTCGTTCATAAAGACGTCGCTCCGCCGATTGAAGGCCGGGCGTCGGCTTAGGCTCCCGCATAGCAATCTTCGCGCTGCGTTCAGTACGATCGGTACCAAATCTGTGGTACCGATCGTATGCATCGCAATCCATCAGGATGGAGTCGCATTCGATACCTGATTCACGTAATGTCGAAAGTATTTCCAGTCCATCCGCATCCATATCACCCCAATACACGATACGCATGTCACGCAGTGCAGGAACCGCAGGTACAGCATCGCTTACAGCGCGACCAGAACCCCATATGCAGATGCCCTGCGCAATCGGCGGCATAGTCTGATACGTGTCTTTGTTCTCAACGATGACAGCATATTTAATGCCGGATAACGCTTCGCCTTCCCACGGACACCATATGATGCGTTCGAGCTCAGCATCGTCGCGGACCGGATCGAGATAACGGAACCGCAGTTCGGTCGGCCGTTTTGACAGACCCAACGTTTCGACACCGAGCAGTCGGCAAATGGCCTTACGACGATTGGTTTTTGACTCATTCAGCCATTTGCCGCTGAATCCTGTCAGTGGAATCTGTCGCGGCGTCATACCGGTCACGTCATGATGCCTGAAATATCGAACTGCGCTGACAAGCAGATCGAAGTCGTCAGGCTGTTCATGGCCTGTCATGCGAGCGGCCGATTCGATTGTTTCCGGAGCAACGTCACAAGCAGCAACCAGACATGCTATGCGGCGGCGCGCTTCGCGACATTCCGCCGCCAGCGTACGACCAACCACACGCATGGCTATTGATTCGTCAGGAACGACGACTTTGGAGATCAGCTCGACAGAGGTGCCTATGGTGCGATGCTTGGTTATGATTTCGCAACCATTCTTGCTTGCCCATTGCCGTATCTCATTGTTGTTGTCATGCACCGCAATCGCATTGGTTTCCAAAAATGCTTGGTCCGGCAATCCCACCGGCACGGGAAATGGCCATGCCGGTTCGATGTCGTACATATGTGAACGCATATGTTTCTTCACGCATGTGGTGATCGCAGCGATGTCTTTCATGCCGACCATAGTTCCCATCACCTGCTTTCGAACATCGTCGAGTCGAACCGAATCGTCTTAATACCGGCGACGCCAGGACTGCTCATTCGGCAACCCCGTCATCCTTCAATATATCCGACGATGATTCATCGTCCATGTCATTCTGATGCAGCACGGCCTCGCGCAGGGAGGTGAGGCCGGTGTCGGGGTCCTTGTAGGTCACGTAGGCCTTGGTGGAGACCTCGAGGATTTCGCCGGTCTTGCTTTCCGGAGCGGAGACGATGACCTGGAATCCGAGGCGCGGCAGCACCGTGAGGGCGCGCTGCGTGTAACGGCCGTCGGCCTTGATGAGCGCCTCGTCGAGGAACAGCGTGGTGTACGAGGGCTCGCTGGTCAGGCCGCCGCCGAGCAGGTAGATGAGCGCCGCGCCGTATACGAATGAGGTGAGCTCCTGCAAGGCGCCGCCCGAACGGCCGCCGGTGGAGGTGATGCGTTCATCCGGGCCGTCGGCATGATGCACGATGGCGTAGAAGGACGAGCGGCAGCGCGGGTCGAGGTTGCGGGCGCCGTAGCTTTTCACGCCGTTCGCGTCCTTGACCTGCGCGAGTTCGGCGCGCAGCAGCCCGACCATCGGCGCGCAGGCCGCGAAAGCCTTGCGCGAGGCGTCGGAATCGTTGACGTCGGCGGATTTCCAATCGTTCAGGGTGCCGATGACGCGGATGAGCTGCGCCCAGAAGGTGCGCTCGGGACGGCGCACGTCCGCGTGCAGGGACAGGCTGCCGTGCTTGGGACCGAACTGCTGGCCTTTGAGCATGGCGTTGATGCGGTCAAGCTGGTCGTGGATGTCGCTGGCATCCGTGTCGATGGCGCGTTTGATGGTCAGGAAGCTCCTGAGCAGCTGTTCGAGGCAGCGCCGGTATTCGGCGTCGGTGGCGGCAACCGCGGCCAGCTGGGTGAGGCTGGCGAGTTCGTCGAGATAGTACCGGTAGTCCTCCACGCTGGCGGTCAGCGAATCATCGTCGGCCGCGTAGAGCGCGATGTAGGTGCTCATTTTCGATTCGACGCCGGTGCGTGCGGCATCGGCCTGGCCGTTCAGCAGGTTGATGCGGGAGGCCATGTCCTTGCCGATGCCGGCGATGGTGCGTTCGGGGAAGCTCTCCCCCGGTGCCTGCGTTCCTGCCGCGCCCGCGCCGATGATCATGTGCGCGCGCATGGCGGCGTCCGCCAGTCCGGCGAATCGGTTGTCGTAGGATTCGGCGAGCGCCGCCGTGACTTCGTCCGGCAGCGGGCCGGACGCGGCGTCATCGTCATTGTCGGCGGTGGCACCGGCGGCGTCCGTCGTGCCGGTGTCGGCATGGTCGCGCAGCCAGATGAGCGCCGCTTCGACGGCGCTGCCGGCGCGGGCCGCGGCCTGGTCGGATTCGATGCGCTGGCGTTCCACACGGTCGAGTTCGGCGTTCAGTTCGTCGCGCTGTTTGGCGAGTTCGGCGAGCTTGGGATCGTTTTTGATGGATGCGATGGCGTCCTGCGTGTCCGTGATGGTCCGTTGCGCGCCGGCGATGTCGATGCGCTCCCAGGACGTGTAGGCGAGCTGGTTGGCCAGTTCGAGTTCGCGGTGGAGGTTATCGGACTGTGTTTTGGCGGCCGTGTAGTCGGTGTCGGCTTGGCTGAGCGCGTTGCGGGCGGCGTCGACCTGCGCTGCGAGCGCGTTGAGGTAGGTTTCGTTGACGAATCCGATGACCTGGGCGCGGTCTTTGGTGCCGTGCTGGCCGCGTGCGCCGGATTTGATCTGACCGTCGGCCTGCACCTGACGGTTGGTGCGGTCGGTGTCGTCGATGGCGGTGACGCATAGGGCGTCGAATCGTTCGTCCTGGGTCTGCGAGCGCAGCCAGTCGGCGAAGGGCGAGTCGTCGCGGTAGCGCAGTTTGCCGGACAGCCAGTCGCCGTCCTGTTCTCCGGTGAGTATGTTCGCGTGCGCGCCGGTGTCGTCGTAGTGGCGTGCGGTGTCCACGAACTGCCAGGTGCGTCGGGGCATGGTGCGCGGGTCGATGGTGCTGACTTTGGCGGCGAAGCCCTGTTCGTGGCGCTTGTCGACGAGGATGGTCTGGGCGATGGGCGCGTAGGCGACGTTCATGGCGAGACGCCAGTCTTCCTCGTGTTCGTTCACGTCCATGAGTTCGGCCACGTACGGCAGTTCGGCGGGGGTGAGTCCGGTGGCGCGGCAGAGCATGGCGCGGGTTTCGTCCATCTGCTGGGAGATGCGGGTGCGCTGGGAGCGTTGCCGGTCGAAGTCGCGTTGCAGTCGTTCGAGGTCGCCGCGTGCGCCGGCCCGCGCGTTGATGGCGGCGGTGAGGGCTTCCTCGCATTCGCCGTCTCGTTTGTTGTATTCGCGTTTGAAGTTCACGGCGTTGATGCGGCGTTCGTTCCAGGCTTGTTCGTCGCCGGGCAGCGTCTCGCCGATGGATGCGAACGTTTGTTCGATTCGTGTTCGGTTGGCTTGCACGTCTTCGAGGGTGCGGCGGGCCTGGTCGAGTTCGAGTTCGAGTCGGGTCAGGTTGCCGCCGTCCAGACCCTGCATCTGGCCTCGGATCATGTCGAGACGGGTGTGCAGGTCTTCGGTTCGGCGGCGCAGCAGCTTGGCTTCCGCCTCGCTGTTCTGTTGTTCGGCGCGGTCGGCGGGCAGTTGGACGGCGACTTCGCCGCGCATGCGGGCCAATGCCCAGTCGCGCAGCACGGCCGGCACCGTGCCGTCGACGGCCGGCTTGACCGGTTCGAAGGCGCGGGCCTTGCCGCGTGCGGCGGCGTATTCGCCGTAGGCCTGTTGGATGCCGCGCAGCGTGTCCATGCGGCGGGTCTTCTCGTCCATGGCGTGGAAGTTCTCGTCGTAACGTTCGTAGTCCTCGACCGTGGTGCGGGCCAGGTCCAGGGCTTCGGGCACGCCGAGCACGCCTTGTTTGAAGATGTCGTCGAGCCGGGAGGGCGCGTCGGCGGACTGGATCTTGTGCAGCAGTCGACAGGCGGCCTCGCTCAGGCCCATTGCGCTCCAGATGTGTGTGCGGAACGCTTCGGCGCTGGGGAATGTGAGGCAGTCGGGGTAGGTGGCTTTGAGCTGGGCCGGCGTGAACGGGGCGTCACGGTATTGGTCCATGCGCCTGGGGTCCACGGGCTTGCCCCAGACCACGTACTGTCGGCGCACGTCGCCGCGGCCGTCGCCGGGCATCAGGTAGAGGAATTTGGCGCAGGAGAGCACCTGGCCGGTGGTCTGGTTGCGATAGGTGTCCACGATGGCGCCCCACACGGGTTGCGGTGCGCCGTTCTCGTCGCGGCCGCGCAGGTAGAGCGGCTCGTCGCCGGTTTCGGTGCTGCCCACGCCGACCATGCCGCGCAGGTAGGTGTAGTCGCTGCGTTCGGAGCGGCCGGAGTTCGAGGCCTTGTTGAACGGCGTGCCGGTTGGGTACAGCAGGGAGATCTGCGCGTCGACCAGCGTGGATTTGCCGGATTCGCTGGCGCCGGCGAGCAGGGTCACCGGCAGCTTGTGATCCGTGGAGGGGCGGAATTCGTGGTAGCCCTCATAGGAGCCCCAGTTGATGAGTCGGCGGGATTCCAGCATCCACCGGTCCGCGATCATCTGCACGTCTGTCGCCTGCATCATTCGGCTCCCTTCTCGTCGTCATCGTCATCTTCCGTGTCGCCGTCGCCGTGTTCCGCGACGTCGAGCCAGGTGTCGGCCAGTTCGCGGTCGAGCACCACGGGCACGAGCGGCGTGATCTGGTACATGGCTTCGTCGTCCAGGCGCACCAAATACCCGTAGGTGATCATCGCGGAGACGATGGCGCCGATCTGCTTTGCCACGCCTTCCTCGTCGTTGCGGGCGGCCAGATAGCCGGCGCCGGTGGCGAGCGCGGCGCGGATCTCCTCAAAGCTGACGAGCCAGTCGGCGGGGTCGGCGTGCACGTTCTCGTATTCGAGGACGCGGATGCGCAGGAAGGCGAGCAGCGCGGCCTCCTCGCGTTTGAGGCTGACACGGGTTTTGAGCGAGCGCAGGGTCACGTCGTCGCCGGCCACGGGCGTGGCGTACATGATGCGGTAGCGTTCGTTGATCACCAAGTCGAGCAGGTCGTTGTTCAGGGAGCGTACGACGGCGTCGCGGTTGTCGAGCACGGTGTCGTAGGTGGGCCCGCTGATATAGCGGTCACGTTTGAGGGCGATGGCGGCCATGCGTGCCTCGGCCGGCATGTCGCCGATGTCGCCTTCGAACAGGGCGTACGGGTTGGCGTTGTCCATATGCTCCTCGTGTTCCTCGTGTTCCTCGGCCACGGTCATCCTTCCTCCACAATGATGCTCAGCTCGTCCATGTCGGCCAGCACCGGTCTAGTGATCCAGTTCCGGGGCTCGCCGTCGATCGATACGCAATGCCAGGTCGCAGTATCGCCGCGCTGCGCCGGAGCCGGCTCGGTGGCGATGTCGCTGTCGACCCCGACGCCGACGCCGTCAGTGGACGGCTCGTCGGCGATGGCGTTGCCGCTTACGGCTCCCAGCCCGCCCAGGAAGCCGACGATCTCGCTTTCGCGGCGTTCGCTTTCGGGCAGCCGGTTGAAGCTGGCGGCGATGTCCACGAGGGTTGCGCCGGGCCTGTCATCGGACCTGTCAACGGTCACCGGGTTGCGCCGGATGAGGCTGACCATGCGCAGGAGTCGGGGGCCGCCGCTGTTGACCATGTCCCGCAGATCGGCCACCGGAGTCGACTGCGGGGCTTCGGCGGCGAGGTCGCTCAGGCCGGGTGCGGTGGCGCGGGTCATGGATTTGGCCGGGCGCATCGGCAATGGCGCGAACAGCGCGTCCGAGGTGGCCGTGTCGTACGGGCGCGAGGCGTCTCCCATATGGGTTTTCGCATCCGCGTTGAGGCGCGCGTACAGTCGGTTCAAGCGGGTGAGCATCGTACGGTAGCGAGTGTCGGTTTGCTGGCGCACGAGCCGGCTGATCGCCTCGTCGGAGACGCGCATCTGGCGGCGCACGGCTTCGATGCCGTCGTAGATGCGGGCCAGTTCGTCGCGGATCTGGCCGAGCAGCACGCCGGATTCGCCGGCCAGATACGGGGTTTTGGCGATGGCGCGCAGGGCTTCGTCGATTTGCTGGCGGCCCTCGTCGGTGATGATCACCTGGAAGGCGTCCTCGAAGCGGCGGCCGCTGTCTGATTCGCGGAACGAGCGGCGGTATTCATCGTGGTAGCGGGTCAGGTTCTCGTCCACGCTGATGTCGCCGGCCTGCATGCGCCGACGCAAGGCGTCGCCGTTGTCCCGCTCGTCGAGCACGAGTTCGCGCAGGTCGATGGGCACGCCGCGCAGCGTGTTGTGGATCACGGCGATCACGTCCTCCACCTGGGCTTCGCTCAGCGTGGCATGCTGCTTGCCCTGTTGGATGCGTTTGATCTCGTGCTTGCGTTCCTTGATTTCACGGTTGAGGAGTTTGATGCGCTCGCCGGGGTCGGCGGTCAGCTGCATGCGCGCGTGCTCGATTTCCATGATGATGCTGTTGGCCTGCGCGCCGGACAGGGCGCGTGATTCGTCTTCGAGCCTGCTCAGCGCCTCGATGGCGCGGTGGGCGCGGGCCGTCAAACGGTAGAGGAATCGGTGTGAGGCCGCATCATGCGAGTTGGCGAGCCAGGCGTAGTCGCCTTCGCCTTCACGGGTCAGGTCGGCGAGGATCTGATGAGCGGCCTCGGCGAAGGTCTGGTCCTCGCGCGGCGCATATTCGCCGGCGTCGGCCAGAGCGTTCAGACTTTGCGCGAACCGCTCCTCCACGGTCTCGCGCGGCAGCTCGCCGGTGAGCGGGTCGAACGTGGAACGCAGCAGCGACACGTACAGCATCGCGTTCTGGCGCAACAGCAACCGCAGGACGCCCGTCTCATACACCGGTCGCAGCCGTTCCAGCTCCCGCATCACATCGGCCACAGCATGCCTCCCTCTGTCGTGACCGCACCATACTAGCCGATAGCCGCGAACCACACCCCGCCCGCGCCACGTCCTTCGCCCCCCACAGGGAGGGGCGCCAAGCCATGCTAAAAAATCACAGACAGACTATTGCCTCTGCGGGAAATCATCGTTAGATTGGCGAGAGGAATATTGTCAATGCATACGAAACGGAAAACATCGTGACCGCACCGAACACGCCCGCCGAAACCTCTGACCAGCTCAACAAGCCCGCCAAATCCGGCAAACTGGAGGTCTCCGACCTCATCACCATCGGCGTGTTTGCGGCCCTGTACTTCGTGATGGTGTGCATCGCCACACTGGTGAGCACCCTGTTCACCAGCGGCTTCGGCTCCATCTTCCTGCCCGCCATCACGGCCCTCATCTCCGGCTGCGTGTACATGCTGCTGGCCGCACGCCTCGGCAAATTCGGCGGCATCACCGTCATGGGCGTGATCATCGGACTGTTCCTGTTCATCTCCGGGCATTTCGTGCTTTCGTTCATCGCCAGCATCGTGTTCCCGGTGGCGGCCGACCTCATCGCGCGCGCCGGCAAGTATAAGAGCAAGGCGCTACTGCTCGTCAGCTACGTGGTGTTCTCCTACGGCCTGACCGGCCCGATCCTGCCCCTGTGGTTCATGAAGGACGCCTACGTGGCGAGCCTGCAGGCGCGCGGCAAGGACGCAGCCTACATCGACGGCGTATTCGCCAACATCAACACCGGCACGTTCTTCATCTCGATGATCGCGATTCTGGTGTGCGCGGTTCTCGGCGGCTGGTTCGGCCAGCGCATGATGAAGAAGCACTTCATCAAGGCCGGTATCGCCTGATGAATCCTGCCCGCCGGACGCTCGATCCGCGCGCGAAACTCTACCTTCTGCTGGTGGCGAACCTCATGCTGTTCTTCCATGTAGGGCTCGCCACGCAAATCGTCATGGTCGTGCTGTTCCTGCTGCCCCTGCTGGCGGCCGCCCGATGGCGAACCGCGTTGAACTTCGGCGTGACCTATGCCGTACTCACCGCGCTGGGAATGCTCGACCCCGATGCCCTGGGACTGCCGTGGCTGCATGTGGTCTCCGCGCTGGCCGTGGGCGTCACGATGATGCTGCCCTGTTTCATCACCGGCGCGTATACGTTCACCACCACGTCCGCGAGCGCGTTCATCTGCGCGATGCGGCGTATGCGCGTGCCTGAGGCCGTGGTGATTCCCTGTGTGGTGGTCATCCGCTTCTTCCCGACCATCGCCGAGGATTACCGGCAGATTCGCAATGCGATGGCGTTGCGCGGCATCGCCTCCGGCGGCTGGGGGCTGGTTCGTCACCCGGCCCAATCGTTGGAATACATTCTGATTCCGCTGCTGATGAACGCCACCAATGTGGCACAGGACCTGTCGGTGGCGGCACTGACCAAGGGGCTCGGGCGTGAGGGCGAGCACACCTCGCGCACGCTGATCCGTATGACCGTGGTCGACTGGCTGGTCATGATTGTGGTCACTTTGCCGCTCGCGCTCGATATCGCGGGGGTGATCTGATGGGTGGCAACCAATCGCAGCCGAATGCAACTGCCATTATTGGGACCGGCAAGGGTGGCCCACTCGACACGTCTGCGGGAACCATCGCCTCCCGTGGCATCTCCTTTACCTATGACCATGCCGCAGAGCCGGCATTGCGCGACATCACGTTGACCGTGCCCGCAGGCGAGTGCATCGTGCTGTGCGGGGCGAGCGGCTGCGGCAAAACCAGCTATACGCGCGTTGCCAACGGGCTCATCCCCTCATTCTTCCATGGTGCGTTCGCCGGCAACCAGACCACGTGCGGGCTGGATGTGGAGACCGTGCCGATCGACCGGCTCACCCCGCTGGTCGGCAGCGTGTTCCAAAACCCGAAAACCCAGTATTTCAACGCGAACGTCACCGACGAGCTCGCCTTCCCGGCCGAAAACATAGGGCTGCCGGCCGAGGACATCAATCGTCGTATCACGGCCGTGGCTGAGCGCTTTGGCATTGGGCATCTGCTGCATCGCAGCATCTTCCACCTGTCAGGCGGCCAAAAGCAGCGCATCGCCGTGGCGGCGGCCACCATGCTGGGGCCCAGGCTCGTGGTATTGGATGAGCCGACCAGCAATCTCGACGCGAACGCCATCGCGGACATGCGCGCCATGATCGAGCAGATGAAGGACGAAGGGCTCACCATCGTAATCGCCGAACACCGACTCGCATGGCTCAACGGCGTGGCCGACCGGTACGTGGTATTCGACGGCGGGCATATCGTGCAGGATTACGAGGCCGATGAATTCCTGTCCCTCTCCCCCGGCTGCGTGGCCGCCATGGGATTGCGGGCGTTGGACCTGCAACCGTATCGGCACCGGATTGCGACGCTGGCTTCAAGCCCGGCCGCGGATGAGTGCACTTCGGCATTGCTCGGCACCCATAACCTCACCATCGGATACAAAGGCAAGGACGGCTTCACCCGCGCCATCCCGGACCTGCGGTTCCGTGCCGGCGAAATCACCGGGCTCATGGGCAACAACGGCTGCGGCAAGACCACGCTCGTGCGCACGTTGACCGGACTCATCAAGCCTGTTTCGGGCCGCATCGAGCTCAACGGCGTGCCCGCGAAACCGCGCGACCTGACCCGCGCCGGATTCCTAGTCATGCAAGATGTCAACTACCAACTGTTCTCCGACAGCTGTCTCTTATACACATCTGACGCTGCCGACGAACTCTA
>ENA-OWYT01000254-OWYT01000254.1-human-gut-metagenome-genome-assembly--contig:-NODE-254-length-23307-cov-5.054017_pt1 | contig 23307 bp, 15 predicted proteins | sample MGYA00249752_ERZ652090 | MGnify/ENA primary metagenome ERZ652090 (study PRJEB26925, sample SAMN05827105) | human gut metagenome | biome: ENVO:2100002; feature: ENVO:00000062; material: ENVO:00002003...
TCTACACCCTAGAGTTCGTCGGCAGCGTCAGATGTGTATAAGAGACAGCATAAGAAGCAGAAAGATACACATGGCTGCTGATATCTTTTACGGAAAGGGTATCATTCATGTAGTTCCGGCTGATGTAATCTTTGATCATAAAGATTGTGGAATTTTCCGGCTGGGAATTCTTTGCGTCTTCAAAATACTGTGCGGTTTTTTCTTTCAGAGATTCGTGGAGTTCTTCATAAGTAAAAGCATTGTCCAGAGTATCTACGATGAGATCCTGTTTTTCGTGGAAACCGGATTCCACCTGATTCTTTTTGCGAGCGGCGGAAAGTATGCTGAACAGCTGGTAATAAAGATCACGGATCTGGTTGGGCATAAAAGTAAGGTTTCCATTATAGTAGCCAAAAAGTTCTTCAAGAAACTGTCCGCAAGGTTCTTCCTCACCGGAGAGAAGATATTTGGAAAAAGTGCTTTCCGGGGATTGCAGAGTACCTGGAAGGGGCGGTTTGGGAGGCTGCTGATTTACGATATCTTCTGTGAGAAAGGTTTCTGCCGGAAAGAAAAAACAGTTCTGCAGAAGAATGACAGCAGAGGCATAGGACTGGTAAACTTTGGAAATATCGGTTACTGTGTTTCCGGCTGCAATCATATGTTTTCCGCAGGTACTGTACTGCCTGGAAATATAGCTTCCCACAGCGGAAAGTGTAGTTGGCGAAATCGGATTACTTCCATATATATGGTATACCAGATACTGTACCCGTTTTTCTGCAAATAGGCATTTCAGATGGTAATGTGCCAGGAAACGGGCAATCTCACGGTGGATATCTTCCAGAACCGCACTGGAAGATTCGGCGGTATTATTCAGTTTTACGATTATGGAGGTAAAATTTATTCCCGAATCCAGAAGTTCAGGATTTCCAAGCTCCAGGCACAGATCCACAATTTCCTGATTCGAGGAAGTGGAAGGAACGGTAAGCTTCAGTGCCAGCCTGGTAGAAGTTTCAAGGGAATGAAGGGCTTCGCCGCGGTGAGAGCGGAGTTTCTGTTTATAAAGGGACTGTGCCTCCAGGATCGCTTCCCGTATTTCCTCAGGATTTAAAGGTTTTTCAATGTAATTGACTGCTTTTAGTTTGATGGCGGCTTTTAGATATTCTTTATCTGAGTAACCGCTCATGAAGATAGGAATGCAGTCTGGCAGAATCTTCTCCAGACGTTCCAGCATGGCGATACCTGTCATCCGCGGCATCCGCACATCGCAGAGAATGATCTCAGGCTTATGCAGCCTGGCCATTTCCAGTCCGTTCATTCCATCGTCTGCCTGAAGGATTTCTGTGATCCCCAGACTCTCCCAGTCAATGGATGAGACAAGCCCGGTACGTGTAAGTTCCTCGTCATCAACGATCAGTAATTTCATATAGGATTCTCCAATCGGCAAAAATACTAGTATGTTGTTACAAGCGTTCCTATTATAGCATAAAATACACAGAAATACGAGCAGGCCGGATTTTATTATGGGTAATATTTTACAGGGAAAAGGAGAATATTTTACCCTTATCCAAAAATATTCCCATTATCAGCAAGGGAACCGGATGATAGAATATAACCAGATCAAAGGAAAGGGAGGAGAAAGAGCCGTGTCAGAATATGTTCTTGAATTAAAAGGTATTACGAAGATATTCCCCGGTGTCAAAGCTCTGAATAATGTACAGTTCCAGCTCAAACCTGGCGAAGTTCATGCGCTGATGGGTGAGAACGGTGCTGGTAAATCTACGTTTATCAAGGTTATTACCGGAGTACATAAAGCAGAAGAAGGTGAGATGTTCTTAAACGGACAGAAGGTTGACTTCAAAGGTCCGAAGGATGCCCAGGAAGCAGGTATCGCAGCCGTATATCAGCATCCGACATCATATCCGCACCTTACAGTTGCAGAAAATATTTTTATGGGTCATGAGATCATCAAACATCATATGATCCAGTGGAAAGAAATGAATCAGGAGGCGAACAAATACCTCAAAGAGCTGGATGCAGATTTCGATGCAACCGCTGAGATGGGTACCCTTTCTGTTGCACAGCAGCAGATGGTAGAGATTGCCAAGGCACTTTCCACAAATGCGAAGATCATCATTCTGGATGAGCCAACAGCAGCACTTACCAGAAACGAGTCCGAGAAGCTTTACACACTGGTTGACAAGCTGAAAGCAAATGGAGTTTCCATTATCTTTATTTCTCACCGTTTCGAAGATATGTACCGTCTGGCTTCCAGAGTTACCGTATTCCGTGATTCCCAGTACATTGGAACTTATGATGTAGACGGAATCACAAACGCAGATCTGATCAAAGCTATGGTAGGCCGTGAGATCAATGATCTGTTCCCGAAACCGGAAGTTGAGCTGGGAGATGAGATGCTCCGCATCGAACATTTTTCCAGAACAGGATTTTTCAAGGATGTTTCCTTTAATGTACGTGCAGGCGAGATCGTAGGTCTTACCGGTCTGGTTGGTGCAGGACGTACAGAGGTTGTGGAAGCTGTCTGCGGAATTACCCGTCCGGATGAAGGAAAAGTTTTCCTTGAGGGAAAAGAAGTTTACATCAAGACTCCTTCCGAGGCAATGGAAAAAGGTGTCATCCTTCTTCCTGAGGACAGACAGAAGGAAGGCCTGATTATGAGCTGGGGACTTGGAAGAAACGTAACACTTCCGATCATTAGCAAATATGCAAAATCCGGATTCAACGATGAGAAGGCAGAAAGAGAACTTTCCAAGAAACTTCTTGAGGAAGTTGATACCAAGGCGGTTGATATCTTCCAGCCGGCAAGCTCTCTGTCCGGTGGTAACCAGCAGAAAGTTGTAGTTGCCAAGGCACTTGCTCAGGAAATGAAAGTTGTTATCATGGATGAGCCGACCAAGGGTGTTGATGTTGGTGCAAAAGCTGAGATCTATGCGATCATGGGAGATCTTGCTAAAAAAGGATATGCGATCATCCTGATCTCTTCCGAGATGCCGGAGATCCTGGGTATGGCGGACCGTATCGTAGTTATGTGTAACGGCCGCAAGACTGGTGAACTGAGCAGAGATGAGGCAACACAGGAAGGAATCCTTGAGCTGTCCATGGAAAAGAGCACTGGAAAGGGGACTAAATAATGGAAAAGAAATCTGTCATCAAGAAGATTACAGGCTCCCGAGAGGCTCTGCTGGCAATTATCGTAATCGTGCTGTTTGCAGTTGTCACAGCGATCAGCCCGTCATTCCTTACGCCAAAGTCACTCATGGAGATGCTGAAAAATAATGCAGTAACAATGGTAATGTCACTTGGTATGTTATGTGTCATGCTGGTAGGCGGAATCGATATTTCCATCATGTCAACGCTGGCACTTTCCGGTATGTCCATCGGTATGCTCCTGAAATACGGACATATCACAAGTACATTACTTGCTTTCATCATTGCAATGGCAATCGGTATTGCCTGCGGACTTGTTGTAGGTCTTGTAATTTCAAGAGCAAACGTTCCGCCGATCATTGCAACCATGGGCTTTATGTACATCTACAGAGCAATGGGTTATCTTGTTTCTCACGGTGGTGAGTGGGCAAGTGCCGCAGCTCTTGGTGAGTTTAAGAATTTTGCAACAACCAATTTCCTTGGAATCAACAAGGTTATCTGGGTAATCATTGTATGCTATGTAGTATTCTTCTTCTTTATGAAATGGACAAGAACAGGACGAAGAATTTACGCAGTAGGAAGTAATGCAAGTGCAGCACAGGTTTCCGGTATCAATGCAAAGAATATCAACCTTCTTGTATATGTGATCATGGGATTCCTCGCAGGTCTTGGCGGAGCACTTCAGGTATCTGTTTATGCTTCTGCAATGCCGGATATGCAGTACGGCGGTGAGATGGATGTCATCGCAGCCTGCGTTATCGGTGGTGTAAGCATGAGCGGCGGACGTGGAACCGTAGTTGGTGCATTCCTTGGTTCCATCATCCTTGCAACCATCGCAAAAGCTCTTCCACTTGTAGGTATCAGTTCCCTGTGGCAGAACATGATCAAGGGTGTCATTATCCTGGTAGTAGTTGTGATCAATGTTGTCCTGCAGAGAATCGCAGACAAAAACGCATTAAAGGGAAGGGAGATGTAAATCATGGCTGGAAAATCTGGAAGAAGTATTAACAATGTGCCGGAAAATCCGATGAAACACATCATATTCAGTTGGGAAGGCATCCTGGTCATTCTCTTTATCCTGGTAAATATTTTCTGTGCATCATTTTCTGAATTTTATAACCTGAAGAGTGTTCTTCGTCAGATGCCGGTTTACCTTGCAGAGGTATTCATGATGTTCCCGATGGCGTACATCCTGGTATTAGGCGAGATTGATATTTCCGTTGGTGCGATCGTGTGTCTCTCCGCAACATTAAGCTGTATGGTCTGTAACACAAACGCTCCATTCATTGTAGTCGTACTTACAGCACTGGTTGTTGGTGCCCTCTGCGGTGCGGTTAACGGATTCATCCTTACCCGTTTCAAAGAGCTTCCTCCAATGATCGTAACACTGGCAACACAGATTATCTTCCGTGGTATTGCAGAGGTAACACTTGGTTCCGGCGGAAGTATTGCAGTTACAAATACAGATGGTTTCCGTGCCATCGGTGGAAAAGTCGGACAGGTTCCGTACATTCTTTTCCTGGTGCTGATCCTTGGTGTTCTCTTTGCAATCTTCCTTGGAAAGAGCACATTCGGACGTCGTACCTACGCAATCGGAACAAACCGTGTGGCAGCTTATTATGCAGGAGTTCATGTAGAGAAGATTCGTTTCATTATCTACACAGTTATGGGACTCATGTCTGGACTTTGTGCACTGTTCTTGGTATCATCTTCTTATGGTGCCAACACAACAACCGGTAACGGATTCGAGATGGATGCCATCGCAATGGCAGTATTCGGAGGCATCTCCTCCACAGGTGGTAAAGGTAACCTGGCCGGCGGTATCATTTCCGCATTCATCATCGTATGCTTACGAGTTGGCCTTGGACAGAGAAACGTAAATGCACAGGTAATCCTTCTCATCATCGGTGTACTTCTGGTAGCAGCAGTAGCTCTTCCGAACATCATCGGCGATGTAAAAAAAGCAGTCGCAATGAAGAAAAACTAAATATCACTTTTTGAACGCAGGTCGCGAAACGACTGCGTTCATGAGCAAGTAGCGAAGCGGATTGCGAATATCCGCTTTACACCCCATATGATTGTTAGCTGTTTCCATCGGTGTAGCGGAGGCAGCAGCATATAAAAAAAATTATATTTTTATAGGGAGGAACAAAAATGAAAAAAAAGGTAATTAGCGCAATCCTTTGTGGAGCAATGGTTCTTGGTACAGTTTGCCCGGTTCTCGCAGCAGATGACAAATCCGAAGATACTAAGACAGAAGCAGCTGGAAATTCCGCAGAAGGCAAAAAGATCGCTCTGGTTGGTAAAGCAGCCGGCAACGCATTCTTCGAGATCGCAGCAGATGCTTTCAAATCAACAGTAGAGGCTGAGGGTGGCACAGTAGAGACTGTTTATCCTGAGACAGCAACTGCTGATGCACAGATTAAGGTTCTTGACAACCTGATTTCTCAGGACTTCGATGCAATCTGTATCTCCGCGAACGATGTTAACGCTCTTCAGGCTAAACTTGAGGAAGCTATGGATGCAGGAATCAAAGTATCTTCCTTCGACTCCGCACCGAACAAAGACAGCCGTGAGATTTTTGTAAACCAGGCTGGTACAAAAGAAGTTGCTCAGGCACTTATGGATGCAGTTCTTGATATTTCCGGTGGTGAGGGACAGTTCGCAATCCTTTCCGCTACATCTCAGTCCGCTAACCAGAATGCATGGATCGACGCAATGAAGACCATCATGGAAGGCGATGACAAATACAGCAAACTTGAGCTTGTAGACGTTGTATATGGTGATGATGAGCCACAGAAATCTACAGACCAGACAGCAGCTCTTCTTCAGAACTACAAAGATCTGAAAGTTATCTGTGCACCGACAACTGTTGGTATCGCAGCAGCTGCTAAATACCTTCAGGATAACGGATCTGAGTGCAAACTGACAGGTCTTGGACTTCCGTCTGAGATGCAGGAGTACACAGGTGATGATGCAGATCATTCCTGCCCATACTTCTATCTGTGGGATATGCAGGGCCTTGGAAAACTCAGCGCTTACACAACAATCGCTCTGATCAACGGTGACATCACAGGTGCCAAAGATGACAAGTTCACAGCTGGCGACCTTGGTGACTACACAATCACAGACGCTGATGACGGCGGTACAGAAGTTGTACTTGGAGCACCTCTGAAATTCGATACAAGCAACATCGAAGAGATGGCTAAACTGTACTAATCAGAAATCTGATTAACGGGTTGACATTTTTATATGATAAAGTCCTTTTAAAAAGAGGCTGCTGTACTGCAAAGATGGTATGGCAGCCTCTTTTACTGATACTTGTCAGAGGAATCCAAAGGTGACAGAAAAAGAGACAGGAATAGCAGAAAAGACCTGCTTCAGATGGGTTTACAGATAAAATTGGTTATGGTAAAATATAACAGAATATACAATACGGAGGAGATTTGCCATGAAACAGTCAGATTCATGCAAAATCTATAATAAACTCTGTAATAACAGCCGCAGTGATAACAGATTTCTGACCGGGGCTGTTTTTGTATTATCCAAAAGTATTGAACTTAAGAAGAAGATGAAAAAATGAATTGTGAAAAAACACCTACAGGAAAACCAAGCGAAGATCGTCGTTGGATGCAGTATTATCCGGAAATGATGCTCAAAATGATTCAGAAACCAGAGTGTACCTTATGGGAATACCTGGAACAGCATTGTCCTGGATCAGATGTGGTGGCAATCCATTATTATGGAGAAGATATCACCTGGAAAACTGTTTTCGAGGAATCCGAAAAATGTGCGAGATCATTGAGGGCGATGGGATTTGGCGAGGGAGATCAGATTCCTGTATTTTTCAGATTGGTTCCAAACTTTGTATTCCTTTTACTGGCAGCAGAGAAAATCGGTGCTTCTCTGTTATGCAGAGATAACACACTTCTGGAAAACGTTGAGGCAGTCAGCAAAGCCGATGCAAAAGCAATTTTTGCACACGATTTCCTTGCACCGAAGGAACTGAGAACTTATTGTGAGGGAGCAGGCGTAAAGAAAGTAATTCTTCTGAATCCGATGTACTATGGAGATGAGAGTACACTTCCGGATTACATAAAAGAATCTCTGGATGAAAATTATCCGCGGGTAACGGCATCCGGAGAGAATACCATGACCTGGGATGAATTCCTCTCCATCGGTAATTATTACGTAGGAAAAGTAGAAGCGGAAAAAGATCTCAACAGACCGCTGTTCCGTGCTTACACAAGTGGTTCCACAGGCCCATCCAAACAGGTTATTCACTGTGCGAATAGTATGCTCGGTACTGTATGCCAGATGAATTTCTATGGTGGATCCGATGATGTCCGTCCAACCTGGATGGTAACCTGTCTGCCACCTGCACTGGTAGCCGTTGTTGTTTCCATGGTACTGCTTCCATTATCCTCAAATAAACTTCTGATTATGGATCCGTTTGTTGATCCGGAGGATGTAGACCTCGAGATGATGCGTTACAAACCAAACGGCTGGCCGATGATTCCGATGTTTATTGAAGCGGTTATGCGTAATGGCCGTGTTCCGGAGGATTACGACATGTCCCATCTTCTGGCAGCAGGAGCCGGATGTGAGGCAGTAAACAACAACCAGCTTGACCGTGTACAGGAATTTCTTCATAAACATAACTGTAATGTACGTTTTACAGTAGGATACGGAAGCAGCGAAGGTGGTTCCAACCTGACCTTCCAGATGGCTCCGAAATCTGTTCATAACGGAAATGTGGGAATCCCGATGCCGCTGAACGACATGGGCGTTTTCAAACCTGGAACACAGGAAGAACTTGGATATAACGAGATGGGCGAGATCTGTACTGTAGGTCCTGGAAATATGCTTGGTTATGACAGAAGAAGTGCCACAGCAAAAACACTCCAGAGACATGCGGACGGCAGGATCTGGCTTCATACCGGCGATATTGGTTATGTAGATGAGGATGGCGTTTTCTACGTACTGAACCGTGGTGCCGCATATCGTTATGGTGGTGGTGAGCTTGCAGTACTTCCAATGGAGAACCGCCTTGCAGACGCCAAGATCAAAGGAATTAAAGACGAATTCTTCGTACTGATCGAAGATGAAGATCATGACGGATACTTTGTTCCATACCTCTATGTTGTTCTGGAGGACGGATACAAAGTTGATGATATCATTAAAGACGTACAGTCTTGTCTGGAACCATACATGTTTCCAGTTGAAATACTGGCAATTGATGAGAGACCTTTCTTCCACTTTAAGACAAACCGTATTGAGTTGTCCAAAGAGCTGAAGAAAAAGAATCACGATTGCTGAAAACCTGGTACTGTAAAAACAGTAAAAACCAGATGAAGCTGTAAAACAAAAAAAGAAAGAAGGAGAGAAAAATGAGTACAAAATTACACTCAGGTCTGAAGCGCACCCTTGCATGGTTATTGACAGCTGCAATGCTTGCACAGGGATGCTTCGTTGTATCTGCGGATGATTTTTCAAGCGAGCCGGTGGCAGCGCAGGAAACTCAGGCAGATACACAGTCTGATGCGGAAGCAGTTGATTTTGATACAGAAGCAACAGCACCATCAGACAATGTTACGTCAGAGGAAGACGAGATTGCTGCCCCAGACGTACAGCAGGATGCTGACGTGGAAGATATTTCACAGGAGGCAGACAGCGAGGAGTTAACAGCTCCGGAGACCACAGATGACAATGCGGCAGCAGAGCAGAACGCATTTGACGACGGCAGCGCAGTTGCAGCATTTTCTGATGGTACTGATGCACAGGATGTTTCTGATTTAAAAAGAGATACAGGCGAAATTACGATTGCTGGAAATGAGAAATACAGTTATACACGTCTGTATGATGAAAAAGGTTATATCAAACTTGCAGTTGGAACATATCCGGCAAATAACAGCACCGTAACTGTCAAAGTTGGAGATAAAAAAGGTCTTCAGTACAGAACTTTATATACAACATCAACTCAGACAGATTACAAAAAAGCAAGCTGGTCTAACTGTACAACAGAGAATGTGGGAAAAAATCAGTACGGTGTTGAATGGAAGAGCAGTAATGAAAATGTAGCTAAAGTTGTATCTAACAGTCAATATGGCCCATATACAACAGGAGTTTGGGTTCAGGGTATCAGTGAAGGTACAACAACTATTACATCTACATGGAAACCGGGCAAAAATTTTAAGGACAGTGATGGAAACTATACATTAGGTACAGTTACCAATTCATTTACTGTTAAAGTTGAAAAAGCAGCTGATCCGGTTGAAGTAGGAACATCATTTACTCTGAATGGTAGCCCGTCATCTCCATTTCAGGTAGCACGTGAAGGTTCATCAGCCGCTAAGTTATATTGGGGCAGAACTTCATCAGTTAATTATAGTATTCCTGAAAGTACAGAGAGTTTTGATAATTCCGGAATGACTACCTGTAATGCAAGCTGGGGTGCATGGTCTGATACAGGCGAAATTACGCATGCATTTTGCATTAACTATGCAGAGATGATAGGTGGTGTACTTGATAGTAAGAAAGGTGCTTATGACAACTCTACCTATAGAGAATCGGTTTCTTCATATTCACCTGGTGGTACGACAGATGTTTTCTTACGTCCATGTAAAATGCCGGCAGATGGAATTTATGTGACAGGAACTGGCGGTGACAGAGGTTCATTTGTCAATAATAATGTAGTATTTGACAGAGTATCAAGTAATAGCTATGTTTATGTATACGCTTACTGTATTAAAAATCAGCAGAAAGTTGACAGCGCAACCTTTTATAAAAATATTAAGTGGAGCAGCAGTGACGAGTCTGTTATGAAAGTAGCTAGGCAGGATAAATATTCTGTACAGCTTGCAAGCTATAAAGCGGGTATTGCAACGTTACATGGTTCTTATCAGCCGGTAGATTCTGAGGGAAATCCGGATGGAGAACCTCTTACGATTGATGTCAAAGTTATCGTATCTGGCTTCTACATTGATGAGAAAGCCGAAGATGGAACAAATACCATTGAGATGTCACTGGATGATGAGTCTATCACAAGGAAAATTCAGTACAAAGTAATTGACAGTACAGGGGAAGCTGAACCGACAGATATAATTTCTTGGTCTTGTGATAAACCGGCAATCGCATCTGTTGACTCTGATGGTGTTGTCAAAGCAAAAGCAGCTGGCGAAGCAACTGTAACAGCACAGTATGGTGACAGCAGTACTAATAAAGACACTGTAAAAATTATTGTTAAAGGTGCCGGAAGTCTTGGATTTGACAAAGCGGAATCCAAGGTTAAAAAAGGTGGAACTGATACCATTAAAGCAACAGCAACCTATAATGGTTCTACTGTAAGAAATGCTGATATTAAGTGGGAAAGTGAAAATCCGGCAATCGCAACTGTAGATAATGGAAAGATTACAGGTATCAGTGAAGGTACAACAATTGTAAAAGCATCCTGGACAGCTGAAAACGGAAAAACTTATACCAATAATGCAACAGTAAAGGTTGTTTACGATGGTCTATATTTATCTGATGCACAGAACGAAGTAACATTAGCTCAGAAAAGCACACAGGAAATTGTATGGCAGCTCCTGGATATGGGTGAGTATTCCAGTGGATCTACAGGAGAGGGCTACAATACTTCTTCTGATGTAACATGGACATCTGCAAATGAAGATTTAATAACTGTAGATTCTGTTGGTGTTATTACTGCAAAAGAGCTTCCAGAGGGAGAAGAAAAAGCAGAAACAACAGTAAGCGTAAGTTATAAAGGAAACAAAGTAAAAGATATTAAAGTAACTGTAGTTAAGAATCAGGCAATTACAACTGGTACAACAACAGATGTTGCAGGAACCAAAGGTGAAACAAAGACTGACAAAGACGGCGCAGATAAGAGTAATACCTGGAAAACCGGTGCTTATAAAGCTGGTCATGGAAGCTTAGGCAGCGAGTTTAACAGTAGCGCAAATTATCTTGAAATTGCAGATGGCACGGGCTCAACAGCAAGTGTTAAAGGAAAATCACCTTCTCAGGGTTATGCATATCTGAGCCACAAATACTATATTCCACTTACAACCGGACAGCTTTGCGGTGTATGGCAGGGGATTGCAGTTAAGGTTACCGGTGCAGCAGGTCTGTATCTGAACAAATCTTCTGTATCCATGAAAATGGGTGAAAATAATACTGCAACAATCCAGGGTACTTACATTACAGAAAGCGGAGAAGAGTGGGGTCACTGGGCTAATGAGAAGCATCCTGATTTCTCAACAATTCACATGATCGATGGAGATACCAATGTAGTAACAGCAGCACCTGATCCAAAGAATGGAAGTGTTCTGAAACTTACCGCAGTTGCTCCTGGTAAAACAACAATCACCGTACAGTTTGATACTTCAACACGTACTGCGACCTGTGATGTAGAGGTAACATCTGACGCAAGACTGGTTCTTACTCCGGCAGATAAATTGAGAGTAGTACAGGGTGATACACAGACAATTGAGGCAAAAGCATGGGACGGTTCCGCATATGTGGAAAATCCTGAAATTACATGGCAGAGCTACAATACAAAGATCGCAACTGTAGACGACAAAGGTGGAGTTACAGGTGTTAAAAAAGGATCTGTTGGTGTAGCTGCAACATGGAATGGCATTACATCTGACCCGGTACAGGTTACTGTAGTTCCAAGTAGAACACTGAATGTAACAACTACATGGGATGACGATAACAACCGTGATGGTAAACGTCCGGAAAAAACAACACTTCAGCTGACAACAACAGACGGTGAGAATGTTGGGGATCCGGTAGAACTCAACGCAGATAACGAGTGGAAATATACATGGAAGAATCTTGCATCTGAGGATGAAGACGGACAGCATATCTCCTATCTGGTAACTGCAGTTGAAGATGACACACTGACAGCAAACAACTATACAGCCGAAGTAACAAGAAGCTCCTCTGATGATGAATTTGTTGTTACTTACAAACACGAAATCGAAAAAACAGGCATCACCGCAAACGTGACATGGGATGATGCAGACAACCAGGATGGAATCCGTCCGAAGGAAGTAACCTTACAGCTCAAAGCTGACGGCGAAGCAGTTGGAGATGCCATCACTGTAAAAGCAGACAGCAATGGTAACTGGACAAAGACCTGGTCAGACCTTCCGGTAAATAAAGAAGGTGCAGTTGGTCAGGCAATCGTGTACACTGTAGAAGAATCCGGACTTCCGGACGGATATGCATCTGCAGTAGCAACTGATGAAGAAACAGGAGCTATCACAGTTAAGAACTCCCACACACCGGCAGTAAAAGACCTCACAGTATCTGCGAAATGGGATGACGCAGAGAACCAGGATGGTGTTCGTCCGGCATCTGTTGACGCAGTTCTTTACGCAGGTGACACAGCAACAGACAAGACAGTAACTCTTACAGCAGAAGAGAACTGGACAGCAACCATCAAAGACATGCCTGTATACGCAGCAGGTAAAGTCGGCGAGGCAGTGAACTATTCTCTGAAAGCTGCAAAAGAAGTAGAAGATTATACAAGCGCAACAGACGGACTTACTCTTACATTTACCCATAAGGCAGCCGTTACAGCAGTAACCGCAACCATCACATGGGATGATGCAGAGAACCAGGATGGAATCCGTCCGGATTCTGTAACACTTCAGCTGAAAGCAGACGGTGAGGCAGTTGGATCCAGAATCACAGTTGATGGAACAAACGACAAGTGGACCAAGACATGGGATAACCTTCCGGTTAACAAAGCTGGTAAGAAGGTTACTTACACAGTAGAGCAGACCGGTCTTCGTTCCGAGTACACTCAGGCAACAGCCGGAGATGCAACAACAGGTTTCACAATCACAAACAGCTACACACCAAAGGGTGTTGATATTGCTGTATCTGCAAACTGGGATGACCAGGACAACCAGGATGGAATCCGTCCGGAGGCTGTAGAGGCTGAACTTTATGCAGATAACGTATCTACAAACAAAAAAGTACGTCTTACTGCAGACACAGACTGGAAGGCAACCTTCGAGAAACTTGCAGTAAACAAAAATGGTAAACCAATCAACTACACACTTCAGTCAACCAAGGTTGACGGATATGATCTGACAACATCCGGAAGCGGAGCAGAAGGCCTTGTTCTGAAATATACACACAAGGTAAAAGCAGTCGATGTAACAGCAACTGTAAAATGGGCAGATGGTGACAACCAGGATGGAATCCGTCCGAATACTGTAAACTTACAGCTGAAAGCAGATGGCGAGAACGTTGGTGATGCAATTGTTGTCAATGCAAACAGCAATTGGACCAAGACATGGAGCGGACTTGCAGAGTATAAAGCTGGTAAGAAAGTTACTTATACCGTTGAGGCAACTGGAATCAGATCCGAGTATAAAGTAGAGATTACCGGAGATGCAGCAACCGGATTTACAGTTACAGCAACACACGTACCTGCAAAAGCAGAAGTAAAAGCATCTGTTGTATGGGATGATGCAGACAACCAGGATGGAATCCGTCCGGAGGCTGTAGAGGCAGAGATCTATGCAGGAGATGTATCCAACAGCAAGAAAGTAAGACTTACCGCAGAGAACAACTGGACAGCTTCCTTCGGTGAAATGGAACTGAAGAAAGACGGCCAGGAAATCAAGTATACTCTGGTAGGAACCAAAGCAGATGGATATACTTACACATGCACCGGAAGTGGAGCAGCAGGACTTGTCCTGACATACACTCATAAACCGGAAGTTGTAAGCGTTTCTGTAAATACAACATGGAATGATAAGAACAACCAGGATGGTCAGAGACCGGGATCTTACAGTGTTCAGCTGAAAGCTGACGGTGAGGCAACCGGCGATGTGATCACTCTGAATGGCAATAACAACTTTGCAAAAGTATGGAAGGACCTTCCGAAATACAAAGCAGGCAAAGTTGGCGAAGCAGTTAAATATGAGGTCGCTGTATCCGGACTTCCTGAGAACTATGAGACAAGAACAGAAGCAGACGGCAACACATTTAACGTAATCAACACTTACATCCCGGAAACAGTACAGATCCCGGTAAGCGTAAAATGGGATGATGCAAACAACCAGGATGGCAAACGTCTGGATTCTGTAGAAGCAGAGCTTTATGCAGAAGGACAGGCAACAGGAAACAAAGTAACCTTAGATGAGAAGAACAGCTGGAAAGCTTCCTTCGCAAAGGTTGATGTCAAGAAAGACGGAAAGAGAATCAACTATACCGTTAAGACAACCGAAAACAAAGATTACACCATTACAACAACAGGCAATGTCCTGGATGACAATGGAGTTGTAGTTACTTACAAACATGTACCGGAGACAGTAAATGTATCCATCAAGAGTACATGGAATGATGCAAACAACCAGGATGGAATCCGTCCGGCAACCATCAGCGTACAGCTTATGAAAGATGACAAAGAAGAGGGAGATAACATCAACCTGAAGATCGCATCTCCCAAGACATGGAGCAATCTTCCGAAGTACGCAAATGGAAAAGAAATCAAATATGCGGTTGCAATTTCCGATGTATCCGGTTATACTAAGAAAGTGACTGGAAGCGTTGCAGACGGCTATGTTGCAGCATTTACACACAGTGTTTACAAGACATCTGTAGTCGTACAGAACACATGGAGTGACCTGGACAATGCCCTTCTCACCCGTCCTTCCAGCTTAACCGTTCAGATCTATGCAAATGGTAAAGCAACCAGCAAGAAAGTAGTACTGAACAGTGCAAACAAGTGGAAAGCAACTGTATCAGGACTTAACAAGAATTCAGCAGGCAAGAAGATTGCCTACTCTGCAAAACTCGTTAAGACACCGACTGGTTACAAGGTAACAATTGGCAGCATCAGTTCCAAGGGCACAATTGCCATCAAGAATACATACACCAAGTTTACCAAGAAACTTACAGTTAAGATTTCCCCGACTAAAGTTACCTACAACGGAAAGACACGGAAACCTGCTGTGAAGTCTGTATACTATGGAAAGACTAAACTCAGCTCCAGCTACTATACAGTAAGCTTCAAGAACAACAAGAATCCGGGAATCGGTTCCGTAATTGTAAAAGGTAAAGGCAAATATGCTAAATATGCAGGTTCTGCAACATTCAGCATTCTGCCAAAAGCTCCGACAGGTTTAACTGCCAAGAGTACAGCCAAGAAACAGGCTACAGTAACTTGGAAGGGAAGCACAGGAGCAACAGGATATCAGATTATGATCAGTCAGAAGAGTGATTTCAAAAAAGGTACAACAAGAACCTTCACAATTAGAGATTCTAAGAGAAGAAGCGGTGTACCGAAACCGATGACCAGTGGAAGGACTTATTATATCCGTATCCGCAGTTACAAAACGACATCCAATGGTAAGACAGTATATTCCGCATGGAGTAAGAGCACAAAAACAAAAATTAAATAAGTAATTATTTATTTGGCGGATGGAGCGCAAGCGCCATCCGCTAAAGCAAGGAGAGTAGGAGCAATGTTTAAGAAATGGGCTGGCTGGAAGAAAGTTGCTGCCTGCCTGATGGGCGCTGCACTGCTTATGCAGAGCGGAAGCGTAGCCATGGGTGCGACAGAAACAGCCAAATATTCTTCCACAAAAGCAGAAAAGAGCAGTGTAAAGAAAGCCGCTGCGAAAGATGAAAAAGAAGAAGATTCTACAGATGAGGAAGATTCTGCAGAGGATGAGGATTCCACAGAGGATACAGATTCCGCAGATACAGAAGATTCCGCGGACGCAGAAGATTCCACAGAGGATACAGATTCCGCAGATGCAGAAGATTCTACAGAGGATACAGATTCCACAGATGCAGAGGATTCTACAGAGGATGAAGATTCCACAGATGAGGATCAGAAAGCAGACAGAGTAGAGGACAATGATGCAGAGGCACAGGATGCAGAAGGTAAAGAAGCAGATCCGCAGTCTTTAGGTTTAAGCACAACTGGAAGTGTAGATCATATCGATATCGGAGCACTTACAGCTGCAACACTGAAAGTTGGTGATAAGACTATCACACAGCCGGTAATCCTGACATTTGAGGATATTGCCAATGCATCCATTTCCGGAGATGCAGGTTTCTCAGCAGACCAGTCTTCTCTCAGTGGAAGCGTTGGTGTCAGCGGAATGGCACAGATCCGTGTTCCTGGAAATTATCCGGTTGGAACTAAAGAAGCACCAGCTGTTTATAGTGTAAGTGTAACCAAGGATGTTACATTTGTTGATCCGGATACAGGTGCAACTTATGTAAGAACCATTACATTCTCTACATCCTTTACATACTGGGATTGGACAAATGACTGTCCGAACCTTGGGTTCAGAGTTAACTGGGCAGCAGGATATGTAATTCCTTGCTCAGGTATGGATATTGTACTGGGATGTGGATATGATGAGATTCCGGCTCCGGAACCGACAGCAGTACCAAATCCAACTGAGACCCCAGATCCAGAGCCGACAGTAACTGAGACCCCAGATCCAGAGCCAACAGTAACCGAGACCCCAGATCCAGAGCCAACAGTAACCGAGACTCCAGATCCAGAGCCAACAGTAACCGAGACTCCAGATCCAGAGCCGACAGTAACTGAGACTCCAGATCCAGAGCCGACCGAGACTCCGGACACACCGGACCCAACAGAGACTCCAGATCCAACAGATACACCGGTACCAATGAACCCAACAGGAACAGCAACACCAACTCCTACAGGAACAGCAACACCGGTACCTGGAACAAACAATAACGGAACAAATGGTGGAAACGGAACTACTACAAATGGAACAACCAATAACGGAACAACTACAAACACAACTTCCAATAACACAACATCCACATCATCTTCAGATGCGGTAAAGACAGCAGATAATTCTCATATCGCTGGTTATGGAATGCTGGTTGTATTTGCACTGTTAGATGCTGCATTAGCATTCTTTGCACTGCGTTTAAGACGTCGTGACGACTAATTCACAGGCAGGAAGCATATAAGAACTGAATTACAGACAGGAGATTGCATTTTGTAATCTCCTGTTTTGCTATAGAGAAAAGCAGCGATGGAGGAATAATATGCAGCAGGCATTACTGGATCAGCTGAGAAAAATAACAGAAGAAGAGAGAAAGATTCTGGATGGTGAAGCAGAAGTGGATAAAGATCTTTATACATCAGGAGGAGATTTTACTGTAGACAGCCGTAAGATGCTGAAAGAGGGCAGACTGATCGCTGTGCGTACCCATACCCGTTTTGTATATTTCCCGGCACACAGACATAATTTTGTGGAAGTGCTGTATGTGTGCGAGGGATCGCTGACCAATATCATCGATGGAAAAAAAGTTGTGGTGAATAAAGGGGAGCTGCTTTTTCTCAACCAGTTTACGAAACATGAGATCCTGAAAGCAGGACAAAATGATATTGCGATCAACTTCATGGTGCTTCCGGAATTTTTCGATGTGGCCTATTCCATGACAGGCAATGACAATATGCTGGCAGATTTTCTGGTAAATGTTCTCCGCCAGGATGAAGAACGGGGTGAATACCTTCACTTTAAGGTTGCAGAAGTACTGCAGATCCAGAATCTTCTGGAAAACATCATCTACTCTCTTGTAAACGGTGAAGAAAACCGGGAGCGGATCAATCAGACCACGATGGGCCTGATTTTCATGTATCTGGTGGAATCCGTACAGTATGTGGAGATGCGCCTTCCCAATCAGTACGAAAATATGATCTCCATGACAACACTGGACTATATTGAGCAGAAGTACCGGACAGCTACCCTTACGGAGCTGTGCACCAGGCTTCATCTGCCTATGCATGTGCTCAGCAAGATGATCAAAAAGACCACAGGATTTAATTTCAAGGAACTTCTTCAGAGAAAACGCCTGAATAAGGCAGTAGAGCTGATGTGTGAGACGGACCTTCCCATCAGTGATATTATTGCAGCTGTAGGGTATGAGAATAACAGTTATTTTCACAGAGTGTTTAAAGAACATTATCATATGACACCGCGGGCGTTCCGGGTAAAGAACAGTGAAAAAGAGCAGGTAAGATTATAATCTTACCTGCTTTAACTTTAGATATCATGGAACCGTCCGATTTTATCTTTGATTCGCTGCATTTCATTATCCATATCAATGACAGCGCGGGCACAGTTCAGAAGCTCGCTGCTGACTTCCTCGTAACCATCCATTTCTTCAATATCCTGTTTATATCGGAGCTGATGTTCCAGTGTAGCCCAGAAATCCATTCCATTGGTACGGATCTGGATCTCCGCGCGCATGGGCGTTTTTCCCTTGGAGAAGAACACCGGGATTTCCACGATCATGTGATAGCTGCGGTAACCGTTTGGCTTGGGATTTTTGATATAGTCTTTTACCTGAATGACGGTGATGTCATCCTGCTTGGCGATAAGGTCTGCAATGGTGTAGATATCATCAATAAAAGCACAGACAACACGGATACCGGCTACGTCATTGAGCTGGTTCTGGATATTTTCGGCAGTGAAGTCATAGCCCAGTTTTTTTAATTTCTTGTAGATGCTTTCCGGTTTTTTGATTCTGGTCTTGATAAAGGAAATCGGGTTACGTTTATATTCTACGGAAAACTCATCATTGAGAACTTCCAGTTTGGTACGTACCTCACGGACAGTACAGCGGTACATCATCATCAGATCATTGAATCTTGCAGAATTTTTGATAAAAACCTGTGGATCTGGGGTATCCAGCCAGGTGTTTGTATTTTTTTCAGCCATGGTATTTTTCTGGTAAAACTCCCTTCTTAGGTAGGTTTTGTGATAATCACACTATCACAATTATAGAATAAAATGACATTTTTTTCAACTTTTGTATTGACATATTAAAAATCCTGTGCTATTTTATATAAAAAATTTAATCGAGTAAACCACTAAACCGTTGAAGCGGAGATAAAGGTACTCATGCGCGCACAGAGAGTCCGGGAGGGTGAGAGCCGGGCCGAGAAGCAGTTTACCAAATGGACCGCAGAGGGCACAGGGAAAGGTGTTATGGATACCGAGTATTCTGTGACGTGAAGGCATACGTCAGTTGCCGGGAATATGTAGGTATTCCGCTAAGTGCACGGATCGAACCGTGAATCAGGGTGGCACCGCGGGTGATTTGGAATTTGACGCTCGTCCCTGGCAGAACCAGATTCTGCCGGAGACGGGCGTTTTCTTTTTCATATCGTTCCGTTTCCTCCGGTAAAGGAATGAAAAGAACTCAGGAGGGCCTGTATATGTATCCAACATTAGAAAAACTTAAGAATATTGCACAGTCAGGCGAATACCGGCGCATCCCCGTATGCCACGAGCTGTATTCCGACCGCTACACACCTGTAGAAGTCATGAGAACCTTACGCACAGCCAGCAGACACTGTTATCTTCTGGAAAGTGCAAGCCAGACAGAAGTATGGGGACGCTATTCCTTCCTGGGATATGAGCCATCTATGGAAATCACCTGTACAGACGGAAATCTTCAGATCCGAAAGATCCACGAGGACGGAACCGAAGAAAAAACTGTACAGCAGGTAAAGCATCCTGGAGATGCCATCCTCCAGATCCTGAAAGAATACAAAAGTCCGGTGCTGGAAAATATGCCTACATTCACCGGTGGTCTGGTAGGATATTTTTCCTACGATTACATCAAGTACAGCGAGCCGAAGCTGAAACTTACCGATGAGACTGTACAGGATTTCAGGGATATGGACCTGATGCTTTTTGACCAGGTAATCGCTTTTGATCATTACAGACAGAAGGTACTTCTGATCACCGGCGTGATGACGGGTGATCTGGAAAATTCCTACCGGAAAGCCGAAGAGAAGTTAAAAGAAATGGCAGATTTGATCCGAAACGGAAAACAGGATGAGTTCCCGTCCCTGAAACTGAAATCTTCCATTGAACCACAGTTCCCAAAAGAAAAATACTGTGAGATGGTAGAAACCGCAAGACATTACATCCGTGAGGGAGATATCTTCCAGGTAGTCCTTTCCAACCCGATGCGGGCAAAAGCTGAAGGAAGCCTGTTTGATACTTACCGCGTTCTCCGGGCTACCAATCCTTCTCCGTATATGTTTTATTTTTCCAGCGATGATATTGAGATCGCAGGAGCATCCCCGGAAACACTGGCCAAGCTTACCGGAACGGAATTAAGCACCTTCCCGTTAGCAGGAACCAGACCAAGGGGCAAGACAAAAGAAGAAGACCAGGCACTGGAAAAAGGCCTTCTCTCCGATGAAAAAGAACGTGCCGAGCACAACATGCTTGTGGATCTTGGAAGAAATGATATCGGAAAGATCAGCAAGATCGGAACCGTAAACGTAGAAAAATATATGTGCATCGAGCGTTTTTCCCATGTTATGCATATCGGTTCCACAGTTACCGGACAGATCCGGGATGACAAAGATGCGGTGGATGCAGTAGATGCCATCCTTCCGGCAGGAACCCTTTCCGGAGCACCGAAGTTCCGTGCCTGCCAGATCATCCAGGAACTGGAACAGAGCAAACGAGGTATTTACGGCGGCGCCATCGGATATCTGGATTTCGCCGGAAACCTGGACACCTGCATTGCCATCCGCCTGGTTTCTAAAAAGAACGGCGAGATCTGCATCCGGTCCGGAGCCGGAATCGTGGCAGAAAGTGTTCCGGAAAACGAATTCCAGGAATGCTGCAACAAGGCAAGAGCCGTTGTACAGGCAATCGAAACTGCACAGGAGGGACTGGAATGATAGTACTGATTGATAATTATGATAGCTTTTCCTATAATGTTTACCAGCTGATCGGTTCTGTGGAACCGGATATCAAGGTCGTAAGAAATGATGAAGTGACCATCGAAGAGCTGGAGGCCATGAAGCCGGAAGCCCTGATCCTTTCCCCGGGCCCGGGACGTCCGGAAGATGCAGGGATCTGCATTGAATCCATAAAATATTTCAAAGACAAACTGCCGATCCTGGGCATCTGCCTTGGACATCAGTCCATCTGTGAAGCATTTGGAGGAACCGTCTCCTATGCAAAAGAGTTGATGCACGGCAAGCAGAAGGAAATCCATAAAGTTGGTGAGAGTCAGATGTTTGAGGGCCTGCCGGAAACTTTCCTGGCAGCAAGATATCACTCACTGGCAGCAATCCGGGATACATTACCGGAAGAACTGGTTGTCACCGCAGAGTCTGAGGACGGCGAGGTGATGGCACTGGAACATAAAAAATATCCGATTTTCGGATTACAGTTTCATCCGGAATCGGTTATGACACCAGATGGAAAAACGATGATCGAGAATTTTATAAAAGTTGTCAGAGAGAAATAAGGAGGAAACCACAATGATCAAAGAAGCAATCATTAAACTTTCAAAAAAACAGGACCTTACATATGATGAAGCAGAAGCTGTAATGAATGAGATCATGGACGGAGCGGCAACACCGGTACAGATGGCATCCTACCTTACCGCACTTTCCATGAAAGGCGAAACCATTGATGAGATCACAGCATCCGCAGCAGGTATGCGTGCACACTGCATCAAACTTCTCCACGACATGGATGTTCTGGAAATCGTGGGAACCGGCGGTGACGGAGCAAACTCCTTCAATATTTCCACAACTTCTTCCCTTGTGATCGCGGCAGGCGGCGTTCCGGTTGCAAAACACGGAAACCGTGCAGCATCCTCCAAGAGCGGAGCCGCAGATGTTCTGGAAGCCCTTGGCGTAAAGATCACCATCCTACCGGAAAAAAGCGCTGAGATCCTGAAAAAGATCAACATCTGTTTCCTGTTTGCACAGAATTATCACATTGCAATGAAATATGTGGCACCGATCCGAAAAGAGCTGGGAATCCGTACAGTATTCAATATCCTTGGACCATTAAGCAACCCGGCAGGCGCAAACATGGAGCTGATGGGAGTCTTCGATCAGTCTCTGGTAGAGCCGCTGGCGCAGGTTATGATGAAACTTGGTGTGAACCGTGGAATGGTTGTTTTTGGACAGGACAGTCTGGATGAGATTTCCATGAGTGCACCGACTTCCGTATGCGAGATCAAAGACGGATGGTTCCAGTCCTACGAGATCACACCGGAGCAGTTCGGTTACACACGCTGCAGCAAAGAGGAACTTGCAGGTGGCACACCGGAAGAAAACGCAGAGATTACAAAAGCCATTGTAAACGGAACCGAAAAAGGACCGAAGCGTCAGGCTGTATGCATGAACGCAGGTGCCGCACTTTATATCGCAGGAAAAGCAGAGAGCCTGGAAGCCGGCGTGAAGATGGCAGAAAATCTGATTGATAGCGGAGCTGCAGCAGCCAAACTTCGGGAATTTGTGGAGGAGACAAACAAAGAATGAGTGAAAAAAACATTCTGGAAGAAATCGCAGAAAAGACAAGAGAACGTATCCGGAAGGAAAAACTTCAGCTTCCTCTGGAACAGCTGAAAGCCCTGGCAGAAAAAGCGCCGCAGCAGCCCTCTTTTCTGGAAGCTCTGAAAAAGCCGGGCATGTCCTACATCTGCGAAGTAAAAAAAGCTTCCCCTTCCAAGGGGCTGATCGCAGCAGATTTTCCATATCTGAAAATTGCGAAAGAATACGAGGCAGCAGGCGCATCCGCGATCTCCTGCCTTACAGAACCCTTTTATTTCATGGGAAGTGACACTTATCTTCGTGAGATCACGGAAACGGTGGATATCCCGGTTCTCAGAAAGGACTTTACGGTGGATAAGTACATGATCTATCAGGCAAAAGCATTCGGCGCATCGGCAGTTCTTCTGATCTGCGCCATCCTGGATGATAAGGAACTAAAAGAATACCGGGAGCTGGCAGAAGATCTGGGAATGGATGCGCTGGTGGAAGCTCACGACGAGGAAGAAGTGGCAAGGGCGCTGAAAGCAGGAGCGAAGATCGTCGGTGTGAATAACCGGGATCTGAAAACCTTTAAAGTTGATATGAATAACAGTATCCGTCTTCGAAACCTGGCACCGGACAATGTGGTATTTGTTTCAGAAAGTGGTATCAAAAACGCCGGAGATATCGCCATCCTGGAAAGAAACCGGGTAGGCGCGGTCCTGATCGGCGAGACACTGATGCGAAGCCCGGACAAAAAAGCGGCGCTGGAAGAGTTAAATGGCGGAGCACTGAGATGAAACTGTCTCTTATACACATCTGACGCTGCCGAC
>ENA-OWYT01000257-OWYT01000257.1-human-gut-metagenome-genome-assembly--contig:-NODE-257-length-23301-cov-8.516304_pt1 | contig 23301 bp, 20 predicted proteins | sample MGYA00249752_ERZ652090 | MGnify/ENA primary metagenome ERZ652090 (study PRJEB26925, sample SAMN05827105) | human gut metagenome | biome: ENVO:2100002; feature: ENVO:00000062; material: ENVO:00002003...
AGTCTCGGCTTTGTGCAATTTGCCAGTCGTTATGTTGTGAATGCACTATTTGCCCACAACATCATCATATTAAAATTCAGAAAATTATCAGAAAGGCCGGATATGAGAGAAAAAACATACAGTTTCACGATAGAAGAGATCCCGATCATTGTGACGAAAAAACGCATGAAAAATATGTATCTGCGTATCAGTAAAGAGGATGGCAGTGTGCGCATTTCGGCGCCGCATCAGATGAGCGACGAGCGGATTTACCGTTTTGCAAAGGAGCGGATCGACTGGATCCGGGTTTACAGGGAAAAATATCTGCGTGCGAAAGAGGGACGCAGGGAAGTAAGACAATTAAGCGAAGCGGAATTAAAACAGCAGAAACTGCTTTTGAAAAAAGACGTGGAAAAATTGATTGCAAAATGGGAACCCGTCATGGGCGTAAAGGCATCCGGTGTTACGATACGCCAGATGAAAACACGCTGGGGTTCCTGCAATGTGAGAACACACCACATCAATATCAATCTCGCACTGGCGAAAAAGCCGCCGGAGTGTCTGGAGTATGTGGTTGTGCATGAACTGACACATATTTTAGAACCGAGTCATAATGCCGTGTTCTGGGGCTATATGACACAGTTTTATCCGAATTGGAAGCGTGTCAGAAAATATCTGAATGATGAAGTACCGGAATAAATGTTATACAAACTGATTTTGGGTTTCGTCATATTCGTAATCGATCATTTTTAATTTTTCAGTGATCGCATCGGCATCTGCATGAAATGCGGCAACAAACTCAGAAAAAGACGGATAATTGTCGCGGAGCTGTGTATTGACGAAACTTAAAAGCATAGCAGGATCGTTTGGAAGATTTTGATATTCAGTCATAATAAACCTCGTTTCTTCTATATTATGGTAAACGGTTTGCCCGTGTAGTGGGTTGCCCATGATTACCGCAGATATGCGGTCTTTTCTGTGAACGGTTTCTATGCTAAAATAACATGGGAACGCAAAAAATGCAAGGAGACGATAACAGCATGGAACAAAAGATTGACAAAGAAGTGTTTGATAAATTTTTTACGGAGAGTTACTGCCCGGTTGACTATACAATGGTAAAGGAAGAGTTCGAACAGATCGCATCGGTGGGAAATGATATTTTTACCGGAAGTTATGAGGCAAGAAATTTAAACCGCGAGAATTTCATCCTATACCTGACCAGTGAGGCGTATTGTGATTTTGAGGCTGCCGTGCAGGAGGCGATGGATGATCTGAACCCGGAGATCTTAGATGCAGTTATGGATGTGACGGAAAACACACCGGACGGAGACGAGATCACTGAGAAATACTGGGATACCCAGCGCACACTTTTGAAAGAATTTTTAGAACAGCTTTATGACGAAGTGATCTCAACATGGAGATAATGTTCTGCGGAAGAGTCGGAAGTGAAAGATAAGCAGCAGACAGGATATGGAAAATACGGCAATAAGAATTGGAGGATGTTATGGCGAGCTGTGACAGTTGTGTATACAATGTATACGATGAAGATGATGAGGAATATTACTGCGAAGTGGATATGGACGAGGATGATGCTGCGCGCCTGATGCAGGGACATTATAAAGAGTGTCCGTACTACCAGCTGGATGATGAGTATGCGGTGGTAAGGCATCAGATGTAATATTGAAGACAGATAATAAGCAAAAAGAATGGAGAAATATATGAGTTTTGGCAATATAAAAAAGAAGAAAAGATTACTGGCGTTATTGCTATGTACGATACTGGCGGGGGCGTCTTTTATGACGGGATGTGGCAGCAAAGCGGATGAAAACGGATCTGCCCAGGTGTCTGCTGAAGAGAAAAATGTCACAGAAACACAAGAACAGACAGAGGCAGAGTCGGAGCAGATCATGACAGAAGCGACAGAAACTGCACAGACAAAAACACAGGAAACAGAGCAGACGGAAGAAACAGAGCCGGCAGAACTGGCACCAACGGAGACCCGGGAAACAGAAGAAATCATTACAACAGAGGTGATTAAGGGAGAAGCAGATTCGGAGCAGGAGAGTGCATCATCACAGACTGCGGACACAGAGCAGTCTGCTGAGGCGGGAAATCCCCAGACTGGCACAGAGCAGTCTGCTGAGATGGAAAACACGCAGACAGATACAGCCCAGACAAACATTTCCGGTAATCTGGTTGTGATCGACGCCGGACATCAGGCAAAAGGAAATAACGAAAAAGAGCCGATCGGGCCAGGCGCATCTGAGACAAAAGCGAAAGTTGCTTCCGGTACAACAGGTGTGGCGAGCGGGCTTGCGGAATACGAACTGACACTTCAGGTATCTTTAAAGCTGCAGCAGGAACTTACGGCGCGCGGCTATCAGGTGTTGATGATCCGGACGACCAATGATGTCAATATCAGTAATTCCGAGCGTGCGGCAGTTGCCAATAATAATCATGCGGCAGCATTTATTCGCATTCATGCAAATGGAAGTACCAACTCTGCGGCAAACGGAGCGATGACGATCTGTCCGACCGCAGCAAACCCGTACTGCTCCAATATTTATCAGAACTCAAGAAAACTTTCCGACTGCATCATAGGTTCCCTGTGTGCGGCAACCGGTGCAAAAAGTGAGGGTGTCTGGGAGACAGATACGATGAGCGGTATCAACTGGTGTCAGGTTCCGGTCACGATCGTTGAGATGGGGTACATGACCAATGCGGATGAGGATCTTAAAATGGCGACTGACGATTATCAGCAGAAGATCGCATCGGGAATCGCCGATGGAGTGGATGCTTATTTTGGAAAATAAAATGAGGAATGTGTACGGGTCACATGGATGTGTGAACAGTTGTAGAATGGTTACAAGATCTTAAGATAATAAAAAAGAAAAGCTGACTGCCGGAATGACCGGTAAGCCAGCTTTTCTTTTTCATGTGTCAAATTTATTTCATACTGTTTTTTACAGCAGCTTCCACAAAACCTTTGAATAACGGATGTGGACGGTTCGGTCTGGATTTGAATTCCGGATGAGCCTGTGTTGCAAGGAACCACGGATGATCCGGAATCTCGATCATTTCTACGATTCTTCCATCCGGGGAAGTACCACAGAGTTTCATGCCGCCTTCGGTAAGTGCTGCACGGAAATCGTTGTTAACCTCGTAACGATGACGATGTCTTTCGTGAATTTCCTCGGAACCGTAAAGCTCGCGGGCTTTAGATGTTGGATCTAATACACATGGATAAGAACCAAGTCTTAAAGTACCGCCGATATCTTCCACACCATTCTGATCCGGCATCAGTGCGATGACAGGATGTGTGGTGTTCGGATCAAGCTCAACGCTGTGTGCATCATGGAAGCCACAGACATGTCTTGCAAATTCAATGATGGCTACCTGCATACCAAGGCAGAGACCAAGGTATGGAACATTGTTTTCACGGGCATACTTTGCAGCGGAGATCATACCTTCAACACCGCGGGAACCAAATCCTCCCGGAACAATGATACCTGCCATATCGCCGAGCAGTTCTTTTGCATTGTCATCATTTAATGTCTCAGAATCGATCCAGTGGAGATCGACGGTAGCACGCTCAGCAATTCCGCCGTGTTTTAATGCCTCCACAACAGAGATGTATGCATCATGCAGTGCAATATATTTTCCGACCAAAGCAATTTTTATTTCTTTGTTCGGGTGGCGGAGAGAATCTACCATGGCTTCCCAGTCTTTTAAATCTGGTTCCGGGCAATCTAAATGCAGGGCCTTACATGCAACCTTGGCAAGATTTTCCTTTTCCATGGCAAGAGGTGCCTCGTAAAGATACTCAACGTCAAGGTTCTGGAGTACGTTGCCGTTTGGTACGTTACAGAACAGGGCAATTTTGTCTTTTAAACTCTGATCAAGTTCGTGCTCGGAGCGGCAGACGATGATATCCGGCTGGATACCCATTCCCTGAAGTTCTTTGACGCTTGCCTGTGTCGGTTTTGTCTTAAGCTCACCGGAAGCCTTGATATAAGGGATCAGTGTGACATGGATCAGAATCGCGTTTTCGTGTCCGACCTCATGCTGGAACTGGCGGATCGCCTCTAAGAACGGCTGGCTCTCGATATCTCCGACAGTACCGCCGACCTCAATGATCGCGATATGTGTCTCATCGGAAGTGAAATTGCGGTAAAAACGGCTCTTGATCTCATTGGTGATATGCGGGATCACCTGGACAGTACCTCCGCCGAAATCGCCGCGGCGCTCTTTCTGGAGCACAGACCAGTAAACCTTACCGGTGGTCACATTGGAATTTTTTGTTAGGCTTTCATCGATAAAACGTTCATAATGTCCTAAGTCCAAGTCTGTTTCTGCACCGTCATCGGTAACGAATACTTCACCATGCTGGATCGGGTTCATGGTTCCGGGATCGATATTGATATACGGATCGAATTTCTGCATGGTCACTTTGTATCCACGGGCTTTTAATAATCTTCCAAGAGAAGCAGCCGTGATACCTTTACCAAGACCGGAAACGACACCGCCGGTGACAAAGACATATTTTACAGGCATAGGGTTTTCCTCCTCATCATTATAGTAAATTTAAAAAATATTTCACGTATTTTATAACCCATATAGTATACAACTAAGTTTACGCAAAATCCAGCATAACTTAAAAAAGATAAAAGTGAATTTAGAAATAATTTAGAAAACACATCAAAAGTTCATGAACTGTGTATTGCTTTTGCGTGTTGTTTTCAATATAATAAAGAAGATATTGACGAATATCAGATAAAATCCAGATGCAGCAGATACTGCAGATGTTTGGAAAGGATAGATTATGGATAATCAGGGATCAAATAATTACAATAATGGAAATAATAATTATAACAATAACGGCGGCAATGGCGGCGGTGGCAATGGAAATAACGGCGGCAACGGCGGCAGGGATAATCACAATGGACAGCTTATCATGGCATTTGTTCTGGTTTCTCTCATCGTGTTATTTATCATGAGCATGGTGTCGAACCGCTTTTCACAGATGAGCACCCAGGAGATTTCCTATTCGCAATTTCTGGAAAAAGTGGAAGCAGGTGAAGTCAAATCCGTAGAGATCGGATCGTATGAGATCGACATCACACCGGTGACAAAGGACAAGAGTCCGTACCAGCCGACCTATTACTGCGGACGCGTGGCGGATGAGGATCTGATTCCGCTTTTAAAAGAAAAAGGCGTAGAAATTTACGGAGTAATCCCGGACAACACTTCCACCTGGATTTACAGTATTTTAAGTTATCTGATCCCGTTAGTACTGATCTGGGTACTGCTCGGATTTTTGATGAAGCGTATGGGCGGCGGTGCCATGGGTGTTGGCAAGAGCAATGCGAAAGTTTACGTGGAAAAACAGACGGGTGTTACATTTAAGGATGTAGCCGGACAGGACGAGGCAAAAGAATCCTTACAGGAGGTTGTTGATTTCCTGCATAACCCGAAGAAATATTCCGAGATCGGTGCAAAACTGCCGAAGGGTGCACTTTTAGTCGGACCTCCTGGTACCGGTAAGACACTGCTTGCAAAAGCAGTTGCAGGTGAGGCGAAGGTTCCGTTCTTCTCACTGGCAGGTTCTGATTTTGTGGAGATGTTTGTCGGTGTCGGAGCATCCCGTGTGCGTGACCTGTTTAAAGAAGCACAGAAACAGGCACCATGTATCATCTTTATCGATGAGATCGATGCGATCGGTAAGAGCCGTGATACCCGTTACGGCGGCAATGACGAGCGTGAGCAGACGTTAAACCAGTTACTGGCAGAGATGGATGGATTTGATACATCCAAGGGACTTCTGATCTTAGCAGCGACCAACCGTCCGGAGGTACTTGATAAAGCGTTACTCCGTCCGGGACGTTTTGACCGTCGTATCATTGTCGATAAACCGGACTTAAAGGGACGTTTAGAGACATTAAAGGTTCATTCCAAAGATGTCATGATGGATGAGACCGTAGACCTTGATGCACTTGCGCTTGCAACGGCAGGACTTGTAGGTTCCGATCTTGCCAATATGATCAATGAGGCTGCCATCAACGCAGTAAAAAATGGCAGAAAGTTTGTAAACCAGTCCGATCTGTTTGATGCATTTGAGCTTGTTGCGGTCGGTGGAAAAGAGAAGAAAGACCGCATCATGAGCGATAAGGAGCGCAAGATCGTATCTTATCACGAAGTCGGTCATGCAATGGTAACTGCACTGCAGAAAAATACCGAGCCGGTACAGAAGATCACAATCGTACCGCGTACCATGGGCGCACTTGGATATACATTACAGACACCGGAAGAAGAAAAATACCTGCAGACCAAGGATGAACTGCTTGCAAAGATCACAACCTACATGGCAGGCCGTGCGGCAGAGATGCTGGTATTTGGTTCTGCGACGAGCGGTGCAGCCAACGATATCGAGAGTGCGACTTCGATTGCGAGAGCGATGGTCACACAGTACGGTATGTCCGATAAATTTGGTATGATGTGTCTGGCAACGGTTGAGAACCAGTACTTAGATAACCGTGCAGGATTGATCTGCGGTGAGGAGACGGCTGCACAGATCGATCAGGAAGTACTGTCCATTATCAACAGCAGTTATGATGAAGCATACCGCATGCTTGAAGAAAACAGGGAGGTTCTCGACAAGATCTCAGAATATCTCTACGAGCATGAGACGATCACCGGAAAAGAATTCATGAAGATTTTCCGCGAGTTAAAAGGAATTCCGGAGCCGGAAGAAGAGGAGAAAAAAACATTCTTCGAGCAGGCAGAGGATGCTAAAAATGCGTTAGAGCAGGCGAAAACAGAAGAACATGCAAAAACGGAAGGACAGACAGAAATAAAAAATCAGGCAGAAGCAGAAACTTCACGTGCAGCGGAAGATCAGAATACTGTATCCTTGGAAAAGGGCAGTTTTATTGATCAGGTCGTAGACGATCAGACAGCAGCACATGAGGAACACCAGAAATAACGCAGCAGAGGCTTCGCTGCAGAAGTATCAGAAATAAAAGCTGAAAAATAAGATAAATATCAGCAGAATAAGTATAAACAGAACGATCAGAGCAGGAATGAGGTTTCATGTTTAACATCGCAGAAGAATTAAAAAAACTCCCGGATCAGCCGGGAGTTTATATTATGCATGACAGCCACGATGCGATCATCTATATCGGTAAGGCTGTCAGTTTACGAAAGAGAGTACACCAGTATTTCCAGCCGAGTCATGATGAGGGCATCAAAAAGGCACAGATGGTAAAACAGATCGCACGTTTCGAGTATATTATTACGGACTCGGAATTAGAGGCGCTTGTGTTGGAGTGCAACCTGATCAAGGAACATTGTCCAAAATACAATACCATGCTGCGCGATGACAAGACTTATCCCTATATCCGTGTGACGGTCGGTGAGGATTTCCCACGGGTACTCTTTTCACGTCAGCAGAAAAAAGACAAATCGAGATATTTTGGGCCATACACCAGTGCGGGGGCAGTAAAAGATACGATCGAGCTGATCAATAAGCTTTACCAGCTTCGTACCTGTAACCGTGTACTGCCGAGAGATACCGGCAAAGAGCGCCCGTGTTTAAATTACCATATCCATCAGTGCCAGGCACCCTGTCAGGGTTATATCAGCAGGGAAGAATACCGGGAAAGAATCGATGCTGCCGTCGAATTTTTAAATGGAAACTATGCACCGATCTTAAAATCCTTAGAAGAAAAAATGAACGAGGCATCCGAAAATCTGGAATTTGAAAAGGCAATCGAATACCGGGAGCTTTTAGGTAGTGTGCGCCAGATCGCGCAGAAACAGAAGATCACGCATACCGACGGTGAGGATAAAGACATCATCGCGCTTGCATCGGATGACAGGGATGCCGTGGTGCAGGTATTTTTCATCCGTGACGGAAAGCTGATCGGCAGGGATCATTTTTATGTCAGGGTCGGGACAGAGGATACCAAAAGCCAGATTTTAACAACTTTTTTAAAACAGTTTTATTCGGGAACGCCGTTTATTCCAAGGGAGATCATGCTGCCGGAGGAGATCGAGGATCACGAGGTCTTAGCCGAGTGGTTAACCGAAAAAAGAGGAGCCAGGGTTTATATCCGTGTTCCGCAAAAAGGTATGAAGGAAAAATTGGTAGAGCTGGCGCAGAAAAATGCAGAGCTTGTACTTTCCCAGGATCGCGAGAAGATCAAACGCGAGGAGGGAAGAACCATCGGTGCGATGAAAGAGATCGAGCATCTTCTGGGGATGGAGGGACTTTCCCGCGTGGAGGCATTTGATATTTCCAACATCAACGGTTTTGAGACGGTAGGATCCATGATCGTCTACGAAAAGGGAAAACCAAAACGCAGTGATTATCGTAAATTCAAATTAAAAACCATCACAGGGCCGGACGATTACGCATCCATGCATGAGGTTTTGACCAGACGTTTTACGCACGGTATGCAGGAGAAAAAAGAACTTGCGGAACGGGAAATGTCAGAGGAATATGGAAGTTTCACAAGATTTCCGGATCTGATCATGATGGATGGCGGCCGCGGACAGGTAAACATTGCATTAAAAGTGCTTGATGAACTGAAAATAAATATTCCGGTCTGCGGTATGGTAAAGGATGATAATCACCGCACCAGAGGGTTATACTATCAGAATAAAGAGATACCGATCGACCGGACAAGCGAGGGCTTTAAACTGATCACGAGGATCCAGGATGAAGCGCACCGTTTTGCCATCGAGTATCACAGATCTTTAAGAAGCAAAGAACAGGTACATTCCGTACTTGACGATATTCCGGGCATCGGTCCGGCACGAAGAAAAGCCTTAATGCGCCGGTTCCAGTCACTTGAGGCGATCCGTGAGGCTTCGGAGGAAGAACTCGCAAAGACAGAGTCGATGAATGAGCAGGCGGCACGGGCAGTTTATTCTTTTCTCCGGGAAGATAAACACGGGTATTCAAGTTGAAGAATTCCGGTATCTATGGTAAAATGTCGTCAGAATCGTTACGAAAAATATGTTTAGGAGAGGACAAAGGATATGGAAGGTGTTGGAGTAGCAAAGATCGCGCAGATCATGGATTTATGTAATTTTCTGCCGGATATGGAATTAAAGGGACATCGCATTATGATCAGTGATGTAAACAGACCGGCGTTACAGCTCAGTGGTTATTTTAAACACTTTGAACAGTCGAGGGTTCAGATCATCGGTACGGTAGAGTACACATATCTGCAGCAGTTAGACGAGGAAAAACGTGAAAAGATTTACAGTGAATTTATGGGATATGATATTCCGTGTGTTATTTTCTGCAGGGATCTGCGGCCGGATGATTCTTTCCTGAAAATTGCAGAGGAGAAAAATATTCCGGTGCTTGGCACAAAACGCAGTACTTCCGAATTCATGGCAGAGCTTATTTATTGTCTGAATGAACAGCTTGCACCGTGTATTACGATCCATGGCGTTTTAGTAGATGTCTACGGCGAAGGACTTCTGATCATGGGTGAGAGTGGTATCGGAAAAAGTGAGGCTGCACTCGAACTGATCAAACGAGGACATCGTCTTGTAACGGATGATGTGGTGGAAATCCGCAAGATCAATGAGCATACACTCATCGGAACGTCACCGGATATCACACGTTACTTTATCGAACTTCGCGGTATCGGGATCATCGATGTGAAAACACTGTTTGGTGTAGAGTGTGTCAAGGAAAAACAGCAGATCGACCTTGTGATCAAGTTAGAGGACTGGAAGAAAGAAAATGAGTACGACCGCCTTGGATTAGAGGAAGAATATACAGAGTTTCTTGGCAACAAGGTAGTATGTCACTCACTCCCGATCCGTCCGGGACGTAACCTTGCCGTCATCTGTGAGGCGGCGGCTGTCAACCACAGACAGAAAAAGATGGGATACAATGCAGCACAGGAGCTTTACCGCCGTGTGCAGGAAAATCTCACCAAAAAATCTTCGGATGATGATGAATAATAAAAGTCCGGAGTTAAAAAGAATAGCATAAATGGAGGCAATATCAGTCATGGAAAGAAAAAACGCATGGGAGAAATACCCGGAAGGCAAAAAAAGAGAAGAGGTATTTCAGTTTGCAGAGGATTACAGAAAATTTATTTCTGAGTGCAAAACAGAGCGTGAATGTACCACAGAATTTGCAAAAAGAGCCGAGAAAGCAGGTTTTGTAAATCTGGATGAAGTATTAGAAAAAGGAACAAAATTAAAAGCAGGCGACCGTGTGTATGCGAATAACATGGGAAAAGGAATTGCCATGTTCGTGATCGGAAAGAAAGGCTTAGAGGCTGGAATGAACATCCTTGGCGCACATATCGATTCCCCGCGTATGGATTTAAAACAGGATCCGTTATATGAGGATACCGATTTCGCAATGTTAGACACCCATTATTATGGTGGAATCAAGAAATACCAGTGGGTGACACTTCCACTTGCACTGCACGGTGTGATCGCCAAAAAAGACGGTACCGTTGTAAAAGTTAATGTCGGAGACAAACCGGGCGATCCGGTATTTGGCGTCAGCGATCTTTTGATCCATTTATCCGGAGAGCAGCTTGAGAAAAAGGCAGCGAAGGTGATCGAGGGAGAGAACCTTGATCTGATCATCGGAAGTATTCCGGCAGAGGAAGCGGGCGATGACAAAGAGGCTGCAAAAGAAAAAGTAAAAACAAATATCATGAAGATCCTTGCAAAAGAATATGATATAGAGGAAGAAGATTTCTTATCTGCAGAGATCGAGGTCGTTCCGGCAGGAGAGGCAAGAGATTACGGTTTTGACCGCAGCATCATCATGGGATATGGACATGATGACAGAGTATGTGCATACCCTTCCTTTATGGCAATGCTTGCAATTGAAAAACCGGAGATCACGAGTGTCTGCCTGCTTGTAGACAAAGAGGAAATCGGCAGTGTCGGGGCAAGCGGCATGCAGTCACGTTTCTTCGAAAATACCGTTGCAGAGGTCATGAATGCAGCAGAAGATTATTCGGAATTAAAATTAAGACGTGCCCTGAAAAACTCCAAAGTACTTTCATCGGATGTATCCGCTGCATTTGATCCGAATTATCCGTCTGTTATGACAAAACGCAATGCAGCATATTTCGGAAGAGGACTTGTATTTAACAAATACACCGGAGCGAGAGGAAAATCCGGCTCTAACGATGCCAATGCAGAGTATGTCGGATATTTAAGAAATATCATGGATAACAACAATGTGTCATTCCAGACAGCAGAGCTCGGAAAAGTAGATCAGGGTGGCGGTGGAACCATCGCATACATTCTGGCAAACTATGGAATGAGTGTTATCGACAGCGGTGTTGCAGTGTTAAACATGCATGCTCCGTGGGAACTCATCAGCAAAGTAGACTTATATGAAGCATATAACGGTTATGTCGCATTCTTAAAAGAAGCGTAAGACCACAGAATTGAGGAAAGCATGAATCAGCAGTTTTTGACAGAACTTAAAGCAGTCACAGCAGAAAACAGAATTTTTACGGACGAACCGATGAAAAAACATACGACATTCCGTGTGGGCGGCCCGGCAGATATTTTAGTGCAGCCAAAGGGAACAGAGCTTGCGTCGGTCATCCGTCTGTGCAGGAAGTATGATGTCCCGTATCAGGTCATCGGAAACGGGAGCAATCTTTTAGTGGGCGACCGCGGGATCCGGGGACTTGTGATCGAGATGCTGTCAAAAGAAGATGAGATTTGTGTGGAGGACGACTGTATCACCGTGGGTGCGGGAATGCTGCTGTCAAAGACAGCAAACCGTGCTGCGGAGCACGGACTGACCGGTATGGAATTCGCTGCCGGTATCCCGGGCAGCATCGGTGGTGCAGTTGTCATGAATGCGGGCGCTTACGGTGGTGAGATGAAAGATATTTTAACCGCCGTGACCGTCTTAGATCAGGAAGGAAATGAGAAGATTCTTTCTGCAGAAGAGCTTGAACTGGGTTACCGGACAAGCTGTATTTTAAAAAAAGGCTACATTGTAACGGGAGCTAAGATCAAACTGAAACACGGGGAAGAGACAGCAATCCGTGCCCGCATGGAGGAGTTAAAGAAACAGAGAGTGGAAAAACAGCCGCTTGAATATCCGAGTGCGGGAAGTACATTTAAAAGACCGGAAGGATATTTTGCAGGAAAACTGATCATGGATGCGGGATTAAGAGGTTATCTGGTGGGAGAAGCGCAGGTGTCGGAAAAACACTGTGGATTTGTCATCAACCGCGGAAATGCAACAGCGGCAGATGTAAGAACCCTGATGCAGAATGTAGCGGATATTGTAGAAGAAAAGTTTGGTGTCAGATTAGAGCCGGAAGTTAAGATGATCGGTGAATTTTAAACAGGATTTGGATGCGCGCAAAGCGTTTTGAAATGGAGAAAAAAGATGAAGTTCGTAATTTTAACAGGAATGTCAGGAGCAGGAAAAAGTACAGCGATAAAAATGATGGAAGATATTGGGTTTTATTGCGTGGATAATCTACCGATCCCATTGCTGGAAAAGTTTGTGGAACTTACAACATTACAGAGCGCAGAACTGCAGAAAGTTGCAGTCGGCATCGATATCAGAAGCGGACAGTCATTTGATGAGCTGCATGGTGTATTAGACCACATGAAGGATAATGGGGTTGAATACGAGATCCTGTTTTTGGATGCCGAAGATTCTGTTCTGGTAAAACGATATAAGGAAACGAGAAGAAATCATCCTTTAGCGGGCGGCGAGCGCGTGGACAAGGGAATTGAAGAGGAAAGAAAGCGTCTGGCGTTTTTAAAGGAACGCGCAGATTATATTATAGATACAAGCCAGCTTTTGACGAGAGAGTTAAAAGCGGAGTTGGACAAAATATTTATACAGAATCAGGACTATAAGAATCTGTTTATCACAATTTTGTCATTTGGATTTAAATATGGAATACCGGTTGATTCGGATCTGGTATTTGATGTCCGTTTTTTACCAAACCCGTATTATGTGGAGGGCTTGCGGGCAAAGACCGGAAATGATAAAGAAATTCAGGATTATGTCATGCAGTTTCAGGAAGCAAATGTTTTTTTGGACAAACTTGAAGATATGTTAGAATTTCTGATCCCGAATTATATCACGGAGGGCAAGAATCAGCTTGTGATCTCCATAGGATGTACGGGAGGAAAACACAGGTCTGTAACACTGGCAAATGAATTATACAAACGTCTGTCAGGAAAAAAGGGTTATGGACTGAAAATCGAGCATCGTGATATTGGCAAAGATGCTTTAAGGGGAAAATAAAAGATGTCTTTTTCAAGTGAAGTGAAACAGGAGTTAGCAAAGCAGAGTGGAAAGAGCAGACATTGTCAGATCGCTGAACTTGCGGCGTTAGTTGCTTTTGACGGAAAGCGTCAGCAGCTGATCGGGGATGCGGGAGATGTGCTGGATTCGGAAAATCCGCTTCTGCAGGAAAAATATGGACTGTTACTGGCACAGCTGTTCCATGTTAATATAGAAGAGATAGATACATTGCCACTGGAACGCATTCTTGAGACAATCAAGATGTGGAATCAGTCTTTAAGGTGTGCAGACATCACAGAGACGGTAAATGGTATTTTACTGCAGCAGACATGTTGCAGGCGGGCATATATCCGGGGGGCATTTTTAGCAGGTGGATCGATCAGTGATCCGAATAAGTCTTATCATTTTGAGATTGTCTGCCGGGAAATTGCGCAGGCGAAACAGCTTCAGGATGTAATCAACAGTTTTGAGATGGAAGCAAAGATCGTAGAACGAAAGAAACACCAGGTCGTATATTTAAAGGAAGGTGCCCAGATCGTGGATATGTTAAATATCATGGAAGCACATGTGGCACTGATGAATCTTGAAAATGTGCGTATCTTAAAAGAAATGAGAAATTCTGTCAACCGAAAGGTAAATTGTGAGACGGCAAATATCAGCAAGACTGTGGCGGCAGCCGTAAAACAGCTTGGCGATATTGAATATATTAAACAGAATGCAGGCTTAGACAGTCTGCCTGAAAACCTAAAAGAAATGGCGTTGCTGCGGTTAGAGTATCCGGATACACCGCTTAAGGAACTGGGAACATATCTCGATCCTCCGGTCGGAAAATCGGGAGTGAACCACAGGCTGCGCAGGATCAGTGAGATTGCAGATGAGCTGCGTGAAAAAGAATAATGTGGAAATATATTATTGATACGTAGCAGCTGTATTGGAGCATAAACATAAAGTGTGTAAAAAGCAGCACAGGAATGGAGGGTAGTGTGAAAAATAAGATTTTTCACACGTAAGATTTGTGCTAACGCACAAACTTGAGATGCGCAAAAAACAGCGTAAGAATGGAGATTATCATGAAAAAGAGTGTAGTGGTAAACATGCAAAACGACTTAGAGGCAAGACCAATTGCGCTTTTAGTGCAGAAGGCAAATCAGTTTTCCAGCCAGATCTATATGGAATCCGGGGATAATAAGAGAGTCAATGTCAAAAGCATTATGGGCATGATGAGTATGGCTCTTTTAAATGGAGAAGAGGTTGTGATCGATGCTGAGGGTGAGGACGAAGAGGCTGCAGCTGCGGCAATCGAGGAATTCCTGACAAAATAACAGAACAGGTGTAGGGAGCGTATGGAAGAAAAGAAAACATTACTATTTATTTTCAATCCGTTTTCCGGAAAAGCACAGATCAAAAATCAGCTGATGGATATTGTGGATACCATGGTAAAAGCTGGATATGAGGTAACGATTTACCCGACACAGGCACCGGAAGATGCGATACATAAGGTGGAAGTGGACGCAGAGAAATATGATCTTGTTGTATGCAGCGGAGGGGACGGTACACTTGATGAAGTGGTAAGCGGTATTATGCACAAAGGGCTTACCGTGCCTTTGGGATATATTCCGGCGGGCAGCACGAATGACTTTGCAACATCACTGGGAATCCCGAAAGATATGGTCAAAGCAGCCGATGCAGCGGTGAATGGAAGAACATTTCCTTGTGATATTGGTGCATTTAACAATGATTATTTTGTCTATGTGGCAGCGTTTGGTCTTTTTACGGAAGTGTCTTATAAGACAAGCCAGGAGTGGAAAAATGTACTTGGACATGCGGCATATATCCTTGAGGGAATGCGCAGTCTGCATGATATCCCGTCTTTCACTATGCAGGTAGAGTACAATAATGTGCGGATCCAGGATGAATTTATCTATGGAATGATCAGCAATTCCACATCGGTGGGTGGATTTAAGGGAATGACCGGAAAAGATGTGCTTTTAGACGATGGCGTGTTTGAGGTTACCCTGATCAAAAAACCACGCAATCCGATTGAACTCAACGAGATTATTGCATCACTCATCAATCTGGTGGATGATACGGATATGATCTATTCGTTTAAGTCAGATGAAGTAGAGTTCATGGCAAGAGAGGAAGTTCCTTGGACATTGGACGGGGAATTTGGCGGAGCGCATGAGGAAGTTATCGTAAAAAATATCTGCCGTGCTGTCGATATTATGGTTCCGGCAAACAAATGAGAAAGATTGTTATAAATTTAACTTTATTTTTTGAAAGAAGTAATATATAATACCCATAGGGTAAAAATATTAATTTTATGGAGGAATAGCATATGTTAGTATCTGCAAAAGAAATGTTAGACAAAGCAAAAGCTGGTCACTATGCAGTTGGTCAGTTCAACATTAACAACCTGGAGTGGACAAAATCTGTTCTGCTTACAGCAGAGGAGTTAAGATCCCCGGTTATCTTAGGTGTTTCTGAAGGCGCTGGAAAATATATGACAGGTTTCGGTACTGTAGCAGCTATGGTAAAAGCTATGCATGATGAGTTAGGCATCACAGTTCCGGTTGCATTACACTTAGATCATGGTACCTACGAAGGATGCTATAAATGTATCAAAGCAGGATTCACATCCATCATGTTCGACGGATCTCATTACCCAATCGATGAGAACGTTGAGAAAACCAAAGAGCTCGTATCCGTTGCCCATGCAATGGGAATGTCCATCGAGGCAGAAGTTGGTTCTATCGGTGGTGAGGAAGACGGAGTTGTAGGTATGGGCGAGTGCGCTGATCCGGAAGAGTGCAAGAGAGTTGCAGATCTTGGCGTGGACATGCTTGCAGCAGGTATCGGTAACATCCATGGTAAATATCCGGCAAACTGGAAAGGATTAAGCTTCGAGACTCTTGATTCTATCCAGAAATTAACAGGCCAGATGCCGTTAGTACTTCACGGAGGTACAGGTATTCCGGAAGACATGATCAAGAAAGCAATCTCCCTTGGAGTAGCTAAGATCAACGTTAACACAGAGTGCCAGTTATCTTTCGCAGATGCTACACGTAAATATATCGAAGCTGGTAAAGATTTAGAGGGTAAAGGATTTGATCCTCGTAAATTATTAGCTCCAGGTGCAGAAGCAATCAAAGCTACTGTAAAAGAGAAAATGGAACTGTTCGGTTCTGTTGGCAAAGCTGAATAATATTGTCGCACAGACGGAAGTCCACTTTCCATAATGTTATATTTAACAAAGATTTCAGACTTTACATGAATTTATTGTTCAATATAGCAAAATGATAAAAAAGTGAAATTTTCTCTTGCATTTTGGAGAGAAAAGTATTATCTTAAGTTCAACAAAACAAATGTGAGAGATGAACAAGGGCGTTCCAAGTAGCTTGGAATGCTCTTTTTTTGTAAGAAGTTGTCACACAATTTCTCATAAAAGCCATATAGGAGAAATTTCTTACTGACATTCATCCACTTTCAAGGTACAATAAGAAATGAGAATTTAAGATCTCTTACATTTGTTCAAAAAAGCAGGGAATAGTCTCAGGGGATTAGACCGGTGAAGAAGAAAGGATGTAGAACATGAGCGAAACAGGATACTTAAATGTAGCAGAGATTTTTGGCGAGAACGTATTCAATGATGCAGTGATGCAGGAGCGCCTGCCAAAGAAGGTTTACAAGAAGTTAAAGGAAGTAATTCAGGAAGGTCGCGAGTTAGACCTTGAAACAGCAGATGTTGTTGCGCATGAGATGAAAGAATGGGCAATCGAAAAAGGTGCAACACATTATACTCATTGGTTCCAGCCGCTGACCGGAGTAACAGCAGAGAAACATGATTCATTCATTACAGCACCGATGGAGAATGGCAAGGTACTAATGAGCTTTTCCGGTAAAGAACTGATCAAAGGTGAGCCAGATGCATCTTCTTTCCCATCCGGTGGTTTAAGAGCTACATTCGAGGCAAGAGGATATACAGCCTGGGATTGTACCTCACCGGCATTTGTAAGACAGGATGCAGCAGGCGCAACTCTTTGTATCCCAACAGCTTTCTGTTCTTACACAGGAGAAGCACTCGATCAGAAAACACCGCTTCTTCGTTCCATGGAAGCTATCAATGAGCAGGCATTACGTCTTGTAAGATTATTCGGTAATACGACATCAAAGAGAGTTACTCCTTCTGTTGGACCGGAGCAGGAGTACTTCATCGTAGACAGACAGAAATATTTACAGAGAAAAGACCTTATCTTTACCGGTCGTACTTTATTCGGTGCAATGCCTCCAAAAGGTCAGGAGATGGACGATCATTACTTCGGTGCGATTCGTGAGAGAATCGCAGCATTCATGAAGGATGTAAACGAAGAACTCTGGAAATTAGGCGTCAGCGCAAAGACACAGCACAACGAAGTTGCACCTGCACAGCATGAGTTAGCTCCGATCTACGCACAGGCTAACATTGCAGTAGACCACAACCAGTTGGTAATGGAGACATTAAAGAAAGTAGCCGGACGTCATGGCTTACAGTGCCTGCTTCATGAAAAACCATTTGCAGGTGTCAATGGTTCCGGTAAACATAACAACTGGTCAATTACAACGGATGATGGAATCAACCTGTTAGAGCCAGGCAAGACACCTCATGAGAATGTACAGTTCTTATTAGTACTTACCTGTATCTTAAAAGCAGTTGACAAACATGCAGATCTTTTAAGAGAGTCCGCAGCAGATGTCGGAAACGACCACAGATTAGGAGCAAACGAGGCACCGCCAGCAATCGTTTCCGTATACTTAGGAGAGCAGCTTCAGGATGTATTATCACAGCTGATCAGCACAGGCGAAGCTACACACAGTCTTGCTGGACAGAAATTAGAGACAGGTGTTAAGACACTTCCTGATTTTATGAAAGATGCGACAGACCGTAACAGAACATCACCGTTTGCATTTACCGGTAATAAATTTGAATTCCGTATGGTAGGTTCCCAGGATTCTATCGCTCAGCCGAACGTTGTATTAAATACAATCGTTGCAGAGGCATTTGCAGAGGTATGTGATGTTCTTGAAAAAGCAGATGACTTTGATATGGCAGTACATGATCTGATCAAAGAATATGCAACAGAGCATCAGAGAATCGTATTCAACGGAAACGGTTATTCGGATGAGTGGGTAGCAGAAGCTGAGAGACGCGGACTTCCAAATATCCGTTCCATGGTAGATGCAATCCCTGCATTAAATACAGAGAAATCTGTGAAATTATTTGAAAAATTCAAAGTATTTACAAAGGCAGAGTTAGACTCCCGTGTTGAGATCGAGTATGAGACATACTCAAAAGAGATCAACATCGAGGCAAGAGCTGCAATCGATATCGCAACCAAGCAGATTATTCCGGCTGTTATCAAATACACAACCGTACTTGCTGAGTCTATCACTTCCGTAAAAGCAGCATGTGGTGCAGATGTCAGCGCACAGACAGAGATCCTGACACAGGTTTCCTCTTTACTGGCTGATTCCAAGAAAGCACTTGCAAAATTACAGGAAGTAACGGAAAAAGCTGCAGAGATGGAAGAAGGCAGAGATCAGGCTGTATACTACAGAGATGAAGTTAAGACGGCAATGGATGAGTTAAGAGCACCGATTGATAAACTTGAAATGTTAGTTGACAAATCTATGTGGCCAATGCCATCTTATGGTGATCTGTTATTTGAGGTATAAAAATATCTCAAAACAATAATAGATGTGTGAATCCCGGATTTAACAGCGGGTTTGGCAGCAGATGAAAATCTGCTGTCATGACCGCAGACAGGATGGAAAACAAGGAGGAAAATCCTCTGCTCGCCAATGGGCTCGCATTTTTCTCCGAAAAACAAGGAGGAAAATCCTCTGCTCCTGCAAAGGCAGTCGCATTTTCCTTCGGAAAACAAGGAGGATTAGTATGAAGAAATTAGAGATTATTATTAAACCTGAAAAATTAGAAGATCTTAAGGCGTTGCTTGACAGTGAAGAAGTAAATGGTCTTAACATTGTAAATAGCATGGGTTATGGTAATCAGAAGGGTATTATCAAAAATTACCGTGGTGCAGAGTATGCAGTCAATCTATTGCCGAAAATTAAAGTAGAAACAGTTGTGACAGATGAAGTTGCTCCAAAGCTGATCGACAAGATCGTAGAGCAGATTAATACCGGTCACATCGGTGATGGTAAAATTTTCATGTATGAGGTGGAAGACGCGATCCGTATCCGAACAGGCGAGCATGGTGTAGATGCACTGTAAGTTTTTTGGATGAAATGAGGAGTCATCTGAAAAATAAGAAAAGGATCATGAATATAACATTATGAGAAAAATTGAATCAGGAAGAAATCATTATCAAAGGAGATAATTGTGACACAGGGAGAACCTGGGGTCGTGATTATCTTTTTTTATTTCTTCGCAAAACAACGAGGAAAACAAGGAGGAAAATCCTGCCCAGTGTGTTGGGCATTGCTCCTGCAAGAGGCAAATGCTATAAAAAACATAGCATGCATTTTCCTTCGGAAAACAAGGAGGATTTGATTATGGATATGAGTGTATGGTACCTTATGGGTGCAGCGTTAGTATTTTTTATGCAATGTGGATTTGCTATGGTTGAGGCTGGTTTTACCAGATCAAAGAATGTAGGTAATATTACAATGAAGAACCTGATGGATTTTTGTATTGGTACAGTCGCATTTTATCTGTTAGGATACAATCTCTTATGTGGAGATGGCGGATTCATCGGCTGGGGTTTAAACCCATTTGCTCATTTTGGAGAGACAGACTGGTCCGGATTTGTATTTAACCTGGTATTCTGTGCAACGGCAGCAACGATCGTTTCCGGAGCAATGGCAGAGCGTACCAAATTTATTACCTATTGTATTTACAGTTTTATTATCAGTTTATGTGTTTATCCGATCGAGGCTCACTGGGTATGGGGCGGAACACCTTGGCTGACAGATCTTGGATTTACAGATTTTGCAGGTTCTGCATGTATCCATATGGTAGGTGGTATCACCGCTTTCATCGGTGCAGCAATGTTAGGACCTCGTATTGGTAAATATGACAAAAATGGAAAACCAAGACCAATTCTTGGACACAACATTTTAATCGGTGCACTTGGCGTATTCATTCTCTGGTTTGGCTGGTATGGATTCAACGGTGCAGCAGCAACCGATACGATGCAGTTATCACAGATCTTTGCTACAACGACTGTTGCTCCTGCAGTAGCAACCTGTACAGCAATGATCTATACATGGATCAGAAATGGTAAACCGGATGTTTCAATGTCGTTAAATGGTTCTCTTGCCGGTCTGGTAGCCGTTACCGCTGGCTGCGCAAATGTAGATGTGATCGGTTCTTTTATTATCGGTGCGATCGCAGGTGTGCTTGTCTGCGTAGCAGTATATTTTGTTGAGGATAAATTAAAAGTAGATGACCCGGTTGGTGCAGTTGCAGTACATGGCTGTAACGGTATCTGGGGAACAATCGCAGTAGGACTTTTCGATTACAAAGATGGACTGTTCTATGGCGGCGGTGTTCATCATCTGCTGATCCAGTTACTTGGAATCCTCTGCATCGCGGGCTGGACGATCATTACAATGGGAATCGTATTTACCGTCTTAAAGAAAACGATCGGTCTCCGTGTAACTGCACAGGAAGAAATTGAGGGACTTGATTCCACTGAGCATGGATTAGAGTCAGGTTATCCGGATTTCGTATCCAGAGAGTTACATTAATATGCACTAATCTAATTTGATTAGATTGGTGAAATCTAATCCCCTTAGTTAGTATATACATCAACAGTAAAAACCCCGAAGGTGACTTCGGGGTTTTTGCTGTCTATATAGGAAAATCAATGGCTGAGAGATTTTTTTGCGTGTGAAAAATTAGAAAAATTCGCTTGTATGAAACTAAAAAAAATGAAGTGTCTGGGAATTTTCTGGGATTTTTTATAATTCTTATTTCCAGTAACGGGAATTTTGAACAAAATCAATTAAATCTGCTTTTTCAATTCGGAAACTTCCTGCGATGATATGTGCGGGAATTAAATCTTTGTGAATCAAATCTAACATTTTTGATTTGCTGATGTGTAACAGGTCTTGGCACTGCTTACGTGTTAGTAAATCGGGTTCATTTTTAAACATTTTCTGTTGTCTCCTTTGTTTAAATAGTGGTCTATATTGGATGAAATTGTATTAAATAGGAGAGTATCACCCGGAATTAAAACCGACAACAGTGCAGCAGTATAGATTTTTATATGACTATTACCTGAAAGGATTTATTGGAAAGATAAAGCTAAAAAATCTTTTACCATATCATATACAAAAAGTTTATAATAATCTGGTAGAAAAAAAGATGAAGCAGGGTACAGTGAATAATGTAAGAAAGATGATCCGTACTTTGCTGAATGAGGCTGTAAGGCGTGGAATGCTTTCAGCAGATGACAATCCATACCCGAAGGTAAAGGCACCAAGTAACTTGCCGGTAAAGCAGCAAAGAAGTTTTACGGAAGAGCAGAGAGACCAGTTTTTGCAGTATGCGGGAAAAAGTTTATATGCAAATTTATATAAACTGCTGCTCTATACAGGAATGAGGGTTGGAGAGGCTTTAGCTTTAATGATTTGTGATGTTGATTGGGATAACCATGTTTTGCATGTTACCAAGAATTTGCAGAAAACAACGCAGGGGATGTTTTATATAGAAACACCTAAGACGCGGGAAAGTATCCGGGACATCTATTTAGTGCCAGAAGCAGAGGAAGCGTTCAAAAGCCAGTTGGAGTTACGAAAAATTATTGTCGAACCGATACAAGAAGATATAAAGGGCGAGTTTGAAAACTTATTATTTGTAAATACTAAGGGAAAACCCGTAAATGTCGGTTCGGTCAGACAGAGCATCAATCGGATCGTTGCAAAGATTCGTGCAGATGGGAATGATTGTCCGGATATATGGCTTCATGCTATGAGGCATGGGTATGTATCTATTGCGGTGGCAAGAGGTGTGCCATTAGAGGTAGTGCAGGCAAACGTCGGACATACGAGTATTGAGACGACAATGCGTTATTTGGAATTGCAGCCGGATTATATTAGGAAGCAGAGCATGAAGATATCAGATCTTTATCAGACAGAGAAAGCTGATAACAAGTCTATTGAATAGTTGCAGAGATTCCATTATAATTTTAAATAGGAATGTAGAAGGAAAGGGGGGAAACGGAATGCCAGTGATTATGATGTTTTTTATATTGCAGTAAAAAGCGATACAGAAGAACAAATAGCAGAAGCGGAAGAATTATACGTTTGGTAGAGGAATATCTTGAAAAAGATGCAAGTAAGCCCAAATAGGATTTATTTTCAAAAAATTGTCTGGAGACCAGCTATGAAAAGTCAACCATAAATTAGTAAAAAATTTATTTTTCATATCGGTGGTAAAAAAGGGTAACTTTAATAGAGCTCCCTTAGGGTGCTTTTTCAAAATCTATCGATATTGGTATACAGACCTCTTATTTGAGGTTAAATTCGACATTGTCGGTGAGCATCTTCCAGATGACTCTGACAAGTTTGCCGGAACAATGCCCAAGTGCATTGTAGTGAGACCGGCCTTCAGCCCTCTTGGCATCATAATAAGCCTTGAAGGTTGCGTTGTTTCTGACAACGTTCCAAGCTGCATTTACAAGGGCATATCGTAAAACACGAGAGCCACGTTTGGACATCCTTGTTGTCTTAGCCTGAAAGTTACCAGACTGATAAACAGAAGGATCCAGACCAGCAAAAGCAAGCAGCTTGTTTGGATTGGAGAAACGGTGAATATCACCTATTTCACCAAGAATCATTCCACCATTGATATAACCGATACCAGGAATGGTCATGATGACAGAATCGTTGAATTTCATGATATCCGTCATCTCAGCTTCAATCTTTTCTAATTGGCTATCCAGTAACTCGATTTGTTGAATGGTTTGAGTTATCTGAATAGATATAGCGCTGTCGTTAGCACCGACAGACTTCTGTGCGAGAACTCTTAATTC
>ENA-OWYT01000411-OWYT01000411.1-human-gut-metagenome-genome-assembly--contig:-NODE-411-length-16292-cov-8.130258_pt1 | contig 16292 bp, 13 predicted proteins | sample MGYA00249752_ERZ652090 | MGnify/ENA primary metagenome ERZ652090 (study PRJEB26925, sample SAMN05827105) | human gut metagenome | biome: ENVO:2100002; feature: ENVO:00000062; material: ENVO:00002003...
CTTTCAGGATCTGAACCGTGGTCTCATCGGCATGAATCCTGACATGCGACAGCAGCTCGACCTTCATTCTCTCGTGGACCTTCGCCAGCCAGCGCGCGTGCACGTTCATCATCCAGTTCGCCATGTCCTGGCGCGATATCGTCGCGCCGCACGCCTTGAGGTCTGTCTCTATGCGGTAGAGCGGCAGCGACATGACGTACTTGCCGTTGACGATCCAGGCAAGCAGCGACGGCGTCGCAAACGAGCCTGGTATCGGCGGCTCAGGCTGCGGTGCTCGCACGATGACGCCCTTGCGTTCCTATTGAGTTTCACTTGAGTTTCAGGGGCGTTTTTGGGGTGGTGGGACAAACTACTGGGACAGTTCACTCTCCGAAAAATCCTTTACTCTTCGTCCGCTGCGTGTCGCCATGTCCGTGGTGTACGCGCTTTTAGAGTAAAAATGACTGAAACTGCAGGTCAAAAGGCATAAAGAGACCCCCTGAAAACGTTGTTTCCAGAGGGTCTCAATAGTTTTTACTCACCCAAAATCACAGGTGGCTTTACGCTTTTTCGTACGTGGCGGCACACTGCGACACTCTACGGACGGAATTTCGATTGCGCAAAATCCGCTCCAGTTTACTCCCACTCGCCAAAGTAAAACTGGTTCTAAACAATACTGTTTAGGGGATTTGACTCTTAGTTGCTCAATTTGATACCAATTATCCAACCTATACGGCATTGTCGGACTCCTGTTATCAAAAGATTATCAAGCCCAATGTTATCAGCAGAAAAGCAATGGTTTGGATTATCTGTATTATGCCACAAGCAGAGTGCTATTCCAATCAAATAAGGGACTGCTTCAACTGTAGAATCCGTTTTTCAATCTCTCGAATGATCTCGACAAAGACTTGATCTTCGCTTCCGGTCGGATCTTCTAATCCCCAGTTATCGTCAAATGCTCTACCAATGAAAGGACAGCCCACATTGCACCCCATGGAGATTGCAATATCAGGGGCAGGAATATCCGAGATCAGTTTGGAATACTGGGTTTTCTCCATGTCAATCCCGTACAGTTCTTTCATAATGCGGACAGCATCCTGATTGATTTGCGGTTTTGTTTCCGTTCCTGCGGAATAGCTTTCAAACACATCGGAAGCCAAGTGCTTTCCCAAGGCCTCGGCAATCTGACTGCGGCAGGAATTATGGACGCAGATAAATGCCACCTTTTTCTTACTCATATTTGAACCAGTCTTTCGTTTTATTTGCGATTTTTACAAGGAACAGCATCACGGGAACTTCTGTCAGCATACCCACAGAGAGAATCAGGGTATCCCACGGAACGGGAACATTGGAAACGCCCAGCAAAAACATTACAATCGGGACGAAAGCTACCAGAATTATCAAGTCATTGGTGGCCACCTGAACGACAGCGTAAGCCGGATCGCCCTTGGTCAGACTGCTCCACACAAACACCATAGCGGTACAGGGAACAGCACCCAACAGAACCGCACCTGCCAGATATTCCGTTGCCGGTTCCGGCGTAATAAAACCTTTGAAAATGACAAAGAAGAACAGGCTTGCGATGCCGTACATGGTGAATGGCTTAATCAGCCAGTTTGTAACCCATGTGACAAAAACGGGGGTACGGTAGTTTTTGGCAGGCGACGATTGCCGTTCGTATATCGTGGTTCCATCCAGCACCTGCTTTTAATCGTTGCCCTTTTGCATAGGAGACTCAGGGTTCTTGCGAGTTGGCTCTGAAACGATAGATGGGCGCTCTCGCCCATCTATCTACTCGTTTCTTTTAAAGTTCTCTGCCTGCTCCATGACCTTCTCGAAGACCTCCTCGTCCCACTCGGGCGGATAGCCGTTCTTATAGAGCAGTACGGTCAGATCCATGTTGAGTTGGCTTTTGATGTCGTCGCGCGTCGACCAGTCGGCATATTGCGCCTTGTCGTTTACGAGTTTCGAAATCTCTTTTGCAAGCGCAATGCACTTCTCGTCGTTGAAGACAAAACCGTGGTCGTCGCGCACTTTCACCAGGATGTCATAGAACACTTTCTCCTCGTAAGTGACACCCATCCTCTCAAATGAGCTCTTGTCTTCCTTGAGATCGCGAAGAATGCCAATGAGCTGGTCGCTCAGGTTGTCGACAAAATCAGATACGACCTCGCTCGTGAAGGTGAGGTCGTCGCGTGAGTTGTAGGCGTCCACCAACTTGCGAAGGCGCTCATCGAACTGCTGCGCCTTCACCTTGTTGGTGCGTCCGTAATCCTTGATCGCCCGCTTCACGAGCTTCATCAAGGCGTTGAATTTGGTGATGGGCATCTTCATGGCGTTGAGCTCGGCAACCGCCTCTTCGCCGAAGAGGTCCTCGGGGCCGTCGGCGTCGAGGACGCTCTCCACGCCCGTGCAGCTGATCGCCTGCCGCACCATGTCCTCAACGACCTCGTTCATCATCTCGGCGTCGGGCGCGTCGCCTTTGGTCTGCTTGTAGACGATGGAGCGGATCGCCAGGTAGAACTGGGACATCGCGGTCTCGCGGTCGGATAGCTCTCCCGAGGGGAAGCAGATCTGGTACGCGGATTTCAGGATGCGCGTGAGCCCCATGAATCGCGTCTGGAACTCCTTCGAGAGCTGCACGTACTCGGCAGCCCTGTTAAGGCACCCGAGGCGCTCGAGGGGCTTGCCCGCATGGAAGGCACTCGAGTCGAAGTTGACCATGAGGTCGTCGATCATGGCCAGGTGGTTGCGGAAGATGCCGAGGGCGACGGTCAGATCGTCGATGGATCCGGAATCGTCGCCACCGTAGGTCTTGAGCGCCTTCATCATGTTCTCTTTGATGCCGATGTAGTCGACCACAAGCCCCTGGTCTTTGCCCTCGAACACGCGGTTCACGCGACTGATGGTCTGCACTAACGTATGGCGCTGCAGCGGCTTGTCGATATACATGACGGCGAGCGAGGGAACGTCGAAGCCGGTGATCCACATGTCGCATACGACGGCGACTTTGAAGTTCGAGTCATTGTTCTTGAACTGCTTGTCCAGCTTCTTGCGCCATTCCTTGTTGCCGCAGGCGTCGAAGAGGTCCCTCGGGTCGTCCTTGCCGCGCGTGGCCACGATGTTGATCTTTGGCAACGCCTCGAGCTCCTCCAATTGCTCGGGCGAAAGCCTGCTCTCGTCCTCGGCCTTCTTCGCCATGCCCCATTCGGGCCGTACGGCAAGGATGGCGTTGAGCAGGTCGAAGGCATGGGCGCGGTTGGAACAGACGATCATGGCCTTCTGCACCACGCCCGGTTTCTCCCCGCAGAGGCGCTCGTAGTGCTCGACCATGTCGGCCGCGAGCTTCTTCAGGCGGTCGGGGTCGCGCAGCAGCACCTCCATCGAGCTCATGGCGCGCTGGCTCTCCTCGATGGCGTCCTCGGTCGAGCCCTCCTCGGCGCAGCGGTCGTAGTATTCCTGGATCCTCTTCGCCTCATCATCAGAGAGGAGCATGCGCGCCAATCTGGGCTCGTAGGCGATACGCACGGTAATGCCGTCGTCGCTCGACTCCTTCATGGTATAACGGTCGACCACAGGGCCGAACACGGCGATCGTCTCGTCGATGGGCGTGCCGGTAAAGCCCACGTAGGTCGCGTTGGGGAAGCCGTCGCGCAGGTATTTGGCGAAGCCGTAGCGGGTGAAGGCGCCCTCCTCGGTGACCATGAGCTTGGAGCCCACGCCCGTCTGGGTGCGATGCGCCTCATCGGATATGCAGATGATGTTGCAGCGGTCGGAAAGGAGCCCCATCTGCTCGCTAAACTTCTGGATGGTGGTGATGTAGACGCCACCCGATTCGCGCCCGCGCAGCGTCTCCGCCAAGTCGTCGCGCGTCTCGATGCTGCGCACGTTCTCGTCGTGCAGGAACCGCTTCGCGGTCACGAACAGCTCGCTTGCCTGGTTGTCCAGATCCTCGCGGTCGACGATGAGCACGATGGTGGGGTTGCCCAGCTCCTCGCTGCGTCGAAGCATCATCAGTCGCGAGAGAAAGAGCATCGTGTAAGTCTTGCCGCAGCCAGTGGCGCCGAAGTACGTGCCGCCCTTGCCGTCGCCTTCGGGGCGCAGGTGCTCGCAAATGTTGTCGAGCATCCTCGTCGCGGCGAAGTACTGCGGGTAGCGGCAGACTATCTCGGTGGAGCTCTTGCTGTCGTCGGGGAAGAAGACGAAGTCACGAACGATCGCCAGGAAGCGGTCGGGCGCGAAAGCGCCCTCGACCATGGTGTAGAGCGAGCTGATGCCGTTCGACACCTTGTCGACGTCATTGGCCTTGTTCCAGGCGTAGAAATACGAGTACGGGGTGAATACGGTGCCGATCTTGTTGTTGGCGCCGTCGCTGACCGCGGCGATGCAGCAGTACTTGAGCAGGCTCGGGATGTCGCGCGCGTAGCGGATGGTGATTTGCTTCCACGCGTCGTGGATGGTCTTATCCTCCTCGACGGCGGTCTTGAACTCGAGGATGGCGAGCGGTATGCCGTTCACGAAGCACAGGAGGTCGGGGCGGCGGGTGCGCACGTCCTCGACCGTGTATTGGTTCACGATGAGGAAGTCGTTGTTCGCGATGTTGTCGAAGTCGATGTACTCGATGTGAACGGCAGGCTTGCTTGCATCCTCGCGCAGAAGGGTGTACCCCTCGTTGATGAGCCAGAACGCTCGCCGGCACCCGTCGTAGAGCGGGGTCGAGGGGATGCGCCTGAGTTCGCCCACGAGCGCCTGGAGCTCGCCCTCGGTCAGGCTGATACCGGCATAGCGGCGTTGAAGGCTCGACTTCAGCCGGTCTTCCATGAGCGGCTCGTCGTAGCGGCGGTGCAGCTGCTCGCCGTTGGCATAGCTCCAGCGCACGCCGTCGGCGTCCTGCTGCTGGAACAGCTCGATGATCGCTTGTTCAAGCTCGTCCTCGGTGAACTTGCCGTCTTCGAATTTAAGGTCTGCCGCTTCCATACTTGTCTACTCTTTGTCGGTCGTTTCCTGGATGAGGTATGTGTCGAGGGCGCACGCCAGATTGACGGCAAGGTTTGCCATTGGGCCGTTAATCTCGCGCCCCGTCGTCCCGGAGCCGTGCGCCGCCGCCTTGTTGCGGATGATGGGAAGCGACATGAGAACGCTGCTCTGGAAGGCCTCGGGCTTAAGGCCGTCCGGGAGGGGCAGCTTTCTGACCTCGAGCAAACGCTTAATAAGGCCGTTGGCCGCCTCCATCTCGGACCCCGAGCCCAAGATGACCTTGAGGACGCTCTCGTAGCTCTTCTCGGCATTGATCACGGCCTCGGCGTAGTCGCCGCGTCCCAGGAAGTCTATGGCCTTTCTCAGCTCGTCGTAAGCCCCCTGGTAGAGGGGGTCCGCATCTTTGAGTTCCTTCATCTCGCCGAGGGCCTTGAGCTTCAGGTCCTGCTCGAACTGTTTGGGATCGATCTTGACCAGTCGCCCATCAACGAGGAGCCAGGGGATGTCAGTCTCGCGGAGCACCTTGTTGATCTCTCCGCGGAAGCCGCCCTTGCCGTTTTCGGCGTCGTCGGAAAGCTCCTCGTATTGGAGCTCTATGAGGTCGAAGAGGCGCGGTGTGTAGACGTTTGCAAGGGCGTGGACCTCGTCAAGACCCGAACCCATGCACGTCATGTCCAAGTCGACGACCCGATAATCAACATGCTCGTTGAGCTCCTCGATTGCAAGATAGAGGGCGTCAGTATTGACGGCGTAGCTATCGTAGCGATTCGGCTGAATACTAATCGGTTCGCGGAAGTCCTCCATGACGCGTGCTATAAGGACTTTCGCGCTATAGGGGACGCTGCTGCCGTCATCTTCACCAAGCCAATTTGACTCATCCTGAAGCAGCTCCCCATAACGCTCAGAGAATAGGCGCCCCAAATTACCTCGACGCCTCCTCGATTGAGCCCCGGATAAGGATGGGGCATATGTCCTTGAGCTGGGCCTTGACGTGGGCGTTGATTCGTGCCCTCGCCCAATACGCGATTCTCAATTCAGCAATAGCTTTAATTGTTTTACTGTCAGGAATGGGTATTTCGCAAGCTAAGAAGCGGTCAATAGCCATGCTACCTCGGATACTGTCATCGCAAATAAACCAGCCATTGCGACCAATTTCCGCACGGGAGAACCAAGCCATTAGAAACACTGCCATATCGGTATTCGATGCCATGAAAACAGAATACGCTGGTGAAACAGCGATACAGGAGTCCGTTTCGTTCACCGCAATCGGATAAGAGGCATCTCTGCCGACATGAAGCAGATTACATGCGATCTGTCCTGGTTTGACCAGCTTGTATTTAAGCAAGTCCTCACTACTTGCCTTGGAGAGCATAAACTCTTTCTTGATATTGATACCGTAAGCTACATCGCACTTACCGTCAGTATTACGGATATCAACCTCACGAAGGTGCTTTCCGACAGGTTCCCACGTACTTGATTCCTTGCAGCGATCAAGAAGCGCGTCACATGTCAGCTTAAGGTCGTCGAGTCCCTGCTCATAAGCCCGCTGGTTAGCCAACATCGCCTCATAGATGGCAACATACTTCCGTTGCACCTCAATCGGCGGCAGCAGGATTTCGGTTTCGCAAAAATCTTCCCAATTGAAAAACTCTGTCGAACTGCCCCATGAGTTTTGAATAACGTAGCGGTCGTACTCGGCGCGACAAACGTACAGATAAAGCCAGCCAGGACAAAGCTTGCCTTCGTTAGCCACGCGAAATACAACATAGTCCTCGGTAACGATATGGGGTACATCGTCATAGTTGTACGTGATACTAAACTTCGACCCATTGCGTGAAGTCCTATGGTTAAAGAAAAATTCGCCAGGCATCACTATTTGAAACTTTGTAAAGTCACGAGAAGAGACGTCTGCCTTCGTCCGTATCATGAGCTTTTGGTTATTGACGCCGCGGACATCATCAATCCCATAAACGGCTTCACTATTGGGACGTTCAACAAGCTCTAGATAATGCCACAGGTTAGCTTTAGTCAATTCCATAGCCAATGCCCTCGAACGCGGCCTCGAGCATGGCCTGAGACTTCTTCTCGGTAGCCAAAAGCTCCTTCATCTCGGCCTGGATGCGGCCCATTTCTTTTTCGTAGTCGATGCCCAAATCGTGGTCGATGAACTCGATGTACTTGCTCGGCGTAAGCGCGAACCCATGGCTCTCGATAGTGAGTCCGTCAGAGTCGTCGCCCTTGATGCGCACGGATTTGCACAGCTCTGGCACGTCCTCGTAGCCGCCGTCAACGCAGCGCCAGCTCTCGAAGATGTCTTTGACGCGAGCGATCTGCTCAGACGTGAGCACGGTCTTCTTCTTGTTCTTGTTCTTGTCGTACGTGTACTTTTCGATATTCTCGTCCCACGTGCGTAAATCCATGAACAGCACTTCGCCGCGGCGGTCGCGCAGCTTGCGGCCAGCCTTTTCGCAGGCCCCCTTGTTCATGTTCAGAATCCAAAGCGTCACCGAGATATCGGTGGTGTAGAACATGTCGCGAGGCAGCACGATTATGGCCTCGACTTTGTCGTTCTCGAGAATCTTCTGGCGTATAGCGCCTTCGTCGCCGTCGGCGTTAAGGGCACCATTGGCGAGCAGAAAGCCCGCAACGCCGTGGTTAACGTCGAGCTTCGAGAGCATGTGCAAGATCCACGCATAGTTCGCGTTTGATACCGGGGGCACGGGATAGCCGGTCCAGCGAGAGTCCTTGGTAAGCTCATCCTTTCCGCGCCAGTTCTTAAGGTTGAAGGGCGGGTTGGCCATGATGTAGTCGACCTTCTTGTCCTTATGCTGGTCATTCTCGAAGGTCGAGACGGCTTCCTCGCCGAGATTGTTCGATATGCCGCGGATGGCAAGGTTCATCTTGCATAGGCGCCACGTGTTGGGGTTTGACTCCTGCCCGACCACCGAGATCGCACTGCTGTTGCCGTGGTGGCGTTCAACGAATTTGTGAGACTGCACGAACATGCCGCCGGAACCGCAACATGGGTCGTAGACGACTCCTTCGTACGGCTCGATGAGCTCGGCTATGAGCTGAACGACGCAGGCGGGCGTGTAGAACTCGCCGTCCTCCTTGGAGCTGCTGACGGCGAACGTCTGCAAGAAATACTCGTACACGCGCCCGATAAGGTCTTCCTCGTGGTAGCGTTTCTCGCTGATCTTAGCAATCTCGTCTATGAGCGACTTAATGGAGCTCTTGGTTGCGCCGAGCGTGGCGAACAAGCCCAACGGCAAAGCGCCCCTGAGCGAGGGGTTTGCCTTCTCCGCCTCGCTCATGGCATTGTCGATGATGGTGGCGATTGCGTTGTCGCCTGCGTGATCGACAAGGTAGGTCCACCGTGCGGGTTCGGGTAAATAGAACACGTTGACCGCGTTGTAGAAAGAAGGCTTCTCAAGGAACGCCGGGATGTCGCCGTACTGTTCGATGAGCTCCTTGCGGCGATTTCCAAATTTATCACCAGCGAACTTCAGGAATACGAGGCTAATAACAGCGTCGCGGTTCTTCTCCATGCTACCGACGCCGCGGAGCGCGACGCGGCAGTTCCACAACACTTGCTCGAGCGTAAGCTCGGAATCGTTCTTCTTGGTGCTTTTGCGTGCCATAAGGCTCCTAAGGGCTAGAAAAGCGGCAAGAATACCGTTACAGATAAGTAACCGCTCGTGATGCTCAGTCCGTGACAGTTTAACATTCAATGGGACATAAAACCCGTGCTAGACATGCCTATGGACTACAGATGTAATACGGACGGAGTAGTGAATTCTTCGATTGTCCTACCGCCTCCTTGCAAGCAGCTGCCAACGCCCGCTCGTCCGTCCCAGTTTGCCCCAGACGGCCCTCCGGGGCTGGTCTCGGATCTGGGGGCGTGCGGCATGGAATCAGGCATGGGCACTGAGGCTTTGCGGGTATGGGATGCTGCCTGTCGACGGTTGCAGGGACGCTCAAGGGAATTGGCGGCGACGTCGCGGCGAGGACGGAGGCGGGCTCCCGAGTCGCGGCGCTTCGGTCCGAAACGGGACGGCGTTTCCCGCGCCGCTTGCGGCCGATATGCGCACGGGACCGCTGACTGCGAGGTGGTTCTCCATGCGGAACGGCTACGGTGCTGCGCAACACGTCCATTGAGAGAAGGAGGCGAGCTGATGTTGGGCTACGAAGAGAAGTTGGAGCGAATCGAGCTCATCGATGCCGTGTGTGATGCCGGGAGGCTGGCGAGGGGCCTGGACCAGTTGCTCGAGTTCCTGGCGCACGCTGACCAGCTGGACCCGCTCGACGTCGAGGGGATTCTGGCCCTGAGGTCAATAAGCGAGAGGTGCTCCGAGCGCATCGCGACGCCGCACGCATCCTGGAGGTGCAGAACGAGGTCCTCTATGCCGAGGAACGCGACAGCGACCTCGTCAATGCCGAGGTTTAGGCAGCGCGCAATCAAGCGGAGGGGTACCAAAACCCCTAACGATGCAGATGCGCGTCGCTTTCCGCGATTCATGCACAGTGAGTTAATGCCCCTAAACGCAATCTTCCGCACATGATGGCCTTCCCGCCAAGGCACGTCATGCCATGGCGTATAATGACAATGTATTGCACATTGCAAACATAGGATGGACGACATGGGCTACGCCGACATGATCCGCAACGACGCGAACCCCACCGATATCAGGGAGTACCTGGTAAGCGGCGAACAGACCGCGATCACCGTGAGGATCCCCGACACGCTGCGCGACGCCGCGAAGGAGGCCGCCGCCCTCAAGGGCACGAGTTTCTCGGCCCTCGTGCGCGAGTGCCTCATCAAGGAGCTCACGGATGGCAGGTAGTGCGGACATCCCATCAGCGTCACAACGTGATGGAACTTCTCGAGGTGATCGTGCGCCACTTGGCGTCGACTTCACCTGGGGTATTGATCGCAGCGGGACGCTGCACACGCGGCACCTCAAGGTTGAGGACAGGTGGGGCATCCTGCTCGACCGAGGCCTGGACATCTGGCAGCGCTTCGACAACAACGACACCTTCAGCATCGAGGCCCTCATGCCGGAGATGCGCCGCGTGAAGGCGTTCGAAATCACGTACATGAAGGTTGGGTAGGTATAGTTGAACGAAACATTCAACGTTAAAGACGCGCTTAAAGAGAAGTCCGACGAGTTAAAGAGGTCGCTCGGCCTTCGGCTAGGCCACCCCGTCTCTCAAGGGGATTTAAGCGAGGAAGAGTGGCTAGCTTTTCTCAACAGCTTTCTTCCGAAACGCTACGCCGCCTCAAAGGGGTTCGTCTTCGATAGCGCGGGCGGAACGAGCGAGCAGATAGACGTAATAATCTACGACCCACTTCATTCCCCTCTGATCATGAAGACCAGGAATGGCGAAAATTACGTCACCGCAGAGAGTGTTTACGCCGTGTTCGAAGTTAAACAGGACGTCAACAAGGACCACATTGAATACGCGAACGCAAAGATTCAATCGGTTCTCGACCTGAAGAGAACATCAAGAGGCATGATTTCAGCCGGTGCATCCGTACCTGCACGAAGCTTGACTCCGATTATCGGCGGGCTTTTAACCACGCGGTCAGAAAGTAAGCCCGAGACGATCGAGAAGAACATGTCCTCCTGTCCCAATGTTGACATTGTTTGTGCAGCTGAGGATGGGACGTTTCATAAATATGAAGGCGAGGTTCAAGCCTCAAATGGTGACGAGGCGGTCTTCTCCTTCTTTTATCTGCTCCTTGACGAATTGTTCAAGCTCGGCACCGTTGCTGCAATCGACATAAGAGATTATGCCGACCTTTCCCTGGAATCGTTCGAGATAGCGAGGTAAAAGAATGTCTTTGCAATCGGATTTCCAGACATTTCTATCGGATATTGAGCCTAGCAAAACGACGGTCGATCAGATAAGTGCCGCTCACAAGGCTTTGAGAGAGTATCTTTCAGCGCATGAGTATTATGGCGAGCATTGCGTTCACACGTATTTGTCCGGGTCATACGCCAAGCACACTTCTATTCGCCCAGCAAAGAATGACGACAACCGAGATGTCGATATCATCGTCGAGACAGATTACGACTCCGATGCCAATTCCGCCAACGTCATCATTGAGCTACGAGACATCCTCCTCGACTCTTCAAAGTATGCGACTGCTCATCTTCAGACGCATTCCGTTGGAATATCCTTCTCGAACCTTGACATCGATGTAGTTCCGCTAGCAGCCAATGGCGAAACTTGCTTTATCGGGTGCATAGACGATGGTAGGTGGACCGAAACGAACCCAAAAGGGCACATCGAGTGGTCAACCGCTGTCAATGCGGAACATGACGGCAGATTCAAGCCCGTTGTCAAAATCATGAAATGGTGGCGTAGGGAAAACTGCCCCGAGGAAGAGCGCTGGCCCAAAGGCATCACTCTTGAGAAGATCATCGCCGATCATTATCCAGATGATGTGATGCTTTACGAGGACATCGTCGTGCAGTTAATGGAGAATATAGCGGAATCTTATGATGGCCTTCTTGCCGACAGGATCAAGCCACAGGTGATTGACCCCTCGTTGACCACAAACGATCTTGCTAGCGGATACCGGAGAGAAGACTTCGAGGCGTTCGTTCGGGCAATTCACTCTGCACTCGCCTTGATTAGCGAGGAGGGATCTACGAACTCTACTTGGAGGAAGATATTCGGTAATAGATTCCCAGCAGGCAGCCGAAACGGGTCTGCTCTTTCCCCAGCATATCTTTCGACAGCGGCCGCGCTTTCCGTTCTGCACCGCAAAACCCCGCCATGGCCGATGGCATGTCAAAGACCTGGGGTGATTGTGGTCGCCGATGTCACCTACCCGGATGGAAAACGCGAACGCATCACGACTAACGACCGGGTCATACCGAAGAAATGCGAGATTGACTATAAAGTACTTCGGCCGCTGAGCCTTGCCACTGCCAAAGTTAAATGGCAAGTTGTCAATACAGGTGCCGAAGCACAAGCGGCCAACCAACCTCGCGGCGAGTTCAACGATTCGGATACTGAAAGAGGCGGGCGGCATGAATCAACGGCATACAGGGGGCGTCATTACGTACAGTGTTTTCTGATAAAAAACGGTAGGTGCGTTGCTCGCAGCAAAGAGTTCTTCATCAACGTTGAATAGCGGTTCCAACTAACGCCCTGGCATCGACTTTATAAGCCGAGATAACGTTAAGGGAAAGATACTAAGGAATACGAGGATGGATGCAGGAAAATCTACGATAAGCGGCGTGTTCAACGGATCGCGTCTGCTCGAAATCCCCTTCTACCAAAGGGCGTACGTTTGGGGAGAAGAGCAATGGGAGCGCTTTCTCGGCGACATGGAGTTCGTTACGGCCTCTAAGCGACCCTACTTCCTGGGCTCGATCATCCTGAAGCAGGCGTCCTCCGGCAACACCTGGTCGGAGGTGTCCGAGGTTCGCACCGTCATCGACGGACAGCAGCGCCTCACGACCATGGTCATCTTCTTCAAGGCACTTTGCGCAAAAATCGACGCGGACAGGCTGTTCGAGCGAGACTTCGTTCTGGAGACCGGCGAGGTCGCCTTGAGACATGGCAAGTACGACCGGCAGGATTTCGAGAAGGTCGTCAGCGCTGCAAGCTGCGAGCCCGTTGAGGGCTCCTCGGCCATAATCCGTGCCTACAATTACTTCCTCAAGAACATCGACACGGAGAAGATTGACAGGAACACGATCAAGTCGAACGTCCAGTTCGTCTGCATCGACCTCACCGAGGGCGAGGACGAGCAGCAGATATTCGACACCATCAACTCGCTCGGGGTGCGCCTGACGACGGCAGAGCTCCTCAAGAACTACTTCTTCAACCGCGAGAACGAGCAGGCGTTCAAGGAGTGCTGGGAAGACGTCTTCGAGCCCACGGCTGAGAAGAGGGAGTATTGGGAGCAGGAGATCGTTACCGGGCGCATCAAGCGCACGCTCGTCGACCTCTTCTTCGACGCGTTCCTCCAGATTCTGGTCCAGGACAAGAGGCGTGGCGTCACGACCGAGGACAAGCTCTTCTATTCGCGCACGTCCAACCTTTTCCACTCCTACAAGGACTTCATCGGCAGGTACTGCAACGGCGACAAGGGCGAGCTCCTCGACAGCATGAAGGCATATGCCGAGGTGTTCGAGTCCACGTTCGACCCGAGCTGCTGCGACGCGGACATCCCCTCCGCTCCCGGCGTCGAGCGACTGAACGTGCTGATATTCGGCCTTAAGAACTCGACGCTCATCCCGTATGTGCTCTACGTTCGAAAGAACGCGGAATCTTCGGACGAGGAATCCGAGGTCTACGCCCTGCTTGAGAGCTACATCGTCCGCCGAATGCTGGTTCAGGCGACCACGAAGAACTACAACAGGCTGTTCACCTCGCTGATCCTGAACGAAGTGAAGGACGCCGAGGCCCTGAGGAAGGCGCTTGAGGCCAATGAGGAGGCGACGACGTACATGCCCGGCGATGCCGAGGTTCGGACGGCGTTCGAGGAAAAGTGCCTGTACAACCTGCAGTCCAAGGGCGTCCTCTATCTCCTGGAAAGCGCCATACGCCCAGGCATGAGCAGCACGGCCTTGCTCGGGTTCAACCAGTACACCCTCGAGCACATGATGCCCAAGAAGTGGCGCAACAAATGGGGAGCCCTCGACGAGGAGGCCGCGGCGCGAAGGGACAGGAAGCTCCTCACGCTCGGCAACCTCGCCATCATCACGCATTCGCTCAACGCCTCCATCCGCGACGCAGATTGGACCACCAAGAAGCAGGGAAAGGGATACAAGGACGGCCTTGCCCTCTGCGCCGCCGGCCTTGCGACGATGGCCGGCGCCTTGGAGAAGGAGTCTTGGAACGAGGGCGACATCGCCGATCGTGCCGAATGGCTGGCGGACAAGGCGATGGAGGTCTGGCGCTAGGCCTACCTTCGTCCCATTTCAAAGATGCTTGCGGTGTCGGAGCCTGCGTCCATGACGGTTGCTGTCGGCTTCTTCAAAGGTGCGGCTTGTTGCGACGTCTCAATCGCTGGCACGTCAACTAGCTTGCCGAGGCCGTCGGGCTGACCGATTCCTCCGAATGCCGCCCCGTGCCCTGCCGTCTTGAAACACGGGTTATAGGCCAAAATGTGTGTCCGTTTTGGCTTGTGTTCCTTTGTGGCAGTGGGCGTTTCTCCTGTTCGAGTTGTATGGGCGGGGAACTCGAGGTCGGCCAGAATGTGTGTCCGGAATGGCCGGTCAGGCCTTGCGGCACAACGGTTGAGTGACTTTCGAGTTGGCGTGGCAGATTGGGTGGATGAACACACCTTGTTGCGCCGTGTGCGGCGAGCCGATGAAGCGGAACGGAAGGACGAGCTCGGGACGGATCAGGTGGCGGTGCCGGAACGCCGGCTGCGGGAGCTCACGCACCCAGTCGCGCGACAACAGCGCCCGTGATCTGCGGTGCGGTCTGGACTGGCTGTTCTCGAAGCAGTCGCAGGCCGAGCACCGGCTGCCGGCACGCACGCTGCGCCGCCGGTGCGAGCTCATGTGGGGCCTGTGGCCGCCCGTGCCGCTGGTGGACGAGGTGCATCATGTGGTGCATGTGGACGGCATCCACCTGCACCGCGACGCGGTGGTCCTGATCGCGGTGGCCGGCGGGCACGTGATCGGCTGGCACGTCGCCAAAAGCGAGAAAGCGGCGGCATGGCAGTGCCTGATGGCACGCATCGCGCCGCCCGACGTGCTCGTATGCGACGGCGGGGGCGGCGTCCTCAAGGCCGCGAAGGCCACGTGGCCGGATACGCGGATCCAACGGTGCCTGTTCCACGTGCAGGCCAACATCCTCGAACTGACCGGCAGGCGGCCCCGTCTGGAGGCCGGCAGGCAGCTGCGCCGGGTGGCCCTGTCCCTGCCCCGCGTCGGGGACGCGGGCGGCGCGGCCGAATGGCTGGTCTCCTACAACCGGTGGGAGCAGGACTTCGCCTCGTTCCTCGACGAGAAGAGCGAATACGCCGACGGCAGTGTGAACGACATGCACCAAAGGCTCGTCAAGGCGCGGCGCATGATCCGCAGACGCATCCGGGAGGGTCAGCTGTTCACGTTCCTCGACGAGGGGCTCGCGTCCGTCGGCCCGGTGCCGTCCACGAACAATCTCATCGAATCATGGAACGCGCGCCTGCGCGACATGCTGCGCCGCCACCGTGGACTGCGGCTGGTCAGACGGCTGAAGGCGATCTGCTGGTGGTGCCATCAGCACACGGCGCATCCCGAGACCGACGCATGGCTCGCGGCCAACGCGATGCCCGATGAACGACTCGAGCGCCTCTACCGGCAGGCATGGGAAAGGAGCCCGCAAGGCCAGTACGAGACGTTCGGCATCCCCGCAAGATACGGCACCGGCATCGACTGGAACGAGTTCCACACACGGGTCGAATGGCAGTCGAACGACTAGACCGCCGGACACACATTTTGGCCTATAACCCTGAAACACGGGGGAGCAAATGGCGAAATCGCAGGTGAAGGAGAGTAAAAAAGCAAAGAAAAAGCCTCCGTCCCAACGCGGGAACGGAGGCTCGATTACCGTATTTGCTCACCGATGCCGCTGGTGGCTTTGTCATGAGTCGCATACGAAACGAAACTCAGCGGTACACCACGGCACTCAAAAGAGCAGGTCAAAGCCCTATCGGCTTTACTCCCATTCGATGGTCGCCGGCGGCTTGGAGGTGCAATCGAGGACGACGCGGTTGATCTGGCGGCATTCGTTGGTGATGCGCGTGGAGATCGTGGCGAGCACATCGTAGGGGACACGGGACCAGTCGGCGGTCATGGCGTCTTCCGAGCTGACCGGGCGCAGGACGATCGGCGAGCCGTAGGTGCGCTCGTCGCCTTGGACGCCGACAGAGTGAACGTCAGCCAGAAGCACGACCGGGCACTGCCAGATGTCGCGGTCGAGACCGGCCTTGGAGAGTTCCTCGCGGGCGATGGCGTCGGCCTCGCGCAGCAGGTCGAGGCGCTCCTTGGTGATCTCGCCGATGATGCGGATGCCCAGACCCGGGCCCGGGAAGGGCTGACGCCAGACGATTTCGTCGGGCAGACCGAGCTCGGTGCCGATGGCGCGCACCTCATCCTTGAACAGAGTGCGCAGCGGTTCGATGAGCTGGAACTTGATGTCCTCGGGCAGGCCGCCGACGTTGTGGTGGCTCTTGATGACGGTAGACTCACCGCCCAGACCGCTCTCGACGACATCGGGGTAAATAGTACCCTGTGCAAGGAAATCGACCTTGCCGATCTGCTTTGCCTGTTCCTCAAAGACGCGGATGAACTCCTCGCCGATGATCTTGCGCTTGCGCT
>ENA-OWYT01000437-OWYT01000437.1-human-gut-metagenome-genome-assembly--contig:-NODE-437-length-15447-cov-6.042360_pt1 | contig 15447 bp, 13 predicted proteins | sample MGYA00249752_ERZ652090 | MGnify/ENA primary metagenome ERZ652090 (study PRJEB26925, sample SAMN05827105) | human gut metagenome | biome: ENVO:2100002; feature: ENVO:00000062; material: ENVO:00002003...
GATCTACACCCTAGAGTTCGTCGGCAGCGTCAGATGTGTATAAGAGACAGATAAAGATCACCGGAAGTGAATCAAAATAAGCATCTGCCACACCGGAGAGCAGATTGGCAGCTCCCGGGCCGCTTGTAGCATAGGCGCAGCCGCAGGCATCCTTCGCCTGAGCATAGCCGCAGGCCGCAAAAGCAGCTCCCTGCTCGTTATAACTGGAATGACTTCTGGCATCCGGATTCTTCTCGATGGAATCTACCAGATGTGCAATCATGGTTCCCTGATATCCAAAAAAATCATGAATTCCTTTTTTTTCAAGAAAATCTACAACATAATCTGTAAGCTTCATCTTATTAGACATATTCTTTTACCTTCTCAAGAAGCGGTGTCCTTCCTGTTTTCTCCAGATAATTCATATATATATCCAGTATTTCCGGATCCGCTTCAAATATTTCATCATACTTCAGACATTTATTCATCATTCCTGTATATTCCGAAAAAATGTTTTCCAGCTGAACGTAATCCTGGTTCTTATACAGGTTGCGGATATATCCTGTTTTCTTCCTGTATGCTCTTGCACAGGTATATTTTGTTCCGCAGAACTTCGCGTATGTCCAGCACTGGTTAAAGTACTGTTTATAGTTCATTCCGTATTTTCTGCGGGCCTCTCGCCTTTTTCTTTCAGCGGCAAGTTTTTTTGCCTCTCCGCCGTACTGCTGCATAAATTCTTCACAGGGAATCAGTGCACTGCATATAGTTGTAGGTGCTGGACGATAATTTTCCGGCGCCTTATCTGCGTAATTTTTTCCAAAGGCAATGGTGAGATATTTATCGGTATCTCCCGGAACAAAAAAGCGTTCTCCCTCAAGTTCCACTTCCTGTGGGTTCTCAAAAATATATGCAGGATAATAAATATTCTGGTTCTGGAAACGAATCACATAAGTCTGAACGTTTTTCTGGGGCTGATGAATCAGATCCCGGAAAATACTTTTTGCCAGCCAGCCTCTTCCACAGAGTGAAAGGAAACGCACCATCCAGATACATGCAAAATCCCTTTTAGTTTTCCACTGACCGTTTTTTCCGCGGATTTTTTTCCAGCCATCTTCCCGCATCCGGTTCCACATATATTTTTTCTTCGGGCCATACTCACATTGCAGCGGTACAATCTTTACCGCCATTCCGGGATATTGATATCTTCCGTAGTTATCCATGGTGTAATACAGCGTATCCTTATCTGTATACCGGAGAAAGAATCCCGGGAAGCGTTTGTTATTATCCATAGATTCCAGTGTTCTTCTTAATTCCGGTTCTTCCTCAAATGCGTTTTTGAACCGCTCCATATCGCCGGTTTTCATGTATACATTCCCGGCTGTGGGATTCTGCGGAAAAGGTCTTCCGGTTACCGCGCAGAGGGTAAAGTACGGAGATAGAAAATATGTGATTTTATTTTTTCTGCATATGGTATCTATTTCTTTAAGAAGTTCCAGTATTTTCTGCTGTTCTCTGTTCAATACACTCTGCCTCATTTCTGTTGATTTTTCATAATTATACGATCTTTTTCAGAAGCTTTTGGATCTCTTCCTGGCTTCCATATTTGTCCAGCCAGACACTTAAAAATTCCGAGACATCTGCTTTCTTTGCAAAAAATGCCGCTCTTCTGCTTCCCTTATAAAGATCTTCCAGAAAAATTCTGGAAAGCTCTGTTTTGAGATATGGATGCTGCATATTCTCCAGGGCTTTGAAGTAGTTTTCAAATGCTTCTTTTGTCTGTCCCTGTTTTCTGCGGATATCTCCGAGAAGTTTATAGGTTTCTCCCTGCCACTGTTTATGGAACAGAAAGCTCCGTACTTCTTCTGCCAGATATTCCATCTCGCTTTCATCATCTGTACAAATCAGTCTGGTATGGTAAGCTGCCAGAACTTCCGGATATCCAAATCTCTGCCATGCCTGGGTAAGTGCTTCCCTGTAAAGCATCTCTTCTGAAAGAGCCTCTTTTTCTATCTTATCAGAAATGCCTGTTTTCAGGTAAAGTTCATTTACCAGTTCTTCCAGTTCTGCTTTTGTCCGGACAGCAGATACTTTTGCCAGATAAAGTGCTCCGTCAATTTCCTCATCTTCCGGCATCAGTTTTTTCCAGAGTTCCATCATGGAAAGGGCCTCGTCTTTCTGATGGCCGTCCAGAAGTTTTCTGCATTCTTTTATTGCGGATGTTTTTTTATCTTTAAAGAACTTGTCCAGTTCCAGATGTACAATTCCGTTGTTTGTGCATTCCCTTGCACGGGCATAACCGGATAACGCTTCTTTCCAGAGCCCTTTTTTCCAGAAAAGATCTCCCTGATATTTCATAAAATATCCGTCCTGTGGAAAGAGCTTTCTGCAGGATGCCAGGAATTTTTCCGCTTCAGAAGTATTCCCGGACTCTTCCATGCGTGCCATGATAAATCTGCACTTAAATTTCACAAATCCCGGAGCATCCGGATATTTTTTCAAAAGATCATCAACTATTGTTTCCGCTTCTTTCATCTCACGGAATTCATAATGAGTGGCTGCTTTTCGGAACAGGCGGATGTCTTCCACGGTCTGTTCCATTTCCGGAGTAAGGTGATCCAGTTTTCTGCGAACCTCATACATTCTCCATGCCTTGCCGACCCGTTCCGTATAAATCAGTGTCAGCATGGCTGCCTGGAAAACAGCGTCTTCCACAGGAACCAGAGTCGGATGATAAAACGGCTGGATTCCCTTGTAATCTTCACGTCCGATAAATTCCACACTGAGCTGTGTGCGGTAATAACTGTCAAAAATCTCATTCAGCACATCGTATCGTTTTTCCAGAAGCAGTGTTTCCAGGGATTTCTCCGATCTCAGGAGCCTTGCTTCCAGATCTTTTGCAATTACACCTGCACGGATGCGGTTTCGTTTCTTATCCAGTTTATGGTCGCCTTTTGCCATCAGAAGGCAGTAAAATTTCCGGAAAGTCATCTGCCTGCGGATTCGGTTTTTGTCGATCCTTGGCATATATTCATCCCGGATCTCCTGATAAGAAGCACCCGGAACATAAATAGACTCATGGGATTCTCTTTCCCCATGAGGCGGTATATAAGACCATTCATCTCCGTAATGCCAGATCAAGTAATCACTTGTCCTGTGGGGAACCATTACTTTTTCCCCTTCAAAATCCATATATTTCACAGGGAACATCATATCTTTGTCAAAAAGAAACGGGCAGCCACCCCAGCGCATGGCGTAACGGCTGCACTCCTCTTCTTTGTAAGAAAACATGATTTTTTCCAGTTTTTTGAGGGTTCTGTCTTTTCCGAAAAATTTATAGCGGAACAGCCAGTAAAGATACTGAAAAGCAGGAATTTCCCATCTTGCACCCACAACCATGCTGATATTAAGAAGATCTGTGTAGATCATCATATGGGTTCTGTACTTCTCATACTCTCTGTCATCATCCGGAATGGGATCAAGAGTAAGGACATCTATGATCTCTCCGGCCTTATCGTCTCCGATAATCTGATGCTTATGGATCGCACAGCTGTCCGTACCTCCATATCTCGGAAACCCGTTGGTGTAAGTTCTGTCTACATCTGAGCAATAGAGCGCTCTGTTCTGTGGTATTTCTGTTTTGCAGATTTCCACAAATTTATCCCAGTCGCTCTTTGGCATGTAGATATCCACATCATCATCCCACGGAATAAATCCTTCATTTCGAAGGACACCGATCAGGGTTCCCCCGGCCATTACATATCTAAGATTGTGCTTTTTGCAGATTGCGTCAACCTCTCGGAAGAGTTGCAAAAGAAGCTCCTGTTTTTCTGTCATCTGTTAACCTCTTTGATCAATCGTTTTCAAAAGTTCAGCCAGTGTTTCGGATTCTTCATAGAAAAACCTCGTACATTCCGTACGTCTGTCACGGATCATAATCATCAGTTCCTGAAGCAGATACCGAAGACCGTTTCCCTCAAAGTTAAAGCTGTAGCGTTTCAGGAATTCCTGTCCTTCTACCTTCGCCTCAAAATACCCGGTATTCCACCAGTCATTGGGAACTGTAATCCGGCCTTTGCTTCCTATGATCACAAGTTCATTTTCCACATCTACCGTTGTTCCGATCTCTATGGTTGCCAGTGCCCTGGGATACTTTACCGTAATCATGTCGTAGATAAATTCTCCGTCACTGCCTTTTACCGCATTGGTGTTGACTTCCAGGTAGTCTTTTCCAAGAAGTTTGATACATGCACAGAGCGCCTGGCTCACTGTCTCATTGAAGTTTTTTCCACCTTCAAAATCATCCTGGGAAACCGCACACTTCACAGCTACCACATCTCCCACCAGTGCACCGTGGGTAAGCCATACAAGCTGTGTAAAAGCGCGCAGATAAACAAGGGTAAGCTTCTCCACAAGCACTACCCTGTGTTCCTTGGCCAGCGCAAACAGTTCTTCCATTTCTTCCGGGTTCAGCGTCATTGGTGTGTCACTGATTACATATTTCCCCCGTTCCAGCGCCCGCCTTATATAGTCCGCTCTGTTCTTCTGGGCGGACTTGATATAAATAATATCCAGCCCGCCCAGAAAACGTTCATAATCTGTACCGTAAGAATCCAGCTCATATCTGTCACAGAATTCTCTTGCAACAAAGATATCTTCGGAATAAACACTCTCCACATGGAGCCCACTTACAAACTTGGATTCCATAACCATTCCGTTGTCTTCCGTATCATCTGTCACAATTCCAACACTGAAAATCGTCCCCTCACTTCTGAGTTTGGTGCTGGAAATATTCTTGGTACGCTCCAGATAAACAACCTGACAGTAATTTTTTAGGTAATCAAATTTCCCTCTCCAGTCAGATCCTACTACCAGGAGATCAATGTTATATTTGGTAATATCGCTGAGTTTCTGTCCCTGGTACTCCTCTACGATAATCTCGTCAGCAAAGCCTGTCTTCCTTACATTTTCGATTCGTTTCAGAAGGCTGTCCTGAACATTCAGCTTGCCCCGTTCTATATCGTAACTCTCACTGGTAACTCCTACAATGAGATAATCCCCCAGTTCCCTTGCTCTTTTCAAAATGTTGTAATGTCCCTGGTGGAACAGATCAAAGGTACCGTAAGTAATGACTCTTTTCATTATTCGTCCTGCTCTTTCTGTTCTTCCTTTTCCATCAGCGCTTCCATCTCTTCCTGAGGTTCAATTGCGTTCAGGAGTTCATCCAATGCCTGTAATTCCTCAAACTCCTGTGTTTCTTCTATTTCTTCTTCCTCTTCCAGCTCTTCTTCTGTAAAAAATTCTTCTTTTTTATCTGGAGTCGTATTACCCGAAGTTTTTTCTTTGACTTTTTCGGTATGCTCTTTCTCAAGAGTAGCCGCCAGTTCTTCGATTGCTTTTTTTCTCTTCAGCATAGTCTCATAGCGGTCATCTTCATCGTACTCCTCTTCCAGTCCTTCATCCTGAACCTGCTTTTCTCTCTTAAACACAAGTAGTGTGAGAAGATTCAGCACACCGTTATAAATAAAGGAAACCGGCGTACTTCCCAGAATCAGTACAAAAATCCAGGAAACTCCGAACAGCACCCACACATTCAACATCTGCGGAATGCTGAGCAGTAAAAGTCCGTTGAGCACAATCATGATCGGATAATGGAAAAAATAAATTCCCATGGTGTTTCTTCCGATGAAAGTAATCGGAAGTTTCACATCCGGCATCAGCGCCAGGAATGTAAGTACCAGCACAAACGATACCAGATACATCAGAAGACGGATCAGCATTCCTGTGATATCATCCATTCCGGATAACTGATACGTATGATTTCCTCTGAAAATATCGATCGGAATTTTATTTGCAATCATAAAATTCGGAATTGCATATAAAAGCAGTCCCGAAATCGGGATCAGAACCCATTTTCCCTTAAATTTACGGACTACCTTGGTATAATCACTTTTCCACAGATAGCCTGCCACAAAAAACGGAAAAAATACAACAATCCTTGAAGAGGAAAGATAAGTTGTAAATTCCGGTCTTGTTCCTGCCCACAGTGCAAAAACGATACTTAACGGCACAATAAAACGTACCTTACCCAGTGCTTCTATGGTAAGTCTGTAGATAAACAGTGCCAGCACATACCACATGACGGTACCAGATGGACGAAGCAGTTCATAATCCATCCGTTTACCGATCCAAATCGTTGCATACCAGGTCAGACTGTATCCAAGAATATAAGGAATCAGCAGATTTTTCACATTTTTCAGTACATCCTGCGGTTTCTTGGAAAGATAGCCGGACATAAAAACAAACGCAGGCATATGAAAAATGGTAATTGCATACCACACATAACGCACTACTATGTCTGCCTTAACCAGCTGAAACGCAATCAGATGATTAAATACAACAAGAAAAATCAGCAATACCTTAATGTTATCAACCAGATAGGAATACGGGACTCCCTGGCTTTCAGTTCTCTGTCTCATTTGTTTCCACCTTATTCATACGGATATTCGTAATCCGCTTCGCTACTTGCTCATAGCCAAACAGCCTGCAGTACAGGTTATTTGGCTAAAATATGAATAAATTATAACATATATTTATGAATCTGGAAATAAAAACTTAATATTTCCCAGTATTATTATCTGTTTCCAGTATTTTCATCGATATTTCCAGACTCCGTGAACTGCATAGGAAACAAAGAAAAACAGGCTTTTTACAGGACCGTATCCCACATACCGGTAAACCTGATATGTCATAGCCGCAGACTTCAGTTTGTTTCTGGACTTGCCACCTTCGCTGAGCCGGTATTTCAGATATGGCTTATTGATTCCTGCCGCAAATCCTCCTCTTTTCAGGATTCTCAGCCAGGTAATATAGTCTTCATGGCTGTCATCATGCTCCATGGGAAACGCAAGGGCATCTTCCCGCCGGAGAAGCACTGAAGAACAGTTAATACTGTTATGTTTCAGAAGATCACGATAGGTAATGCGTTCTTTTACCGGAATGTATTTCCCTGTGGTATGTCCATCCGGCTGCATCAGCTCTCTTCCTGTAGAACAGATATCACAACCGGTAAGTCCCATTGTTTCTACCTGCGCTTCCAGCTTTCCTTCTTCCCACCAGTCATCCGCATCCAGAAAAGCAATATATTTTCCTTTTGAGGCCTTTACTCCCCAGTTTCTGGAACGGGCAGCTCCCATATTTTCTTTGTTTCGGATATAACGGATATTTCCGCTGTCCATGTATTTCATTACGGTTAATTCTGTTTTGTCTGTGGAACAGTCATCAATGACAAGAAGTTCTGTTGGAACCTTCTGTGCCAGCACGGACTCGATTGCTTTTCCAATATATTTCTCACCGTTATAAACCGGCATGATCACGGAAACCAGTGGTTTTTCCATAAAAACAACCTCCCTTTTCTTTATTTACAAAATGCGCGCCAGAACCAGCCTGACACGCACTTTTTGATTTCGTATTATTTCCTATTTATCCTGTGAATCTTTCAGGGCATTCTTCTGATCGTCATCCACACCCTCGGATACTTCTTTCTGGAAAAAGATCTTCACAGTCATAAACAGAAGCTTGATGTCCAGAAGGAATGAATAATTCTCAATATAGAACAGGTCCAGTTTCAGCTTGTCGTACGGTGTGGTGTTATATTTGCCGTAGACCTGTGCATAACCGGTCAGTCCTGCTTTTACCTTAAGACGGTAATGGAATTCCGGGATCTCCTGCTCGTATTCCTGCATGATCACGTCTCGTTCCGGACGGGGTCCTACCAGAGACATATCTCCCGCAAATACATTAAACAGCTGCGGAAGCTCATCCAGATGCAGGTTACGGAGAACATGTCCCACCGGTGTGATTCGGGAGTCATGCTTGGATGCAAGACGTGCTCCGTTCTTCTCGGAATCCACGCACATGCTCCGGAATTTCCGGATACGGAACTCTTTTCCCTTATAAGTGAGACGATCCTGAAGATAAAACACCGGGCCGCCATCATAAGCCTTCACCGCAATGGCAATGATCAGCATGATCGGGGAAGATACAATAATTCCAAGGCCGGAAACAACAATATCCAGAAGTCTCTTCGCTGCGCGCTGCTCCATGGAAAGTCCCTGGTTCCTGCACATCAGAAGCGGGGTATCAAACAGGTGGATCCTGTCCGTTCCCAGCAGAATGATATCAGAAATCTTCGGACTCATATAACAGCGGATGGAATGAGAGAAACAGTATTTCAGATACTTGTTTCGAATCTGGGACGGAAGATCCCAGATGATCACGCCTTCATAGTCTTCCATCATGGCGTGAATCTTCTCTTCTCCTTCGCGGATGTGTACCTTGCCGCTGATATCGTATTTATCCTTTCGGGTGTTCATCTTGTGGATGACATCTCCGGGATCACGGTCGCCGTAGATCACCAGAAGCCTTCTGGCTCCGTACAGTCTGGAATAAATAAAGCGACTTCCCCAGATCCAGAGGATGGTTACTACAATCTGAACCAACGTCATTTCTATGATCGGACCGGCTGCAAGGAACCAGCGGTTGATCAGGGTGATCTGAAAATACGTTACAACATTGGTACAGATGCTGGCCAGTGTCAGCGAATAAAACACATCGATTCTTTTCAGATAGCCTACCTTCAGTCCTCCGTAAAGCTTGGCAAACATCAGATAAATCAGTGCATAGATCAGGATCAGCACCCAGTTACCTTTTCTCCAGAATGGTTTCAGGATCAGGCCACTGTAAAAATCGTACCACACATAAGCAAAGATCGCCGTCTGTGCAATAATGATCAGGCTTGCCAGACAAAACACCACAAATCTTTTATAATCTTCTCTTTTACTTCTGTTCACAGATTTTTCTCCCTTCCTTAGGAGTTGTTATTAACCATATCATTATAGCCAATATATACTCTTACGTCCAGAGATTCCTCTTATTTTTATTCTGATATTTTCCTGTCACACCGTTTTTCTCTGTAAATATGGCAAAAATCCCCGGAATTTTTCCAGGGATTTTTAGCTGTTTCTGTTTATTTTTCTTTTTCAATTTTCGCGTTTTTTACGATTATTCGTTCACCAGATTATACTCTTCGATGGATTTGTTGATGGAATCTGCCATGTTTTTCACAGCTGTATCCACATCTTCTTTTCCATTGAGCATGCTCTCGATCTCGGATTCCACAGTAGCTCTTGCCTCCGGGAATACGCTTAACAGAGCACCTACATAGTCTGCAGAAGAATCGTGGAGCTGGTCGATAGCTGTCTGGAACTGCGGATATTTTGCAACGTTATCCTTAAATACCTGCTCGTCCTGAGCTTTTACTGTTACAGGGAAGTATCCGGTCTGTGCGTTCCAGTAAGCCTGGGATTCCGGAGAAATGAGGAATTTTACGAATTCCCATGTTGCACGGAGTTTTTTCGGATCGTTGTTGTTCAGTGCCCAGAGAGATGCACCACCGATGGAAACACCACCCTCATCGCTGGATTTGATCTTCGGGAAGTATGCGGTACCAACCTCAAATTTTCCGTTTACATCCTGAAGGATCTGTTTCAGGGAAGCTGTGGAACCAAGTGTAATAGCTGCTTTTCCTGCGGAGAAATCTGCAAGTCCTGCATCGCCGCCTTTTCCTACGATTGGTGCGAAACCTTTGTCGTTAAGGTCTTTCCATGCTGTAAGGATGTTCTTTGCAGCGCCGTTCTCATCGAAAGCTACGGCTGTTGCAGCATCTTTACGTCCGTTTCCATTGTCCGCATACTCAAGGCCCTGTTTTCCAATAAACTGCTCGAAGAACCATCCGTAGATTCCAAGAGACATTACCTCACCTGCGCCGCCTTTGTCCAGAAGATCCTGTCCGATCTCACCGATTCCTTCCAGGCTGTCAGGAACTTCTGTGATGCCTGCTTTGTCAAACATATCCTTATTATAATACATGATCGGTGTGGATGAGTTAAATGGCATGGAGTACAGCTCATTGTCGATGGTGTAGTAAGCTGCCAGGTTTGGCTCGATCTCAGATACGTCGTAATTGTCTGCATCGATCATCTGCTGCATGGGAACAATCCAGCCGGAATCGATCATGAATCTTGTTCCGATCTCGTATACCTGTACAAGATCTGCACCCATGTTTCCGATCTGTGCACTTTTCAGTTTGTTCAGGGAGTCATCGTACTCGCCCTGATACTGAGCGTCTACAGTAATTCCATATTCATTCTCATCGTTGAATTTTTTTACCAGTGTATCAATTGCCTCGCCATTGACACCACCCATGGAATGCCAGAAAGTAATGGTTGTTCCGTCTACGTCGGAAGCGTCTGCCATCTCCACGTTTTCATCTGTGCTGGCATCTGCGGCGAATACAGTTACTCCGGAGAGTGAACCGATGGTCATTGCTGCGGTAAGGAAAGCTGCGATGATTTTTTTCTTCATAACTTTTTTCTCCTCTTGAAAAATTTTCTCTTTTTTCTTTCTAATATATAAGATGAACTCCAGGATCATCCTTTGACTGCTCCTGAGAACATTCCACGGATCAGCTGTTTCTGTCCAATGATAAAGATGGAAATGGACGGGATGATGATCATGACAACACCTGCGATCATCAGGGTGATGGACTGGGAATCTACGCTGTCCAGCATACTGATACCGATCTGAACGGTTCTCATGTTATTGGAACCTGTTACAAGAAGCGGCCACATGTACATGTTCCATGCATTGATGAAGGTGTACACTGCCATGGCTCCGATGGCGGATTTTGTCAGCGGAAGCAGGATCTTTACGATAAATTTCAGGTTGCTGCAACCGTCAAGTTTTGCCGATTCATACAATGAGATCGGGAAAGTCATGTAAAACTGACGGAACAGGAAAATTCCCATTGCGGATGTAAGGTAAGGCACGATCAGTACCTGGTAAGTATCCAGCATTCCCCAGCTTGATACGGTCAGGTAGTTGGAAATGATCGTTGCCTCTCCTGGAACCATCATGGTTGCCATCACGACCATGAAGAGAATACCTTTTCCTTTGAATTCCAGGAAAGAAAACGCAAAAGCAGCAAGAGAACAGGTAATGATCTGTCCGATGGTAATGCATCCCGCCATAATAAAGGAATTCAAAATAAAACGGAGAAGCGGAACGGTGCGGAATGCATTGATAAAGTTGGAAAAGGTCGGATTTTTGGGAAAGAGATTTAACTCTGTAGTAAACAGTTCATTAGAAGGCATCAGCGCAATACTGATGGCGTAAAGCAGCGGAAGCAGAATCAGAACCGCAAACACCACATTGGCAGCCACACAAAGGGCGGTTCTTGCTCTTCTCTTTGTGAGTGCTTTTGCATTCATGGCTTCTTTCAGCTTCAGAAGTTCTTCTTTTGACAGATTTCCCACAGCGGGAACTGCCACATTTTCCATCTGACTCATCAGTAATTTACTCCCTTCTTTTCAATACGGAACATAATCAGTGTAATGATCATGATGATTATAAACAGGATCACAGACTGGGCTGCCGCACTTCCGAACCGGTAGTTGAAAAATGCGTCCCTGTAAATGGAATAGACGATTACGTTGGTAGACTCATTTGGTCCGCCTTCTGTCAGGATCTTGATCTGGCCGAAAGACTGAAAGGCCTGAATGATATTTACTACCAGTGTGTAAAACATGATCGGGGAAAGTCCCGGAAGTGTCAGGCTGAAAAACTGCTGCACACTGCTGGCTCCGTCTACGGAAGCTCTCTCATAAATGGTCTCATCAATGTTTCCAAGTCCTGCGGAAAAATACAGGAAGTTGATTCCGCTGTTCAGCCATGCTGTGAGAACTGCCACACAGATCAGTGCGGTGTTCGGATCGTTCAGCCAGTTGATGTCCAGACCAAGAAGCTTATTTACAATACCAACTGCCGGATGAAGCATGATCTGGAAGATCATTGCCGCGGAGCTGGATGCGATAGCCATTGGCAGCGCATAGGAAGTACTGAACACCCGGATTCCCGGAAATGCTTTGTTACAGAGCACTGCGGCAATCAGGCCAAGAAGCATGCCACCGACCACCACGATCAGAACGAAGATCAGGGTTACTTTCAGGCTGTTGATAAAGGATGCGGACTGAATCAGTTCTTTATAGTTGTCCAGGCCAACGTACAGTTTTGCCTGGCCCATTTTGTTTGTTTTGTACAAACTTAAATAGATTGTTTTTACAAACGGATAAAACAGGAAAACTCCAAAAATCAGCATACAGGGTACCAGATATAAGTACGGTGTGATCTTACTTTTGCTGTTATTTCCCATGATTATTTCTCCTCCCTGTAAAAAAGATTTTCTTCGGTTTCCGGATCAAACACATGGGCTTTATCCATGTCAAAATATAAGGAAACGTTTTCGCTCACCTGAGTCTGGTTCTCCGGATTCAGACGGACTGCCAGGGTTTTGCCCTGCTCATCAAAATAAAGAATTACTTCCGCTCCCAGCATTTCCCGGTTTACTACCGGCTCATCTACATCCACGCTGTCCTTTTCGATCCCAAGTTTTTTCGCCTCATCAAGTTCGTAGATATCTTCCGGACGGATTCCCAGAACCACGTGTCTGCCGTTGTATTTGTCTGCGATCTGTTTTCCCCTGGTACCATCCAGATAAACTTTTTTTACAGTTTTTGCGTCATCCAGAAGAAGGGCTGTGCGGTTGTTTTCTTCTGCTTTTACGGTACACTGGAAAAAGTTCATGGATGGGGAACCAAGAAAACCTGCCACAAAGAGGTTTACCGGATTGTCGTAAATGCTCTGCGGCGCTCCTACCTGCTGGATCAGGCCGTCTTTCATGACCACGATCTTAGTCCCAAGAGTCATGGCTTCTGTCTGGTCGTGTGTTACGTAAATAATGGTGGTATCCAGCTGTTTATGTAATTTCACAAGCTCCACACGCATCTGTGCACGAAGTTTTGCATCCAGGTTGGAAAGCGGCTCATCCATCAGGAAGGCTTTCGGCTTCCGGATAATAGCACTTCCGATGGCAACTCGCTGTTTCTGTCCACCGGAAAGAGCTGCCGGTTTCCGGTCAAGAAGCTGCTCGATCTCCAGGATCTTTGCCACCTCGTGGACTTTTTTATCAATCTCGTCTTTTGGCATTTTGCGGATCTTCAGGGCATAGGCCATATTTCCGTAAACTGTCATGTTTGGATATAAAGCATAATTCTGGAATACCATGGACATTCCTCTCTCCTTTGGTTCCAGATAATTGGAAAGTTCTCCGTCGATCCACAGCTCACCGTCTGTGATTTCCTCCAGGCCTGCAATGATACGCAGGGTTGTGGATTTTCCGCATCCGGACGGACCTACGAAGATTACAAATTCTTTATCATGTATATCAAGATTAAAATCCTTTACACCGTAATGTTCCGAATCAAATTGCTTACATACATTTCTAAGTGCAATTTCTGACATCACTTATCTCCTTTCTCTCCTCGCTCGCATGGTTCTTAGTATAGAAGTTTTCCGGATATTCAGATATCGTAGTTACGCTAAGTGATTGTGAAGTATGTGTTAAATTATTTCGGAAATTATATGCAATTCCGTTAAATTTTTTCTCCTGAGTAAAATTTCCGCCTTATCTTTCCATTCCTGAACCAGGCAAACAACTCAGATTTTGCATTCACTACTCATCTCTGCCCAAAATAAATGGCAACTTTGGAGCTTTCATTGCCGCTTAATTTGTGCAATTTTTCATGTTGTTTTAATTTTTTCTGTAAAATCTCAAATCTCAGCTATGTTTTTGTCTAATTTTACTCTTGAAGTTTCGTATATACGTCAAACAATACAAAATATTTCTCTTAAATTTTCTAACTTTTTGTTAGCCACTTCGCCCGAGAAGTGCTATAATAATCCCAGTCAGAAAAGAAATGCAGAATTCGTGTTACTGCGAACAGCGCGAACAGCAACATTACCGGAATCCATGCATCAGGAGGAGGAATTTGACATGATCACATTGAAAGCAGAGAAAAGAAACCCGAATGTAAAGGCTAAAAAATTAAGACGTGAGGGTTACGTCACAGGAATTCTTAGTGGAAAAGAAATGAAAGAGCCAGTAGCACTTCAGTTCAATGGTGCCGAGGCCGCAAAATTTATTAAAGCAAATAAAGAAGGAACTCAGATTTATCTGGACATCGAAGGCGAAAAAGTCGACGCCCTGGTAAAGAACATTGATTATAATCCAATTGAAAAACAGCTGATGGCTCTGGACTTCCAGGCACTGGTTGCCGGTGAAAAAGTATCCACAACCGTAACCATCAAACTGGAGCACACCGATATGGTTCAGGGTATTGTTGAGCAGGAAATGGAAGAAGTTCATTACAAAGCAGATCCTGCCAACCTGCTGGATACTATCGTCATCGACTTCGACGGCTACCCTGCAGATGTCCGTGACATCCATGTAAAAGACCTCCCGATTCCGGAAGGCAAACAGGTACACTTCATCACACCTGAGGATGCCGTTGTTGTTCACATCGGTGAGTACGCAGCCGCTCCGGAGGAAGACGAAGAGGCTGAAGACGCTGAGGCTGAAGCGAAATAAAAATCCACTACATGAAAATGCCCCGGAGCATGATTGTTCCGGGGCGTTTTTTTATATTTGCATATAACGTACTATCGTGTTAAATCTTTCACCCATTTATACTTACGGAAATGATGCAGCACCCATGGAAGTTTTCCTACTTCATCAATGCAGGTACATGCATAGATCACCACTACAGGCCAGTGGAAATAATAGGTTTCCGCTGCAGCAAGGGGAATTGCCAGACACAAACCGTTGCTGAACTGATCGCCGCAGTTGTTTTTGCATGCTCACTGGTTTTCATAATTACAAGATAACACTGGGAAATTCCTGTCAGCAGATAAGAAAATCCTGCAATTCGAAGATATCTCACACCGTAATCGATCAGCACATCTTCGTTTGTAAAAATCAGCATCAGATATTTTCCACCAAACACGCACGCTGCAAAAAATACCACGGACACCAGCCCACAAAGACGAACCGCCATAAAAAAAATCTCATCCAGCGTCTTAATATCACCTTTTCCCAGGTACTGCGCTCCAAGAATTCCAAGGCTCGCCGTCGCTGCCGCCAGAAACATATTCTGGATAAACTGGATCTGCGTTGCCAGAGAAACCGCCGACATATAATTCTGATCCATTCCCCCAAGCATAAACGCGTCCGCCACCGCCACCAGCGCCAGCATCAGATTCTGCAGAACAATGGGAATCATCAAATTCCATAGTTTGTGATAAAATATACTTTTTTCTTTGTTTACTTTCCTTCTCCATTCGTTTTTTCCATATTTTATCATACTTTAAGCAACAGAAAAACCCCGGAAACCTTGCGGTTCCGGGGTATCTTACGTTTGGACACAATGTACCTTGCGGTACTCAATATATATTAGTCAGTGATTACTCGATGATTGTAGCAACACGTCCTGATCCTACAGTACGTCCACCTTCACG
>ENA-OWYT01000462-OWYT01000462.1-human-gut-metagenome-genome-assembly--contig:-NODE-462-length-14517-cov-9.201148_pt1 | contig 14517 bp, 13 predicted proteins | sample MGYA00249752_ERZ652090 | MGnify/ENA primary metagenome ERZ652090 (study PRJEB26925, sample SAMN05827105) | human gut metagenome | biome: ENVO:2100002; feature: ENVO:00000062; material: ENVO:00002003...
CCCTAGAGTTCGTCGGCAGCGTCAGATGTGTATAAGAGACAGGTTTTGATGTTTCAATCAAAAAGACAAAATAAATTCCAATGCCCAGTAGAGTAACAGCTACTGGGTGTTTTTCACTACAGCGTCTGCAGTAAACTGTAGTTCCTTAATTACTTCTTCATAAAACTTTTTTCTTCTTCTTGCAGACGGGATTTTACAGATGGAATTCTATGAAGAAGTTGGCATTACGCAGTGTAATAGCTGTGTAATGCCTTTACACAATACTATAGTTGAATTCTCTTCCACATACTGGACAAGGTGAATTAATTGAATATGGCATGTGTGCCTCCTTTTGAACATATTTTATTTTAATATTGCACAAATTGGTACACGTGTCAATGGGGAGATTATCATGATAATTTTAGACAAAAATGATCCTATAGTTACACAGATTCTCACTAACGTATCAACAGAGTTTCATGCGTTTCTTAAAGAAGCTTTAGATGCAGGAGTTTCAAGACAGAAATTTAAGATGTTTAAGTGTGCCATTGATAATGGAAAGTCAATGAAAATTCTTGAGCAGATTAAAAAGTGTGATTTTGAAACAGCAGATGGGTTTGCTGAAGCTGTAAATTTGTCTGGTGTACAGACACTTGCAGTATATAAATAAGTTTTCAATGCCCAGTAGTGTAACAGCTGCTGGGTGTTTTTCATGGATGAGATTTTAGCAGAAAATAAAAAGCCTGTGTCAGAATTAACATCGCCTCAGCGGTAATTCAGATACAGGTCTTTTGACATTGTATTATTTTCATTTCATTTTCTCATTATAATTTATTAACCGCGACTTAAAGGTGCGCTGTAGTACCTGTTGATGAATTGAGTTTAATCTTGGAAGTCAGGATCATCTCCAAATTGATCGATTAAATCCTGAGCTATCATTGCAGCCTCTTCTTCTGAGAAGCCTTCTTCTAATAAGCTGGTTTCAAAAGAATCTCTATCCATGAGTTTACCTCCTTTTCTATTTGTACTTGGAGTATAACAGGAGAGGAGGTAATTGTAAATACCATTTTGTGTCATTTAATTATTTGTTAATACAAATTAATAGATAATTTAGAAAAGTAAAAGACAAAATAAATTTTCAAGCGTCTATGGTGTCACAGCCATAGGTGTTTTTTCATGGCAGAAATTAAAGATCATCTAATTGTTGGTTTTTGTTTGATAGAAAATTTATCATGTGTTTCATTATTTTCTGCCACGTTTTACTTTAATAATCAGTATTAAAGATACAACAAAAGGGAGCGCTCAGGCTCCCTTACTTTATCAGCGCCCCAGTACATTCCATCGACGCAAACAATCGGAACAGAGGAGCGACCTTTAGCTCATGAAAGCGTATTGGAGCTGTGATAAGAAATGGTGACTGCTTACCTGTAAAGGTACACTGACGTCCATGCTTCTTTGCAGAGGGTTTAGAGATCAGAGTTTACTGAATGACGCTCAAAGCCATTTTAGCCAAAATGCTTGTTAGCTATTGTGAGTGCTAAACCCAGGCACTGATAAAAAACTGCCTCGAGCATTGTTGTGATCATAGAATCACTCCTTTCTCAAGACTTTATGTAAAATATTTTACACTGGTAGTGTATCACCAATGCTTCAGAAAGTCAATCGTTGTATCTTTAATACTGATTATTATCAATAAAAGGGTTATCGTTCTTAAATGATAGTCTATTTTTGCGTCCTGGTATGATACCTGGATTTTTGTTTTTTCGATCAGCTTCATTATTTCTTTACTATTGTATAAACGAAATAGAACACATGCATACTTTTGGAATTAATATCATCAGACTTAATTTAAACCAAATTAGAATCATACTAATTTCTTTAGTTTAGATGTAAAATAACCTTAATTGTTCATGGGAAGGCAAAATAGAAATGAATAATTTTCTGATCAGTTTAGAAGATACAACTTTTAATTATTTGATTATCCGAAATAAAAATCCGTGACGGTATACCCTTAGTTTAAGTACACATTATCACGGATTTTTATTATATACATGTTGCTATACGAACAAATCAAGTATAGCAATCACATAATGACTGGCAACAGCCTTGGCTATATCAGTCAATATTTTGGCTGTTGTCGGAAGAATTTCTTTTTTAAGAGTTTTGAGTAGCTTTGCACAGTATAATCGCTGTGCAAAGCTTTGGGGTCAATATCTAAGAAGATTCAAGAAGCTATGCTCTAGTCGATAGATCTTATTGACTCAGCTGATCAAGTCAGCCAAATGATCTTTTAGTGTAATCCTATTACGAATTAGGCATCACACCTGTTCTAGCTAGGCAATTCCTAGCCAAATTTGAATAATTGCAATAATTATTCCTTCTGTACATGCATTGATCAAGTGTATAAGCTCTGCTGCTGCAGCTTTAAAAATGAGTTTCTTATATTTTTTATTTAACCGTCCCACTTTCATAATATTGTGCTGTTTATTACAGTCACAAACACATAAAAAGATATTCTCTTTTTATGAACAATTATTGCCTTTTATTGAATTACATTTTTCACAATATTATGATTATTATGAGGATAGTAACATTGCTTACAATCTAAGCATAACACGTCAGCAGGAAATACAATAACTTTTGTAGTTTTTCTTACTTTTTATTCAGTGGCTTAAGATTAGTTTGCTTGCGCACTTGTTATACGTCTAAGCAGTGAGTTGCTGTTTTGCTTGTTTTCTGCTACATTATAATAAAAAGGCTATTTATAACATGTGAGGTAATATGCGTATGGTAAATAAAGATCGACTTATGTCACTGATGAAAAAATACAATGTAAAACATGCAATTCATTCTAACGATTTTGATCCAAATGCAAAAAAGGCTAACGGTACACTGATTTTCGAGTGTGACAAAAACGACAACTTGTGCTCAGAGGCTTTTGCCATATATTCAGATCCAATAGAAGATCTTGATGCTAATGAGACGCAGGATTTATTTATTGGTGCAGTAAGTGATAGTTGCTTATTTTCTGATTTCAGAAAGGAGTGCCCAAAAGACATTTATGCCAATTTATAAACGATTAACACGTTCTGACATACCAGAGTATTTGAAGTTCCTGCAGAAAGCTTTCGAAGAATTGCGTCAGTATAAGTTATGTACAAGTTTGTTTTATTGCATACTATGCTTGTATGAATACTGCCAGTGCTACGCTTATTTCATGCTTAATCCAGCAATCGAGGTTGCTGATGGTGCAAAAATTTCTCTAAAAACATTAAAAGAGTTTTTGATGGATGAGCGAATAACGGATTCCATTCTGCGAAATTTTTGTACAACTCGTAACAGTATTGGTCATTTGAGTAAGGAACTTCTGGAGATAACTAGAATTAAATATTTATTGCAGGATGAGTCATTTTATTTAATACTTGAGACATGTGGTATTCCTACTGAGATAATCGTAATACTTCAGAGGTATTATTCATCAGAAATGTCATCTGAACAAGCACCACAGCCTCTTGTATTTTAATGATAAACGTATCAAGTTCAAAAGGGCTATCGTTTAAGAACGATGGCCCTTTTTTGCGTCCAGGTATGATGCCTGAATTTTTGCTTTTTTGATCAGTTTCAATTCTTTTTACTATTGAACTAACTTGCAATAGATAATTGTTTTTGTTACACTGTATTCATTGAACAAGTCTTAAAATAGCATTTAGACGGGGGGCATCTTATGGCAATAAAAAATAAATCCATTGTTAATATTATTAAACGAAATAACCCTTACTTTGAGGACTATATCACACGAAGTGTTTATCATTCAAATGCTATTGAAGGTAATACTTTGTCATATTATGAGACTTATCAGATAATTTTTAACTGTGCTTCTGATGAGAGTATTTCAAATGTAAAGCCACGTGATTTATATGAAGCTATTAATTTAAAGTATGCAATGGATTTTATTCTACAGAATTTAAAAGAACCAATAACGCCAGATTTTATAATTAAAATTGGAACATTTATCAATAAGAACATAAATGAAATTGATTCTTTTCGAAAAGGTCCAGTGGCTATTATGGGTGCAGAGCATTTACCACCAAATGCTGCAGACGTTCCACGTTTGATAAATGAATTATTATATACTTCTTTTAATGGTACAGATTTTTTACTAGATCTGGCTGAGTTTCATATCCGTTATGAAAGAATTCACCCATTTGGTGATGGTAATGGCAGGTCTGGTAGGGTTCTTTTAAATAAACTAGCATTGGCAAATGACTATCCACCATTTGTTATTGTAAAAGATGTAAGATCAGAGTATATGAATATTCTTGCTGATTGTAATGCTGAAGCTTTAAAAAAGCTTATTACTACAATGATGCTAAATGAAATGGAACGTATGCATACCTTTGGAATTGATACTACCAGATTTAGTTTACAATCAAATTTGAATAACCCTCTTCATATCAATATTTGATTAAAAGCGCATAGACAGTTAATGAGAGTTAAAATAAAAAATGAATAATTTTCCTGATCAGTTTAGAAGATACAACTTTTAATTGTTCAATTACTTGAAATAAAAATCCGTGACGGTATTCTTGCTGGTTTAAGTGCACACTGTCACGGATTTTTATTATATACGGTTGCTATACAAACAAATCTAGTATAGCAACAACATAATGAGCTGCTACAGCTATTGCTATGCTTGTTACTACAGTAGCTGTAGCTACTGCTAGCTCATTTATTACTTTCTTCATAAAAATCCCTCCTTCGTAGGCTAGATTTTACAATAGAATATTGTAAGCCTTGTAAAAACTCCACTGGGCTTTTACGCACAACAGAGCCAAATTAAAATTACTCTACTGTAATAGTAGAGTGCTCCTTATCTCTAACGAGGCGTATGTATTTCTACAGCTTTGGAGCAAAAAATGTTTCCATAATCTTTTCTTATTTTGTCATGTATAGCTTTTTATAAAGCACCTTTAATGCTATGCCAGTTGATGAATACCAACCTTATTTTCAATTTGAGTATAACACGTCAGCAGGAAAATACAATAACTTTTGTAGTTTTTTCTTACTTTCATTCAATAGTTTGGCATATTTTTTGAAGTTTTTCTTACATTATCATGTTATAACGATTTTCCAGAGACCTTCTTTAATGTGGGCTTTTAAAGTATAACAGCTTTGATCGTCTTTTCACCAGCTCATTTTTTAGCTGGTTTAGTAAATCAAAAATTTTAGATTTTAAAAGAGGAGGATTCCTGTATGATTTTTAAACCAAAAGTTAAACAAAAATTGAAAAATTTTTTGGTGAGAGCACCAATTATTACGGCATTGGCTTTAGTGTGCCTGACCAGCGTCCCCACGCAGACAAATGCCGCTGACAGCAAGACAACTCTTAAGCCAGAGATGCATTATTTTGTCAAGATTGGTGATTATGATATTATTGAGACTACCGGTGATATTCTTAATGATATGTTCGATCTTACATCTGAGTTGAACGCTGATCGTCAGTATATTGCTTATTACAAGATTGATAGAAAGAAAACTGGTACAATGGGTTGGCACACGGAGTATGAGTACTGGCATGCCAAACTATGGAATTCCAACCAATATTACAATGGTAAACCAATTCCAAATGTACCCACATCAAATGCGGCTGCAAAGCAAAGATCTGATTATATTTTTGGTTATCAGGTAAATACATCAAAAACCACAAAGGCTGTGTCTAACACTGGTAAGAAGACATTTTATCATTATAAAACCAATGTTAATGATGAAAGCAAAACTTCTGTTGGTAACGGAAAGATTGGTACGCTTCATTACTTTTGTATTGATGAGGATACAGTAACTGGACAAAGGTTTGCCGATGTAATGTCAGAGCATCCAGAACGTGATTATGTTGAGTTTTATATTAGCCCGGTTATCCAGCGTAGTGACGGTCGTTATTACTATGACTGCAAATCCTGGTTTAGTTATGGTTGGTCTGACAGAAACTACAATAATTATTATGTTCATTACAACCAGTTAGTCCGCTTTAAGCTACCTCAGGTAAAAGTTAATTCAACATGCTACAATATCGGAAAACAGAAAACCGAGAAGGGTGGCATGAAATATCAAATTAAAAAGAGTGTAAAAAGTAATGACCGCAGATACGTTAGAACTGTTAAAACTGCAGATTATATTTGGGGACCGCAAAGCGAGATACTTACTAATAGCAAAGGCAAAAAGTATCAAACAACTGAGCATCGTCCATTTAGTGAGAAGTCGTACACAATAAAGAATCCTGCCAGTCAGAAGAATGGAAAGTTTTTAATAAAGACTAACAAGAAGACCGGAAAGAAACAAAAATTTATGTGTGTAGGTTTCCGAGTTACTAAAGTCCTTGATAAAGCTAGTGGTGGTGATACAATCGTTTTAGCTTCTTCAATGATTGAATTAACTAAAGGTGCTTCTGGTGATTATGTTCCTTATTTTGTTTCCGATAAGGACAAAGAAACTACGCAAACTGATAAAGTAGATGGTGAAGATATTTCAGCGCCGCCATCAAAAATCTATGATCAGAAAGTTACTGTTAAACGATTTAATAAGTATAAATCTACAAAGAATGGAGCATGCACTCCAGTAACAACTTTTAAGACAGGTGAAGTTATTACAGTTGCCAAATGGAATAGAGAAATAAATCAAGCTATTAACTGGTGTAATAGCACGAACTGGGGTATTCGTAATGAAGACAAGGATACAACATCTAAGATTAACGTTGACTGGTTTTATGCAGCTATTGGTGATTCATCATTCCATACGGTAAAACTTGAAACTTACTACACGACAGAATCCTTTAACAAAGAAACAAAAGAGTATCCGTCTGTTGATGATAGTAAGGATCTGGAATACAAACATTCTGAAAAAACGGATAAATCAGTATACAGAGGTACTAAAGTTTTAGCAGGAGACGTTCAGGATGGTGCACCTTGGGTTAGCTATTCTGTTAAGACAGATACTAATGGTGCTTATGTCAAGAAAGATGGTACAGTCGTGCCAGAATCGTCTGATAAAGAGGAGTCCACTGCAGAAATAGACAGTCATGCCAAGTCCCGGTTTGAAGATCGAAAACCTGTAAAGCAGATTTCTAAGTCAGATTTAACAGAGATCAAAGACAAAAATACGGGCATGTCAACGGCTTCAATTCCATACGTGATTAAGACTTCTAGTAAGCAGTCATTAAAGGAATCATGTGAGAATTACTTGTATCGTATTGTTATCACAACAAATAACGACAGTGAGTGGACACAGTTTACAGGCGCCGATATTTGGGGATCTCATACACCAGCAAATGGCGTAATTCACAAGAGTGAGAGTACCAATCGTAGTTATGTTACGTATGCTCCATACATGCGCAATTATGTCTACACCAAGTATGGAACTCCTGGACAAATAAAGGCAAAAACGTCTGACTGGCAAAAAGATGCTTATGACATGACTCATTTTATTATTCCGGAAGTACGCAGCGATGTTACTATCAAGGCGTATTATACAACAACTGTTCCTGTTCGTATCTACACGTATGTAAAGGACGGCGATGATTGGCAATTAGATGAGTCTACTATTGAAAAGCATTGGATTAGCCCAGGTGTTACTTATCATGGTACTTACGATAGTTCAAAGTATGTTGCTGCTATTATGGCTTGTACAGGACGTAAGGCAAACTGTTTGCCTTACACAACTGAGGATATTAAAAAGACAACATTTAAGTCAGTATCATCAGCTGAAAAGTTTTATTCTGACAGGACAAACCTTTCCGCGGAAGGGGGTACCTTTGAGGTCAAGATAAAGGCGCAACCTGTGATTATCTGTATCTTTGTTGATAATTCGGATGGGAAGTATTTCACACAGGTTCAGTATGTGCACACGCAGGATGGCAAGTACCATTTAGTGAAGAGCTGGCGGCAGCCTATCCGTACTTTGACAAGTGAGACTGTCAGTGAGTACTTAAATGATACCTGTCATCCTACAAAGTATGGTTGTTATCACACTGGGCATAACTACACGCATTACAGTTCAACTACGCGAGCGTTTGTAAGTTTTCCACATTATGTGAGTTGGGATGAAGGACCGAACTATGCTACTGGTTTGTATGGTAGCTTGTACAAAGACTATTTAGTCACGTATGAGTATAATCAAAAACCTAAGATCGCTAAGACACGTACTACAGTGCCTGGATCTTCAAGTGGATCTAATAACTCAGAGATCTATTTAACGAAAACAGGCGATATGGTTTATAAGCAGACTGGAAGCGAAGCTCAGGCTGATAATGCAGATAGAACTCCTGGAGGAAATAACTCTTTAGTTGTTTACTGTATGTACGATGATATTTTTAATAATTGGCATAATGAACAGTATAACCCTACAAAAGATAAAGGTTCTGATGATCCATTAACAGAAACAGAAGTTTCTATTTATTGGAATTGGTTATTGCCAAATGGTTTTGTCTGGGAGCATCAGGATATTGAATCGAAAGACAGTGTTGATGAGACACAGTATGAGGATAAATATACAAATCCTTATATAGCCAGCGTTTTTGGTACAAAAGGAAGCGCAGCTTTCGATGCACAATCTGGAATACCTACGACTGATAAAGTCAGGACAGTTTCACAAATACCTAGGTATTTGACAAAGGGCTACTGGAATAAAGAAATGCTTGATTATGCTTATCGTGTTTATGCTGTGTATGTAAGTCAGCATAAGTCAAGCCAGAAGATTGTAGAGAGTAATGACCCATCTTGTTGGCCACCTGGAAAAGGTTACCATGATTTCACTGATTTAGGTACATACTCTTATGGTACATCAACGACTGTTGAGTGTGATTTTGATTATTACACATCTGAAGTTGTACAGCAGTCACACAATTTAATTGTTGAACGGCATAGTGTTTATTACACGCTTGGTGATGCTGAAGTTTGGGATCCTGTTAAAGTAACCTTGAAGAATGATGTATTTACTGCAGAAGGTTCAAATGATATTTGTAAAAACCATTTGATTACTCTATTTCCAAATGGAGTAGATGGTTCTTTCCAAAGTAATGCTAGATTCTTCAAAACAGGAGATGGTGCTTATCGTATGCCAGACTTAGCTGTTAAGCGGCAGTATGTCAACTACGGAACTTACAACGACTGGGAAGATAGCGGATCTCCAGATCAAGATTTAGATAATTTTCAAACGGACGCAGAGTCAATCATTGGTAAGTTTAAAGTAAAAAATGATACTGTGTCATTTTACAATGGGTGTGGGGAAACATTTGTTTTATCGGATGGTTCAATGGATCTACAAGAGATGGTTGATATTCCGACATTTCCGCCGGAAGCTGAGCAGACTGTCGCAGGATTATTTGATTCAGCGAACACAACACCAAATGGTATTACAGTTGAACCATACACAAATAATGGTCATCATGAGACCTGTACAATTGCTTATTATAAGCAGATACAGGTAATTCCTACGAATAAGTATTACACGCAGGAGATGATCAAGACTAAGATTGCAGATGATGGCGATGATGACGTTGAGGTTTACACACCTACAGTCAATCGAAGTCAAATAAATCTGGATTACAATAATAAGGGTACTAATAGTACAGGTGATCCACTGTATCCTATTTATGATTGGGATCAGGCAGTTAATCATTCACAAGAGCAGAGTCTGCATAATATTCAGCTAGATCGAGAGTACACAATGACAATTAGTGTAGAAGATGATGCTTCTGATATGGATGGTTATGGTTATCAGAACTATGTGCGCTATTTAGCTCTTGATAAGTATGGCATGCCATACACACAGGTGAAATTCCCGTTTCCAGTACAAATGGTTGTAAAGACAGTACAGGATGGAAATATGCATACTGATGACAGATATTACTATGCTAATACATGGATTCGTCTTGAGATGATTGATGATAATGGTAATATTAAGGGCACTATTAATCAAACATTTTTCGTACCATCTTGGGCAACTGAGATGGAGAGCGCAACAATTCGCTTTAGATCTATTGCACTGAATGCGGATAAAAATCCTGATTCCACTAGAACTGAAGCTGATCGACCTAATAACCAGCCTGGTTTTAATGGAAATGATACAGGACGTATTTTCGAGAACGAGTACACAAATGATGCACTTGTTGATAACAAACTCACAGACAGTGATAAGGGACGTTACAATGCTCAGAATGAGCGTGACTATGTTGCTTGGATGGAAGAGACAGACACGGTAACTGGACGAATTTCTAGTTTCCAGATTACTGATGTTACGGATTATCCAGCTTGGCAGCCCGTATTTAGAAAGTATGATAAAGATTCAAAGAAATACTTATCTACATTAACTGGAAACGCTTATCATTCTGGTGTCTCTAATGAGTTTGGATTTTTAGGACCTTGGGGTTCCTTGTATACTGCACCTGTGTTTGGATCAAGTAATCCTGCAGGAAAGAGTGTTGGTACTCTTGGTTTGGGTTATAAAATTCGTTACAAGATGACGACTGTCGGACCTTATTACAATCTGACAGATAAAGTTTCGTTTAAACCTACTTTTTACTTTGTAAATGATAAGGGTGAGTATTTGCAACAGGATGGTTCATTTAGCTCAAATATCAATACTCGTGCTCAGGTTAATGTGTACTACAGCGAGACTGTTAATAATACCAGACAAACACTTATTAAAGTTGGCAGTAAACAGGATAAGTTAAATACAAAATCGCTGTGTCTTGCTGATGATGAGTGGGATGTAAGCAAGAGTCTTCGTGACTTTACGAATGATACATTGCATACGTCTAATGTTGGAAAAAAGCAGAAACAGTACACTTTTGAGGAAACAAATCTTACTTCAGCAATGCGTATAATCAATGGTAATACGCATCAGTCAGCACATCTTGGGCAGCCTCTTTCATTAGAGTCAGACAAGAAGTTTGAGTTCAACTCAAAGATGTATAATATTCTGCAAGCAGTTTCCGATGATCCGCAGGCTTATGTTGGTACAGATTATGAGACATTGACTAGCGAACTGTCAAAGGATCAAGTAGCAAAGAGTGTGCAGACATGGTATGGTGAGTACTATTTGCCTTCCGATGTTTATGTTACACAAAAATCATGGGCTACTGTAAAGAGCCAGATAAAAAATGGTTTTGATGGGTCTGAGGATTGTTGGTTGAAAGGTGGACATCTGGTTATCAACTTTAATCCGGAAATTTCATCCGATACACATCAGACGCTAAGATACAGTGTCGAACAGAGATATCCAATAAAGACTGATAAGGAAACAAAGTATGTAAAAGGAGGTTGTAATCAGTTTTCCAATGAAAACTGTGTTACTTCAAAGATGACCACTACAGGAGAAGTAATTCCTCTTGATACTGGTGATGTACTTGTTTATGACTTTGCAGGTGGTTCAGATGCTCCATCAACTGGAAAAGCACATTCTGCAAAGGATGATTATGATTCTAGCGGATCTCATTAATTTTCAGGAATGCTTAGTGCAACAGCTAAGCATTTCTTTTTTATTTCTATTTTCTTTTTTGCCGATAAAGGCAGAATGGAGGATAAATTAAAATGCACAAAACAATTGAAATGTATTCAAAGGAGTTAGCAGATGCAGGCTTAATAGTCGAACATGGTATGATTTTTCTTGATGTTGCAACTTTAGAGTATGCTAAGGAATCTAGGAAACCAGTACCGACACTTAAGTTACAAGTAGGGTACCATGATAATCTTTCAGCCGTCCAGATAAAGCAAATATTGGAAAGCGGTAATAATGATGATCTTGCTGCTAATAAGATTATTAAGAATCTTTCAAACGGTATACCGGATAACCTGCAGTTCAGACTCAGAAGACCAGAGTTTAGCGTACCAGTTTCAGAGAATTTATTTGACATGAATGTGCAAGTCGTCTATAAACTTGCTGAGAAAGCTGCAACACTTTCAGTGGCTGTAACCTCTTCTTTACTAGAAAGCTGGGACTTACCTGATTGGGAAGCTTTAAAATCTCATGTTTCAGTAAAGCAAGAGTGGCAGCTTATTTCAATGAAGGATGTTCTGTCTAAGTATGCTAAAGATTGTCCTATTACACCAGATGATGCTCAGCTATATGTTGTTACAAATAATTCTAATATGGATGGCGCAGCCGTGTTGCTTGACAACGATTATTTGAATGATATACACAAACGCTTCGGTGATTATTGGATTTTGCCAAGTAGTATACACGAAATTTTAGTTTTACCGATGCAAGCTTATGAGAAATCAAATGGAAAAGCATATGAGAAGGCACGCAATAGCCTTCTTAATATGATAAAAGAAGTAAATGATACACAGGTGATATTCCAGGAAGTATTAAGCTATTCATTAATGAAATATGCTTCCGATGGTTTGGAACTTGCATAAAGGAGTTATATGAGGAAAGAATTTTATCTTACAAAACTTGCTGATATTTCAGAAGTTTTATTTGTATTAGCAGGCATTTATTTTTATGCTATTTATCAGTATTGTTATGTTTATTCAGCAAGTGTACAGTGGCTTCATGTTGCAACTATTGTATTTGTAAGTACTGGAATTCCGTTCGTCATTTTTAATTTTGTTATTAGTGTTATTACGATTGATGACTCTTCATACAAGCGCACACATAAATTTATGTGTGCGCTGAAATCAAAGCAGGATCCTTACGCTAAGTACACAAGATCATTTAGTATACGTAGTATGTATGTTTGGAGACATTTTGTATTCGGGATAAACAGCTGGTGTGTGCTTCTTTTAATTGTATTACTTGGCTTAACAGCATTTTGTACTTATGCGATTTATGCTACTTTTTTAAATACATTGTCAGATCAATTTACTATTTTAACTATTTCGCTTGTTTGCATTCTTGTATTTTGTTTTTGTATTTATAAATTATTTCCAAAGATTTTTCGTTCAAGTACAGGCTTAGTTCGCTACTTAATTTCCAGTTCTTTGCCATTGAATAAAGTAGATACTGATTTTAAAAATTCTGACATTATTTCGTGTAATTTAAGAATTTCTTTCAGCACAATTTATTTTAGGACAAAGAATCAAGTGAACATTATAGATCTACAGAAATTACAAGAGTATAAGATGTTGAAGTCAGCTTTAATTATTTATACTTATGATTCTGTGATACCATTTGTTTTACATCCAAAAACAAAGAAAGAATACGATGCAATTGCTGCTAAGTTACTCAGATTCTAAGAAACTTGAAACCATTGGTTGGCCACCTTTCCTGTTATAAAACATTATATTTGTTTATTACGGAAAGGGTGGTATTGTTATGAAATTTATTGATCAGAGAAACAAAAGAGACTTTACAAAGGACATTGAGCATATTAAGCGACTCAAATCAGAAACATGTTTTCAGTATTATAAGAATTTTCTGCGTGGTGATTCTGGCATTCTGCTAGTATTGACATGTATTTCATTCTGCACAATGCGTGTATTACGTCCATTGCTTAATCAGTTCGAAAGTATGACATTAGTTTATGCTTATTTAGCATTTTACCTTTTGTCAATTGGCTCACTTTTATTGACAGTTGGTTGCATTCTTGCTTCCGGGTACCGACCATACTTTATACAGCGATTAGCTTTTGAACATCTGCTTTTTGAGATGATATCCTCTCGTGATTACTTTGAGATTTTAGATGCTTTTTCTAAATACGATAGTAATATTTTTATGACGTTGCATAAAGCAGATAGTGCCTGGTTGCGTAATCTTAAAGGTTACTGCGAACAGGGTATTGTTTCAGATAATTTTTCAGATTGCAGTATTATACATGTTAGAAGTAATAAAACCACACTGCAGTTAACTATGTCTAATGAGAATAAAACACAGCTAACCGTTCCATTAGCAGAACATGTTTATGGTGATGAGCCACTGTTAATTTTAACAGATGCTGGAGCTGTTCTCCAGCTTGCATCATGAGTGCAAAATTAAGTCATAGCGCATTGTCCAGAAAACTAGGAGGTTTAAATGCTATGACTTCAACACGGATTGAGTACGCACCAGATTACTCACATCTTAGTAAAGATTTATTGGCAATTTGTAAATTGTATGGAAGAACATCAGAACAGATTAGCGGCATTTGTCAGGTGTCCTTAGATACCGTTAACGACTGGGAAACTGGCAGTAAGCGAATTCCAGTACTGTGTGCTTACGAATTGTCAAAAAATCTTGGCATTGCGATGCCAAATTTAGCAAGGCATCATTAGTGTGTAATGCATGTAGGTTTTGGGTTGTTCAGCTTAACAGCGGGCAACTAATTTAATTCATTGTCTTTAATGAAATTGTTTTCTTTTCATTTGCGATATGCTAAAATAGGAGTAAACAGTTTCACAATAGTTACTGCATTATTAGGCTATAATTGTAGAGATTATGTGGAAAGTTTTTATTTCAGATCCATTTTTGAAATAGGGCTACCGCAAACCCACTGGCTTTAGACAGTAGGTTATGGTAGCCAAAAATCAGAAATTATTGTATACTCATGGCATGGGAACATGGAAATCT
>ENA-OWYT01000527-OWYT01000527.1-human-gut-metagenome-genome-assembly--contig:-NODE-527-length-13167-cov-4.290802_pt1 | contig 13167 bp, 10 predicted proteins | sample MGYA00249752_ERZ652090 | MGnify/ENA primary metagenome ERZ652090 (study PRJEB26925, sample SAMN05827105) | human gut metagenome | biome: ENVO:2100002; feature: ENVO:00000062; material: ENVO:00002003...
TCTACACCCTAGAGTTCGTCGGCAGCGTCAGATGTGTATAAGAGACAGATACATTGAGGGCGCGGATGAGTCCCATAATTTACTTAGAAACGCTCTGTTCGGCAGTGTTTACAACGGCGAAGTTAAAAACCTTGGTGTTGCAAACGCTGAAATCTGGATTGATCCTAAAGATGACAGCGCCGCAGGTAAAGGTATTTTAGTTGACTGGATGGGTAAGTCCAAAATCACGAACTGCTGGACATCCGGCAGCATTTACAGCGGTACCAAAATTGAAAAGAATATTGGCGGTATCGTTGGTGTTACCATGCAGGGCTGCACCATTTCCGGTTGCTATTCAACAGCAACACTTACAGGTAATTTCACAAATTCCGAGGGATATTATACGGATCCGGATCCAGCTAATTGGCCGTTCGATACCATTGGCGGTATTGTTGGCGCAAGATTTGACAGCAATTTAACGGTTACGGATTGTTGGTTTGATGGTAAGATTGTCGTCAACTCCCTTCGGGCCACTGTTGGCGGAATCGTTGGGTATACGGATGACCTATTGGGCTCGGGAACAGTCAATAACTGTATGGTTACGACGACTGACATGGGCGTAGATAAAGATGGAAATACTTGTTGGGTGGCTTATGCCCTCGGCGGCACGGTAGAAAATTGCTATTGGCCTAATGACACGAAAGCATATGACCCGTCTCCGCTTGCGTATGTAGGAGGACAAAGCAACGAAGAGCAAGGTACTGCCGTCACAGACTTTACCTCCGCAGATGTCCTTGCTGGCTTGCGAACCAATGCCGGTGCGGGCGTTGAGTGGGGTGCCGGAATCGGCTATCCAACTTTTGTGTGGGATGACAATAACATTCCCGCTGATTACACAGCTGTTGATGCGGCCATCACAAGTGCAGAGGCTCTTGATAGCAGCCTTTATACAAATTATTCTGCGGTAGAAGATTCCATTAATGCTGTTGACCGAGCAAAAAGTAAAGCCCAGCAAACAGAGGTTGATGCAATGGCAAAGGCTATCGAGGATGCAGTTTCCGCCCTGCAATACAAGGGTGCTGATTACACCAAAGTAGACGCAGCCATTGCCAAGGTAAATGCTCTGAACAAGGACAACCACAAGGATTTCTCCGCTGTGGATGATGCACTGAAGGCTGTTGTCCGTGACAAAAACATTACCGAACAGACGGAAGTTGACGCAATGGCGAAGGCTATTGAAGATGCGATTGCTGCCCTGCAATACAAGGACGCTGACTACACCAAGGTTGATGCAGCGATTGCCAAAGCAAATGCACTGAACAAGAATAACTACAAGGATTTCTCCGGTGTGGAAGCTGCTGTCAATGCTGTTGTCCGTGACAAGAACATCACTGAACAGAGCGAAGTGGATGCCATGGCGAAGGCTATTGAAGATGCCATTACCGCCCTGCAGTACAAGGATGCCGACTACACCAGAGTCGATGCAGCCATTGCCAGGGCAAATGCACTGAACAAAAATGATTACAAAGACTTCTCCGGCGTAGAATGCGCCATTAGAGCAGTTGCACGCGGCAAGAACATCACTCAACAGGCAGAGGTTGACGCCATGGCAAAGGCTATCGAAGATGCCCTTGCTGCCCTGCAATACAAGGACGCTAACAAGACAACACAGCCCACTCCGGCACCTGCTGCAACAGCCACACCTCAGTACACCATTCCGCAGACCGGCGACACAAGCAACCCTGCTTTGCTGGTTGTCCTTATGCTTGTCAGCGGTAGTGCAGCCATTGGAACAGCCGTTGTTGCCAGCAAGAAAAAGCACAACAGATAACTGAACAGCCCCCTCGCTCCATCTTCCGGGCAAAGCAAAAGCGCCGCAGCGATGTGGCGCTTTTCTATTGCCACAAAGCAGCAAATAGCGGGCTTTCCCACCATAAGCGATAAAGTTATATTCCCCACCATCGTAAAGCCCCTCATATCAAACAAAAACGTCCAAAATCGCCCCGAAAGCGAACAGTTTCGGGAGATGTTGGGCGTTTTTCTATTTTCAAAAGCAAATCCGCAAACCCGGCGCGGGCAAGGAGGTGATGCAGATGCCCCGTATGCCGAAATATCTCAAGAGAGAATGGGCGTTCTTTCTTGGAGATTGCGGACGGAAGAAATATAACCCGCTATAAAGTTGTGATTTTTGGCTGCTCGGCAGGAGCAGCCGATTTACCGTACCTTTGTGTAATTCGTGATTTTGTTAGTAAGAACACAAAGTGGTATGCCTATTACCATGACGACACCGCTTATAACTCCCTGAATAATGCAATGCCTATCGAAGACATAGATGAGAAATACGAAGTAAATTACATTCCTGCGGTCGAATTCTGGGATCAAATATAATAGAAAATGGGGCTGCCACATACAACAGCCCCACTTTTTATTTCTTTTCGCGTCTTGACACAAATGGCATCACTGCCCTACGCAGCACATCCGCCGTACTTGCTACATTTTGGAGCGTAATATACAGCTTCATTGCATCGCGCTTGATGGGATTTTCCTCAACAAGAGCATCCATTGTTTCCTGCAATTCATCCAGCTTCCGTATGATAAGCCTATAATCAGCCGGTGGATATAAATGATCCATCCAGTTTTGTTTGTTTCTGCTTTCAGCATACAGGAAGCTGCCTTGCCCTGCAAGGATGCCGGACCGCAAAAAAAGCAGGGGCGGCTTACCTCGCAGCAAGCCGCCCCGCATGGGATAAATACCCCATTATTTTATGGTGGCAAGCCGGGAAAAGGATACCGCTTGCCGCCTGCCATATCCGCTCCTGATTCCGTAGTATATCCTCCATGTCCGCGGCGTAAACGCGCCCTGTTTCATATGTTCTGAAAAATGCTATCCGCGTGGCATGGCTACTTGATGTATGTCAAGTGCAATGAACTAAAAATAGTGATTGTGGAAAAAAATCAAGAGAACGTACTCTTATAGTATAGAGCAGCAACGCTCATGCAAGGATGGCAAGTGTACCAGTGTTTTTGTACATTTCCCTTATGAATTTGCCCCTTGTACAATGAAAGAACAAGGAGGCGTTCGAAATGACAGACTATATTGGAAATTACAAGAATCGACCGCGCAGGGTGGTGTTTTATGGCCGCGTTTCAACAGAACATGAGGAACAGCTATCTGCGCTGGGAAATCAGATGGAATGGTATACAGACCTTGCATTACGCAATCCCAACTGGACCGTTGTAGCGCAGTACATAGACGAAGGCATAACCGGTACCCAAATGAAGAAACGTCCATCATTTATGCGGATGATAGAGCACGCAAAGGAACACCGCTTTGACTTGATTGTCACCCGTGAATTGTCGAGGTTTGCGCGTAACACGGTGGATGCGTTGAATGCTACGCGAGAACTGAAGCAATACGGCGTGGAAGTCTATTTTGTAAATGATGGCATCTGGACAATGGACGGTGATGGAGAAGTTCGCTTGACCATTATGGCGAGCATTGCCCAAGATGAAAGCCGCAAGACCAGTGAGCGCGTAAAAGCCGGACAGAAGATGAGCCGTGAGAAAGGTGTACTCTATGGCAGCGGTAATATTATCGGTTATGACCGTGTGGATGGAACTTATGTAATCAATGAGGAACAGGCGGCAACGGTGCGAAGAATCTTTAATCTGTACGCCGAGGGGCACGGAGAAACGACTGTTGCCAAAATGCTTATAGAAGAAAACCGCAAGGATGGCGGTGGTGGCCTGAGCTGGACGGCGAGCAAGGTATCACGGGTACTCCGCAAGCCCACTTACAAGGGCTATATGACCTATAATAAATCCCATATTGATGACTTTCTCAGCCATAACCGCATCAATCACAACGAGGAGGACTTTGTTCTTGTAAAGGGAAACTTTGAGCCAATCGTCTCAGAGGAGCTATGGGAAACCTGCAATCAGATCCGCAGTAAGCGAGCTGCATTTGTCAAAGGAAAAGATGGTCGTGCCCATAAATTTGGTGTGTCCTTTCCGCAGAACAAATGGACGAAAATTCTGTTTTGCGATTGTGGGATGCGATTCCAAATCGAAGGCTACGATAAAACGGCCAACGGAGGGAAAAATATGCGGCTTATCTGTGCACGGTCGAAAATGTTCAAAAAGAAAGATGCCGCCAGAACACTGAACGGTATTCCTTGTCCGGCACCATACGCATCTGAATGGAAGCTGGAATTGATGGCAAGGGAAGTGTTCCGTACTGTTTGGAAAGAAAATGCCGAGGATATACTGGGTCTTTTGCGGACGTTGGATGCAAATCTGAACACTACCGGCACACCGAATGATGGAAACCAGCTGGAGAACAAGCTCTCTGCGCTGAATGAGGAATTGGACGATCTTGTCAGCCAGCGGGCAAGCCGAAGCATAACTATGGATGATTTCTTAAGCAAAAGTACGGAAATCAACAATGAGATTATAAATGTCGAAGGCTTACTGCAAAGTTCCATACAGGAACAGCGTCCTAAAGCAAGGTTAGATATGCACAGCATCGAGGCTGCACTCAGCGATGATGCCTCTTTTCCGGATGGTAAAATAGAGCCGGGCTTTCTGGACAGGTATGCCAACCGGATTGTAAAAAGCAATAACCGCTACATTTGGATGTTGCAGTTGATGAATGTGCAGCAGATCATGCCTATCCAATCGGAAAGGCAGCCGATAGCGATGGTTACCTATAAAAGTGGCGTTCCCTATGATATTGAGCAAGAGCAAATCGGCAAGCAGGATAAAGAAAGTGCTGGACCCGATTGCGCGACAATATGTCGTCCACAGGATTTCTTTTTGAACATGAGCCGAACCAAAAGAAAGCGTAAGTTGGTGGAATGGCTGGAAAGCTGTCAAGAAAATCAGGTGAGCATGCTGGATGAAAAGATACCACTTTTGAGTTTTGCGGTTGACTTTGTGACAGCCTATGAGTATCAGAAAGCGCGTGGGATTAAGATCCACCCCGGTTTGTGGAAAGATATGCGTGTGGATATATTTCTGGTAAAAAAAGAAAATCGAGAAATTCAAAAAGAATATTTGTGATTCCACCGGCGCACCAAGCTTTAGAGCTGTTGATGTGTTCGATGGCTTTTCCTTGTAGTTTGGCTTACAATTTATGGTATTCAGCTCGTCATAGTATACCAACCATGTCGAAAAGAATTGTGCGCTCTGCACAAATTTTAGTTCGTTGGCTTGTAAGTGCGAATTATGGGACAAGCCATGATTTATAATGGAATTATGGAAGCGCTTATTGCATTCTATATCGATACGGCGATGATTAATGGCAAAAATTGAAACAACAAAAAAGGAAGCATATATCCGCTTTGTTCCCCAAGCGGGGCACATCAGATATATGCTTCCTGTATTATATGATTATCTTGTGTGAAGGGGCATTACCGCAAAAAGGTAACATCAAAACTGGTAAAAGGACTATACAGCGCGTTTACACTGTAGTGCAGGGTTAGATACTTTTTATCAACCGTAAACAGCAGCGTATATCCTGCAGAACGATCTAGCGCCCGCATACGGATTTCCAGTGTTGAATCACTGAGCCATCCGTAGCTCGCAAAGAGAACATCCTGACCCGAAAGCCGCGGCATTTCTTTCATGCTGTCTGCCGCGATAAAGGTTGAAAAACCATCCCAGTTATCTTGTTGACGAAGCCATTCCCCGTAGCCAGCGCTAAATGAGAATTGTTCAGTACCGCGATAGAATACCATGCGTAGGCGGGAGGTGTCCTCCTGCTGTATCGACAACTTTGTGATTCCGGCAGGATTCGCCATAGCAGACATCGTTCCCTGCAAAGCGATGGTATCACAGCTGGATGCTTTGCCACCGGCCATCGGAATAGAAAATTCGGTAAAGGGCTCTACGGTTTTCGGATAATCCATTGCTTCAAATAAGCAGTTCAACACTGCTTGACTGCCGGTTGTTGCATTGGACATTGCTATGACAAGCTGGTTCTTGGGCTGGACAAAGCACAGCTGACCGTGCAAGCCAGAGCAACGGAAGGCATCATGTGTACACATCCAAAATTGATAGCCATATCCCTGTCGGTTCTCACTACGGGCCACTGGATATTCCGAGGCATTTTCTACTTGCTTTGCTGTTGCGGCAACTACCCAGCTTTCGGGAATAACTTGCTCCCCGTTATATACACCGTGATGTAATAGACACAAGCCATACTTTGCTAAATCCTGCGTTGCCAAGTGCAATCCGAACCCACCGGTGTTGTGCCCTAATAGATCCTCTTCCCAATAGTAGTTTGTTATACCGAGGGGTTCAAACAGCCGCTTAGCAAGAAAATCTACTACCTTTTGCCCAGTTATGTCCTGTACCATAACTGATAAAAAATGCGAGCACATACTGTTATAGAAGAATTTTGTTCCCGGCTGATATGTCATCCGTTTCGCGACTGTATTTTCAGCCCAATCATCGGAGCCGTGCATAACAGCCTCGTTGTCTTGCCCCAGATTCATGGTCAAGAGATGTCGAACTGTGACATCTTTGAAGCGAGAGTCAACGACCTTGTCGGCGTATTCCGGGCAATAGGTAAGCCACGGTGTATTAAGGTCAACACGACCGTCCACCACGAGATATCCGACAGCTGCAGAGAGGAAAGACTTGGACACAGAATACAAAGGGTGCAACGCTGTTACTTCATAAGGGAAAAACGCACGGTTTAGTAGGCATTTGTCCTGCTGATAAATTGTAATAGCGTGTGTTTCAATGCCGTTCTGCCGCAACAGATGCAGAAATTGATCAATCCGTTCCTGAGTGAGAATTTCCATAGTTAGAGCCTTCCTTAAAGCAGTTCGTCCATAGCAGCTTTAACTTTCTGTACGCTTGTACCGACAACAACCTGCAGGTTTGTATCCGTCAGGAACACAACACCCTTAACGCCCATCTGGCGAATCTTATCTGTTTCAACCTTTTGGGCATCTTTTACTTCAATACGCAAGCGCGTTGCGCAGCATTCCAACGAAGCGATATTCTCTTTGCCGCCGAGATTCTGCAACATTTTCTTCGCAACAAACTCGTTGTTGGTGTTATTCATGGTGAAGTTCTTTTCATCGTCAGTGATTTCAGCAGTTGTAGTATCTTCTTCAGCACGACCCGGGGTCAGGACGTTGTCGTGCATGATAACCCACTTAAAGCTGAAATAGTACAAGAAGAAGAACAGAATGCCAACAGGCAGAATCAAAATTGCGTTGCTGCCCAGATTGAAGTTCAGAATATAGTCGATAATATCAACGTTGTAGGAGATGCCGAGGCGGACGTTCATAAAGTAGAAAATCGCACCGCCAAGGCCGCTGAACAGGCAATGCAGCAGATAAAGTTTCGGAGAAACGAATTCAAACAGGAACTCAACGGGCTCGGTAATACCAGCAATAAAGCAGGTGCCGGCACCGGAAATCATAAGCGATTTTACCTCGGATTTCTTGTCTTTCTTCGCGCACTTATACATAGCAAGGCAGGCGCCGGGCAGACCAAACAGGAATACAGGATACAAACCGGTCATGAAGACACCCGCAGTGGGGTCGCCAGCCAAGAAGCGAGGAATATCACCCATAACTACATCGCCGGTTGCATTGGTGAAAGAACCCATCTGGAACCACAGATAGCTGTTGATGACATGGTGCAGACCGACGGGGATCAATGCACGGTTCAGGAAACCAAACAGGAAAATACCAATCACGCCAGAGCCAGCCATCCACATTGCCAAGCTGTCAAGGCCGTTCTGAATCGGTGGCCATATAATGTTAAACAGTAATGCCAGTGGAATTGCAAAAATCGGCGCCAGAACAATAATGAAACGGTCGCCAGTAAAGAGACTGAACATTTCCGGGGTTTTCCATTCACGGCTGTAATTAAACAGAATTGCTGCCAATGTACCTACGACAATACCGGCAAAAACACCCATGCCAATATCTTCATTTAGGCTGCTCAGGCATGCTTTAAAGGCAAACAAGCCAACAGCCGCACCAATCATAGGAAATGTCTTGTCTTTTGCCTTTGCAAAAGCTAAGCAGGCACCAAAGGCAAAAAGCATATCGAGGTTATTCGTGATTGCATTTGATGCAGTTTCCATAAGCGGAATATTTAGCATATCCGCTGCGCCCAAGCGTCCCAAAATGCCAATAGCCGGCATTGCCACAATCGGAACCAGCATTGCGCGTCCTAATTTTGATAGGTTTGTGATAAAGGCTTTCCATAGCTTTTTCATACTACTTCCTCCCATCGGTACTTCCCGATGCACAACTTTTGCTGTGGGTCAGCAAAATTACCCGCAGTAGAAATATGGGATTTTTCCTGTTCGACTGCCTCCTTCCGCAGAAACTCCCGCGCCATAAAGCAAAAATCCACGGAAAAAGACAACAAGCTTTTCCCGTGGATCATGCCCGCATAGCCGGTAACACTCCGCGTTTTATACAATTCTATTTAATCGCAGCAGGAAGTTCAAAATATCTTCTTGCTGCATTGTGTACTGAAATTTGTCTGCAAGATAGTTGGCCACCGCTGTTATGCAGTCTCTTGAGCCTACTATTTTACTGTATAGAATATCCAGCATTTCATCCGGAATTTCCAATACAGAATGATGCGTTTTCCCTAGGCTGACTAACCAGCATCGTAACTTGATGTATGCTGTGAATTCCAGAGTTTCCGCATCGTCACGAACATTGCAATTATGGCGAACCAATTCCAGAATATCCTCAGCTGCTTTTTGAGCTGCCGTTAAATGTCCGGGACAGCCATTACTTGCGGCATCTACTATACAAAGTGCTAAAATTACAGCTTCAGATTCCGGTATAAGGATTCCGTATTTCCGATATAATAATGAGAATGATTTCTTACTGAGCTGATATTCGTCCGGATATACCAGCATAACTGCTTCCTGCAACATTGAGGAAACAGGAGCGTGTTTACGTGTGCGCTCCATAGCACATGTCAAGTGATTACTGATTATAATCAGTGCTACAGGTGTCAAATGGAGCTTTCCGCGCCGCTCGGCCTCTTGTAATATAGACCGTGAAACAGCCAATGCCACAGGAGAGCACTGCCCCAGCAGATAAAGCCATTTTTCCTGTAGCTTATCCAAGCCATAATAGATATGTTCTATCTGCTGCTCTAAAACCGGCGCACCTGGGCTTTTACGGAAGCCAATTCCTGAGCCGGTTAGCACACACTCTCTGCCATCTTCAGCCCGCGCCATGACAATATTGTTGTTGAGGCCCTTTGTAACTGTATACATAATAGATGCCTTTCAACTGCTCTTTTTTTTGTTGTACCACCACAAGAAATGATTGTCAAGATGTTTCGGGCGTTTCGTTGACATTTTGTGCAGATTTCCTTTTGTTGTAGGAATTTTGCTCCTATCCGTCGAATTCAATCGTCACATTTCCGTCAGCGCTAATTTTCAACTTCATGGTTTTTATGTATCGTTCGTAAAACTGTTTGTACTCGGCCTTAGACAAATCAATGCACGTTTGCAGCAGGGCAACATTCATCATTTCTGTAGTATTGAACGGTTCAAAATGCTTGCCGACAAAGCGTTGACACTCGCGGAGGAGTGCATCCACTTTCATCTTGTGTGACTGCCCACCTTGGCAGAACTGGTCGAGATAGCAGAATGGAATATCGCTGTCTATATATTTCTGGTAAAAAAAGAAAATTGAAAAAGTTGTGGAAAAAATCCGATTCGCTGTTCTCTTATGTATTAGGAGGTTCCAAACCTCCGAAAAAGTGAATAGCGTCCTCTGCTGTACCGCATTGGGGAAGCAGCGCCATGACTGGATTCCACGAGCGTGCCAAGATGCGAGAAAACATATCGCATGGCTGCAAAGCGATGCGAGGCAAAGCGCCGGGAAGGGTTGCCTGTCTGGAATTTGCAGAGGAAGAGAAACGCACAGCTATAACGACAGATCGTGCCGTGGAGGAAAAACTTCCACGGCATTATTGTGCCGTTATGGAATGACGCTAGATTTGCTATTTGAATCCGTAAATGGTAATATTATAATTCGGATGAGGAATAGACCGTGATGGCAACTATTCGGGAATTCCGAATGGTTCAAACAGATGACATCTGACAGGTTCATCGAAGGGAAATTATCGCAATTTGTGGCTTATTGCGCCTTTCGAGTTTTATCTGCATATATTTTTGAAGATTATATGCAGAAAGCAGGATTCCATGTGGCAAAATTTAATCATCGTCATAGCAGATGAGGTGTCTGCGATGATAGATTATGCTATGAAAGAAATCCCTGCTGCGGCGCTATTATAGGGAAATTTCCAACTTGCTATTTGTAGCGATAAATGGTACTATATGACTATACTAATATCATTTGAATGGTTAGAAATAAATGACTTCTGAAGGAGGCTTTGGCGAAATGGGAAGATTCGTGAATCCGGATAATAGTGCGTTTCAAGTTGCACTGAATTCAAAAATTTATATGGATAAAACGGGTCTGCTGGAATATACCAACAGCGTTCTTGATACACCAGAAGCATATATCTGCAATAGCCGCCCCCGGAGATTTGGTAAGTCCTATACGGCTAATATGCTGGCAGCCTATTACAGCAAAGGCTGCGATTCAGAAAAGATGTTCGAGGGGCTTACAATCGGCAAGAGCAGCGACTTCAAAAAGCATCTCAACAAGTATGATGTGATCCATATAGATGTACAATGGTTTTTGTCCAGTTGTGCAGACATCAAAAGTATTATATCCTACATTACGCAATCGGTTTTGGAGGAACTAAAAGAGTACTACCCTGAAGTTCTTCCTAACGAAGTGTTGACATTGGCGGACGCTTTGTCGCGCATCAGAAACTCGACCGGTCAGAAATTTATTGTGATTATTGATGAATGGGATATTCTGATCCGAGATGAAGCAACCAATAAGGCTGTTCAAGAAGAATATATCTATTTCCTGAGAGGCTTATTCAAAGGTACAGAGCCGACAAAATACATTCAGCTTGCATACCTCACCGGCATTCTGCCAATCAAAAAGGAAAAAACGCAGTCGGCCTTGAATAACTTCGATGAGTTTACCATGGTCAGTGCCGGCACGTTGGCACCTTTCATTGGCTTTACGGAAGAAGAAGTTAAGAATCTTTGCGAGGAGTACCACAAAGACTTTGACAAGGTAAAAAAGTGGTACGATGGTTACTTGCTGCGGGATTACCAAGTTTATAATCCCAGAGCTGTTGTCAGCGTTATGCTGAAGGGAGAGTTTAAGAGCTACTGGTCGGAAACGGCTTCCTATGAAGCAATCGTTCCCCTTATCAACATGAACTATGATGGGCTGAAAACGGCAATCATTGAAATGCTTTCCGGTGGGGAAGTTAAAGTAAACACGGCTACCTTCAAGAACGATACCGTTAATATCCAAAGCAAAGATGATGTTTTGACATATATGATTCATCTTGGCTACTTGGGATATGACCAGAACCGAAAAACAGCGTTCGTTCCGAATGAGGAAATCCGGCAGGAATTGACACTTGCGGTGGAAAGCAAGCATTGGAATGAGATGTTGCTGTTTCAGCAGGAGTCTGAGAAGTTGCTGGATGCGACATTGGATATGGATGGCGATGCAGTAGCCACTCAGGTTGAAAAAATCCATGATGACTATGTTTCTGCCATCCAGTACAACAATGAAAACTCCTTGAGCAGCGTCTTGGCGATTGCATACCTGAGCGCTATGCAATATTACTTTAAGCCGGTTCGAGAGCTGCCCACAGGCAGGGGCTTCGCAGACTTCGTTTTCGTTCCAAAACCGGAGTACAGAAATGACTATCCGGCGCTTGTTGTGGAGTTGAAGTGGAACCAAACGGCGGAGACTGCGATGCAGCAGATTAAGGAAAAGAAATATCCGGATTCGCTGCGTGGCTATACAGGAAATCTTCTCTTGGTAGCTATCAACTATGACAAGAAAACGAAGAAACATCAGTGCCTTATTGAAAAAGTAGTATAAAGATCATGCCGTGGGAGGAACCTTCTTCCACGGCTTTTCTATACCATGATTGAGTCATTGACTTGTACATTTTGAAAATACTGAATGCAGTATTATACTGATGGGGAAGGAGGAAAAACCGATGCAATATGATAAAGCAGACCAGCAAAACTGCCCGCGCAGAGTCGTGTTCTATGGGCGCGTGTCCACGGAACTTGAGGCGCAAATATCAGCACTGAAAAATCAAATGAACTGGTATCTGGAGCTTGCAGAACATCATCCGAATTGGACGGTGGTTGGGCAATACGCCGATGAAGGAATCTCAGGTACTGGCATGAAAACCCGGCCTTCTTTTATGAAGATGCTGCGAGATGCCCGGAAAAAGAAGTTTGACTTAATCGTGACCCGCGAGGTTTCCCGTTTTGCCCGAAACACGGTGGATACTTTGGTTACGACCCGTGAGCTGAAACAGTACGGCGTTGAAGTGTACTTCGTCAATGATGACATCTGGACGATGCGTGGCGATGGAGAAGTTCGCCTGACCATTATGGCAAGCCTTGCGCAAGATGAAAGCCGTAAAATGAGTGAACGCACCAAGGCGGGCATTCAGACGTCACAGAAAAAAGGCACCTATGTTGCGGGACCGACACCGTTTGGATATAAGCGTGATAAAAAGGCTCATACGCTTGTGGTGCAGGAAAGTCAGGCAGAGACTGTCAGAAAAATTTTTGCTTGGTATGCTGATGGCATAAATGGCACCGAGATAGCCCAGACACTAACGCAAGAAGGCGCACCGAATAAATCCGGAATGCCACAATGGAGCGCGCGTCAGGTTCTCTCAATCACCAAGAATACGATTTATAAAGGGTATTTGACATACAACAAATCGCATATTGATGATTTCCTCAGCCATAAAAGCATCAAGAACAGCGAACAGGATTACATTCTGGTGAAAGGCAGTTTTGAGCCAATCATTTCAGAGGAACTATGGGATAAATGTCAGCGCCGCAGACATGCATGGCAGTCGTACAAAGACGGCAATATAACGCAGGCTTACTTGTATGGAAAGAGCGAACACGCCGACAAATGGGCTTGCCGCCTGTTTTGTGGCTGCGGAGCCAGAATGCGGGCGTTCCGCGCAGAGAAAGGCATTGTTCGATATATCTGTTATCCTGTCTCTTATACACATCTCCGAGCCCACGAGACTGCAGCTAATCTC
>ENA-OWYT01000534-OWYT01000534.1-human-gut-metagenome-genome-assembly--contig:-NODE-534-length-12980-cov-8.477524_pt1 | contig 12980 bp, 12 predicted proteins | sample MGYA00249752_ERZ652090 | MGnify/ENA primary metagenome ERZ652090 (study PRJEB26925, sample SAMN05827105) | human gut metagenome | biome: ENVO:2100002; feature: ENVO:00000062; material: ENVO:00002003...
ATACCAGTGCTCTCCGATCTTGGTGCGGGTGATATAGATGCCGTACCGGGGCAGCTGGAAGCCCTGCGGATAGATCTGGTTGATGGTGGGCACCCCCAGCGTCCGGCCAAGGCCCGCCCCGTGGTGCACCGTGAAGCGGATGGCGTAGGGCATCCCCAGCATGGCGTTGGCCGCCGGGATGTCGCCGCCCTCCAGAGCGGTGCGGATGCGGGTGGAGGAGACCGGTTTCTCCTCGAACTGCGCCATCGGCAGGACGATCACCTCCACGCCCAGCGGTGCGCAGAGCTGACGCAGCAGCTCCGGCGTGCCCGCCGCCTTGGCACCGAAGGTGAAGTTCTCGCCGCAGAACAGCGCCCGGGCGTTGCAGTCCCGGATGATGCCCAGCACGAACTGCTCCGGCGTCATGGCCTTGATCTCCTCGAAATCAGGGCAGAGATAGTGCTCCACGCCGAGGCTGGCGATGAGGGCGTGCTTGTCCTCAGTGGAGAGCAGGCGCTTGCCCTTCATCTTGTTTTCGGTGGGCAGGCGGAAGGTGAACACCGCCGGTGCCGCGCCATGGGCCCTGGCCCACTCCACTGCGCCATTGATGACCGCGCGGTGGCCGATGTGGATGCCGTCAAAAAAGCCCATTGCCACAGCAGAGCCGTGGGCACCGCCCAGCGCAAGCGGCGCAAGCTGTGAATAGATCTGCATGAATGTTCTTTAATTCCTCTCTACAAAGAGTTTTTCGACCTTGAGCACACCGCCGGTGATGTTCGCAAGGCCCAGGAACTGACCCTCGGCATTGCGGACACGGTAACGGCCATCTGCCGCCGGGTAGCGGCTGGTGGGGCAGCCGTTGTACAGGTGCTGCTCCACCCTTGGCTCTACCACCAGTAGAGGCAGGCTCTCAAACACGCTCTCCACCGGCAGCATCAAAGCCAGCAGTGCCTCGGGGCCTGCGTCCTTTGCCGCCTGTATCTCTTCCAGCGTGTGGGCGTCGGCCTCGGTGTAGACACCCGCCGTCGTGCGGCGCAGGGCGCTCATGGTGCCTTTCTGGCCCATAGCGGCGGCAATGTCCTCCAACAGAGTGCGGATATACGTTCCCTTGGAACAGCGGACGGTGAGGACGTATTCGTTCTCCACCGGGCTACCGCCGTACCGGATGTCCAGTATCTCGATGGGACGGGCCCTCCGCTCCACCGTGACGCCCTCGCGGGCCAGCTTATAGAGGGGCTGGCCGTTGATCTTAACAGCCGAGTACATGGGCGGCGTCTGCATCTGGGGGCCGAGGAACCGAGGCAGAACAGCCAGCAGTTCCTTCTCCCCTGCCGTCACCGGGGCCGTTTCCAGCACGGTGCCGGTGATGTCGCCGGTGTCGGTCTGCATCCCCAGCCGCAGCCGGGCGCAGTAGGTCTTGGTGTGGTCGAGCTGAAGGTCCACGGCCTTGCTGGCCCCGCCGCAGAACACCGGCAGAACGCCGGTGGCCATGGGGTCCAGCGTACCGCTGTGACCCAGCTTGCGGGTACCGAGGATGCCGCGCAGCTTGGCGATGACGTCAAAGCTGGTCCACTCCATCGGCTTATCTACGATAAGGATGCCCTGCATCAGCTTTCCTCCTGCGTCTCGGGGCGGTCGAGTTCCGCCTCCACTTCGGCCAGAATGGCGCTCTTGGCGTTGTCGAGGTTGCCCAGCAGCTCACAGCCCGCTGCGCGGGTGTGGCCGCCGCCGCCCAGACGCCGTGCGATGGCGCAGGCGTCCACGCCCTTGGCGGCGCGCACGCTGATGCGGTAGCTGCCGCCGGGCTGCTGACGGAGCAGCAGGCCCACTTTGACCCCCTCGATGCTGATGGGCAGGCTGGTCAGCTCTTCCAGGTCAGCCGGGTCCACGCCGCTCTGCTCTATCTCGTCCCGGGTCAGATACATCAGGGCGCAGCGGCCCTCAAGATGATATTCCAGATGGTTGCGGGCGATACGCTCCGCCTCCATCCGCTCCCGGGGCTTGGTGTCAAAGAGCAGGGTGTTCAGCTCCTCCACCTGCGCACCGGCCAGAATGAGCTTTGCAGCCACGAGGTGGGTGTTGGCAGTGGTGGAAGAGAACCGGAAGCAGCCGGTGTCAGTAGCGAGGCCGGTGTAGAGGCAGTTGGCGATGAGGGGGGTGATCTCCACGCCCATCTCGTTGATGACCTCATACAGAAGCTCTGCCGCTGCGGCCGCATTGCCGTCCAGCAGGGTGAAATCCGCATAGCCGCTGTTGCCCGTGTGGTGGTCGATGCAGAGATCGACGTGGCGGGTATACTGCGGCACACCGTTGTTTTCACCAAAGAGCTGCACGCTGGCAACATCCACGGCTACAACGGTCTTGGGCTCAAACTCGCCCCGGAACGGCACCGGTGCGGTAAAGCTGTAGCGGGAAGGCACTGCATCGGAGCAGAGGACAGCTGCCGTCTTGCCCAGCGCCTTGAGCGCGTGGCAGAGGGCGCTGCCGCAGCCGATGGTGTCGCCGTCCGGGTTTTTATGACACAGGATCAAAATGTTGTCCGCAGCACAGAGGCGCTGGGCCATCTGCTGCACATTGAGCTGTTCTGTCATTCGATGGATCATCCTTTCCGCAGCGCTGGATTTATTCCTCGGTCTCGGCGGGCTGAGTCTCCTCGGCATCGCCATTCACATTCAGCGTGCGGAGCAGCTCGTTGATGTGGGCTGCATAGGCGGCACCGTCGTCCTCCACAAAGATGAAGCGGGGTGCCTTGCGGATGTGCATTTTCTTGCTCACTTCGGTGCGCACATGGCCTGCGGCGCGGTTCAGGGCCTCGATAGCGGGCTTGGGGCCGTCCTCACGGCCCATCACGCTCACATAGACCTTCGCCACGTCCAGGTCGGGCGTCACATCCAGCCGGGTGACGGTCAGCAGACCGCCCTCCAGCCGCGGGTCTTTCAGCCGTCCGATGATGGCGATGAGCTCACGCTTCATGTCCTGCGCCAGACGGCCCATATTTTTCTGAGACATAGTTTCTCCTCTAAAATAAACCTCTCCGTCATTGCTTCGCAATGCCACCTCTCCTATCGAGGAGAGGCCTTGGCATTTCGTAAAGCTTCACCTCTTCGCCAGAGGCTCCCCTCGGTAGGGGCAACAACGACGACCGCCGCCAGTGGCGGAAACAGGGAGTCGTTGTTGGGGCAGCGGCCAGCAAGACGCAAACGAAGTGCTGCGGATGCTGGGTGCCGCAACCCGGCCTTGTCGAGCGAAGGCAGACTGAGAGGTTATTTCTCTTAGTCGCGGTATTCTTCCATCTTGAAGGCCTCGTAGACGTCGCCTTCCTTGACGTCGGCAAACTTTGCCAGAGTGACGCCGCACTCGTAGCCCTCGGCCACTTCCTTGGCGTCGTCCTTGAAGCGCTTCAGAGATGCGATCTCGTCCTCCGTGATGACGATGCCGTCACGGACGACACGCACCTTGCTGTCGCGGGTGATCTTGCCGCTGGTGACACGGCAGCCTGCGACGGTGCCGACGTTGGATATCTTGTAGACCTGACGGACCTGCAGCTCGCCCAGAGACACCTCGCGGAACTTGGGAGCCAGCATACCCTTCATAGCGTCGGTGACGTCGTTGATGGCGTCATAGATGACGCGGTACATACGCATCTCGACCTTGGTGGCAGCGGCCTCTTCCTTCGCCACGTTGTCGGGGCGGACGTTGAAGCCGATGATGATGGCGTTGGATGCGTCGGCCAGGTCAACGTCGGACTTGCTGATGGCACCGACACCGGCGTGGATGACGCGGACGCGGACCTCCTCGTTGGAGATCTTCTCGAGGCTCTGCTTGACGGCCTCGGCGGAACCCTGCACATCCGCCTTGACGACGATGGCCAGCTCCTTCATGTCGTTCTGTGCCATCTGGCTGAACAGATTATCCAGCGTGACCTTCTGGAAGGAGGAGAACTGCTTCTCCTTGGCGGCGGCAACACGCTGCTCGGCCAGCTCACGAGCCAGACGCTCGTCCTCGACGGCCTCGAACAGGTCGCCGGCCTCCGGCACAGCGGTCAGACCGGTGATCTCCACGGGGGTGGAGGGGCCTGCGTCGTTCAGCAGCACGCCCTTGTCGCTGCGCATGGTGCGCACGCGGCCCACAGCGGTACCGGCGATGATGACGTCGCCGGAGTGGAGGGTGCCGTTCTGCACCAGAATGGTAGCGATGGGACCCTGACCCTTATCCAGACGAGCCTCGACGACAGCACCCTTGGCGCGGCGGTTGGGGTTGGCCTTCAGCTCCATGACCTCGGCCTCCAGCGCGATGCGCTCCAGCAGGTCGTTGATGCCCATGCCGGTCAGGGCAGAGACGGGGATGCAGGCCACGTCGCCGCCCCAGTCCTCGGTGATGATGCCGTACTTGGTCAGGCCTTCCATCACACGCTCGGGGTTGGCGGTGGGCTTATCCATCTTGTTCATGGCCACGATGAGCTTGACGTTTGCAGCCTTGGCGTGGTTGATGGACTCGACCGTCTGGGGCATGATGCCGTCATCGGCGGCGACGACCAGAACTGCAATATCGGTCATGTTGGCACCGCGGGCGCGCATGGAGGTGAACGCCTCGTGGCCCGGGGTATCCAGGAAGGTGATGAGGCTGTCGTTGACCTTGACCTGATATGCACCGATGGCCTGGGTGATGCCGCCGGCCTCGCCTGCGGTGACGTTGGTCTTGCGGATAGCGTCCAGGATACTGGTCTTGCCGTGGTCAACGTGGCCCATGACGCAGACGACCGGGGGACGGGTGACGAGATCGTCCTGAGAATCCTCCTCCTGGGTGAACAGGCGCTCTTCGATGGTGACGTGGACTTCCTTCTCGACCTTGGCGTGGAACTCCTCGGCCACCAGAGCGGCGGTATCGAAATCGATGATGTCGTTGATGGCGTGCATCTCGCCCATCTGCATGAACTTGGCGATGACCTTGCCGGCCTGCTGCTTCAGGCGGGCAGCCAGCTCACCGACGGTGATCTCATCGGGGATGAGGACCTTCAGCTGCGCATTGCGGGCCTTTTCCAGCTGGATGCGCTGCAGACGCTCGAACTCGGTCTCACGCTTGCCCTTCTGGAACTGCTGGCGCTGGCGCTGGCCGCGCTGGGTGAACTTCTGCTTGTTGCCCTGGGGGGTGGGCTTGCGGCGGTTCTCGGTGTTCTTGGTGGAAGCCAGATCGTCGTAACGGGCGTCGAAACGGTCCACGTTCATATCGACGGTGCGGGTATCGACGGTGACCTGATTGTCCTCGCGGCGGACAGAGACGGACTGAGCGGAAGCTGCAGTAGCCTTTGCGCCGGTCTCACGGGCCAGCTCGCTCAGGGAGACGGTCTTCTCCTCGCGCTTCTTGTGCTGCTCGTTCTTCTTGTTGTTTTGCTTGGCAGCGGGCTTTGCCTCGGCCTTTGCGGGCTCAGCCTTGGGAGCCTCGGGCTTCTTTTCGGCCTTGGGCTCCGCCTTCTTCTCGGCGGGCTTCGGCTCAGCCTTGGGGGCCTTGGCGCTGTTCAGGAACTCGTCCAGGCTCTTGACGCTGTTGTCCTTGCTGAACTTCTCCAGCAGGTAGTTCAGCTCGTTCTCCTCCAGAGTGGAGCTGTTCTTCTTGCCGGTGCTGCCCATGGCGTTCAGCTCGTCGAGGACCTTCTTGGCAGAGATGTTCAGGTCCTTTGCAAAATCGCTCACTTTATATTTTACGATCATTCGCTCATATCCTCCTCAGTTTGAATCGCTCCGCACGCCGTCAGCCGGTCAAAGCAGAGTTTGGCGAGGTTGCGGTCGGTGACGGCATAAATGGCCACCGGTTTGCGGCTGATGTCAGCCAGCTTATCCTGTGTCAGCGGCATGGGGATGACGTCCACCATATCGCCCACAGCGTAGTTGAGCCGCTGCACGGTCTTGGGGCTGGCGTCGGATGCAGTCATCACGAGCCATGCCTTGCCCTTGACGACGGCGTCTTCCACCGCGTCAAAGCCCATGGTCAGAGCGCCCGCCTTGCGGCAGAGGCTCACGGCCTGGAACAGGGCCTCATTCGGCTCAAGGGCCGGTTTTGCGGGGGCGTTATGCTTCTTTGCCATCGCGGTCGGCCTCCTTTTCTGCTTCCACACTGGCCAGCTGCTGGGCCAGTGCATCGTATACCTCGGCGGGGACCGGCTGCTCAAAGCAGCGTTCCAGCGCCTTCTTCTTCTTTGCCTTTGCAAGGCAGGCGGCATCCGGGCAGAGGTAAGCACCGCGGCCGGGCTTCTTGCCCACGGGGTCGATGCTGATCTCTCCGCTGGGTGCGCGCACCACACGTACCAGTTCCTTCTTGGGGCGGCTGGTCAGGCAGCCGATGCACTGGCGGGCAGGGATCTTCTTTTGTGCCATCCGGTTTTCCCTCCTTCGGCAGGTGTTCCGCGCTTATTCTGCGGCGGTGTCTTCGGTCTTCTCAGCCTCGGCAGCCTTCGGCTCTTCCTCGCCGTAGTAGCCGCTCTCGGGGCGGATGTCGATATTGTAGCCGGTCAGGCGGGCGCACAGACGGGCGTTCTGGCCCTTGTTGCCGATGGCAAGGCTCAGCTGCTGGTCCGGCACGGTCACGCGGCAGGAGCGGGTCTCGCCGGGCAGCAGCTCGACCTTGACCACCTTTGCGGGGCTGAGAGCTGCGGAGATGAACTCGGAGATGTCCTCACTCCACTTCACGATGTCGATCTTCTCGCCGCCCAGCTTCTCGACGACAGCGGCCACACGGTCGCCGTGGGGGCCGATGCAGGCAGAGACGGGGTTGACGTTGGCGTCCTTGGACCAGACAGCCATCTTGGTGCGGGCGCCGGCCTCGCGGCTGATGGCCTTGACCTCGACGGTGCCGTCGTAAATCTCAGGCACTTCCAGCTCGAACAGGCGCTTGACGAGGCCGGGGTGGGTGCGGCTGATCATGACGCGGGGGCCGCGCTCGCTTGCCACGACATCCACGATGTAGACCTGCAGCATCTGGCCTTCGGTGTAGACCTCGCCGGGGACCTGCTCGTTGCGGGGCAGGATAGCCTCGCCGCCCTTGCCCAGGTCAAGGGCAACGATGCCCTTCTCGGGGTCAACGCGGGTGACGGTAGCCTGCACGATGTCGTGGGCGCGGGACTGGATCTCGCTCAGCTGCTGGCTGCGCTCAGCCTCACGGATGCCCTGACGGATGACGTGCTTTGCGGTCTGGGCTGCGATGCGGCCAAAGTCCTTGGTCTTGAGGGGGGTCACGACGCGGTCGCCCACCTGATAGCTCTTGCGGATGTGCTGAGCCTCGGTGATGCCGATCTCGCTGTGCTCGTCGTACCAGTCCTCATCGGCCACGACGTCCTGGATGAGGGCGACGTTGAACTTGCCGGTGCTGGGGTCGATCTCGACCATGACGTGGTCGTCCTCGACCTCGTAGTTCTTCTTCACGGCGATGACGATAGCAGCCTTGATCTTTTCGATCAGGTACTCCGCGGTGATGCCGCGCTCGTGCTCCAGCATGGAGAGAGCTTCAAAAAATTCGTTGTTCGCTGCTGCCATTTTTCGGGTTCCTCCTAGTTTATATTGTATCTTCTCTCGGTTCCTCTTTGGCTCTCCCCCGGGAGAGCTGTTTTCAGTCAAACAGGTGTTCATCATCACAGAGATGGACGCTGGATGCAGCGCTCACCTCAAAGCTCACCAGGCCGTTCTCGGTCTCGACCGTGACGGTGCTGCCCTCACGGCCTTTGAGGATGCCGGCAAACTCGCGCACGCCGTCGGCGTTGGGACGGATGAGCTTGACGCCGATCTTTTCGCCCTTGAGCGCCTCGTAGTGCTCCGGGCGGGTCAGCTTGCGGCCAAGGCCGGGGCTGCCCACCTCGAGATAATAGCTCTGGTCGATGGGGTCTGCCTCATCGAGGATGGGGTCCAGCGCGTGGGACACTTCGGCACAGGTGTCGGTGTCCATGGTGCCGTCCTTGTCGATGAGCACACGGAGATACCAGTCCGGCCCTTCCTTCTCAAAGACCACATCCCACAGGCGCAGGCCCATGCCCTCCACGACGGGGCGAACAAGCGCTTCGACTCTCTGGGCGGTGTTGCCGCCAGACTGCTTCGCCATAAAAAACCTCCAAACAAACAAGAAAAGCGGACCTTGCGGCCCACTTTCCAATAAAACTATAGCGTACTACTAGAATATAGCATACTCTTGCGGATTATGCAAGCTTTTTGCTAGAAATTTTGCGTTTTTACGCCTGCTGTACCCGCAGCGAAGCGAATTCAGCCGTCGAGCCATGCATCCAGAAAAGCAGATGCAAGCTTAAGGGCAACCTCAGCGACCTCTCCGCCGGAGACTCCATCCCCGTTCACTTGATACAACTTGTCCAGCATCTCATCAAGAACAGGTGTATTATAACCCAGAAGACGACCATACTGTGGATGATAACGGTAGCGGATGCAGCCATCCGAACCCTTTGTATAGTATCCCTCTTCCGTAAACAGGAATCCCTTACTGCCGTCTCCAAAAAACGATTCATCAATCATGCCCAGAACATCCCGGTAAGATACCCCGCTCGCGTAGGACTCGCGTGCTTTCTCGAACTTGCTCATCGGGATCTCCCCTTGTGTATAGCACTTGTATCTGCTGCATCTGGGCAAATACTCTTGAATGATTCGGGCTTTCATTTTCTTTTTATCTTCTGCCATACTTGCACCTTCTCCATTTCTACATTCGACATCGTTCGCAGTTTTCTCCTGCGCGCAGATGCGATCTCTTAATAGCTATATTATACTATCAGTCTATATGCAAATCCATCGGCAAAATTCCAGAAAATCCGGTCGATTCTTTTACAGCACCCACACACCATCACGGAACAGGTCAACCGTATGTCCGTCGCGGCACTTGCCGGTAATATGGCTGTCCTCAGCACCCACCATGACGTCCTCGTGGATGGCGGACTGGTTCATGCCCCGGGCCAGCAGCTCGTCCTTGCTCAGGCGGGTGCCGTTCTCGGTGGTGCCGGGATAGCTGGCACCAAAGGCGATGTGACAGGCAGCGTTCTCATCGAAGAGGGTGCTGTAGAACAGCGCGCCGCTGCGGTTGATGGGGCTGGACGCCGGCACCAGCGCCACTTCGCCGATGCTCCGTGCGCCCTCGTCGGTGTCCAGCAGCCGGCCCAGAAGCTCTGCGCCCTCGTCTGCACCGTGCTCCACGACGCGGCCATCCTTGAAGGTGACATGGAAGCCCTTGATGAGCTGGCCGTTGAAGACGTAGGGCTTGGTGCCGTAGACGATGCCGTTCACCTTGTCCTTGTGGGGTGCGGTGAAGACCTCTTCGGTGGGGATGTTGGGCAGGAAGACCACGCCCTTTTCACTAACGCTGGCGGCACTCTCCCAGGTGGCCCTGTCGGCGATGCCGACGGTCAGGTCGGTGCCGTTGGCGCTCTCGAAGTGGACGCTCTCGAGGTCGAGGGCGTTCATCTTGTTTTTCAGGTCGGTCAGGCGGTCGAGATGGGCCTTCCACTCGTTGACCGGGTCGCCGTTCGTCACCCGGCAGACGTCGAAGATGAGCTTCCAGAGCTTCTCGACGGCGGCAGCCTCGTCCAGCTCCGGGAACATCTTCTTGGCCCACGGGGCACTGGGCATGGCGGCGATGGACCACTGGACGCGGTCATTCATGGTGTACTCCCGCCACGGGGCCATGAACCTGCGCTGCGCGGCGTTCACCCGGCTGATCTTCGCGCCGTCCAGACCGGCGTAGACCTCGGGATCATCGGCGAGGATATGCAGCACGCAGACCCCGCCCTCACTCTCGGCGTAGTCGAGATAGCGGCGCAGCTGCCAGGACTTGAAATCGCTCAGGGCTTCCTCGCTGCCCAGTTCCATCCGGCTGCGGGAAACGTCGTTGTCGCTCCAATTCACCAGCACGTCACGGGCGCCGGCCTCGTAGGCACTGCGCACGCACAGACGGGCCAGCGGTGCGGCCTCGAGGCAGCAGTTGATGACAAGGGTCTGGCCCGGCTGGGGATTGACGCCCACCCGGACGATGAAATCGGCATATTTTTTCAGAAGAATAGTAAAGTTTTCCACGGAATATCCTTTCTGCCGTGCAAACCACGGCGGTGCATTTTCTATCTGACAGTATAACCGTTCCCGGGCGAATTGTCCACCCGATAAAAACAAAACAGACGCCTCTTCCGGTTGAAAAACCACGAAACGTCTGTTATACCATCATTCGAGAGTGCTGTCTACATACGGCAGGCGGTCTGCACCTTTCCGGCCCTGCGTCGGGAAGGCGAACATTTTTGTTATGCCCCCGACGCTCCACAGCGAAAGGGGTGATGCTTCATGACGCTTTTGGAAACTTTAGCTCTTCTCACGTTGCTTGCAACTGTGGGTTTTGGGATGTTTGATATTGCGTGGAAGATTTTCAACAACAAAAAATGACCGCCCAGTTTAGCCCACTCGTGCGGTCATTCTTTGTTGTAATTGACTTGCCGGAAAGGTGCTGACCGTTTGCCAGACAGCACTTTCTTTATTTGTATTATACCACAGCCCCGCCGAAAATGCAACGGCGGGGCTGTTTTTCTCACTCACAAAAGTGAGTTTTTATCAGAACTCGATCTTGCTCTCGATGTAGCTCTTCAGCTCGGAGATAGGCATACGAACCTGCTCCATGGTGTCGCGGTCGCGGACGGTGACGCAGTTGTCGGCCACGATGCCCTTGGCCTCGTCGCCCACGGTGTCGAAGTCCACGGTGATGCAGTACGGAGTACCGATCTCGTCCTCACGGCGGTAGCGCTTGCCGATAGAACCGGTATCGTCGTAGTCCACCATGAAGTACTTGCTCAGCTCATTGCGGATCTCCATTGCCTTGTCACCCAGCTTCTTGCTCAGGGGCAGGACAGCGCACTTATAGGGAGCCAGAGCCGGGTGCAGATGCAGGACGGTGCGGATGTCCTCCTTGCCCTTGCTGTCGGTCAGGTGCTCCTCATCATAAGCCTCGCACAGGAAGGCCAGAGCCACGCGGTCACAGCCCAGAGACGGCTCGATGACATAGGGGATGTAGTGCTCGTTGGTCTCGCTGTCGAAGTACTCGAGGCTCTTGCCGGAGGCTTCCTGGTGACGGCTCAGGTCGTAGTTGGTGCGGTCTGCAATGCCCCACAGCTCGCCCCAGTCGGTGAACGGGAAGGCATACTCGATGTCGGTGGTAGCGCGGCTGTAGAAGGCCAGCTCGGCAGGCTCGTGGTCACGCAGGCGCAGATGCTCCTTCTTGATGCCAAGGCTCAGCAGCCAGTTCTCGCAGTAGTCCTTCCAGTAGCTGAACCACTCGAGGTCGGTGCCGGGCTTGCAGAAGAACTCGCACTCCATCTGCTCGAACTCGCGGGTGCGGAAGGTGAAGTTGCCCGGGGTGATCTCGTTGCGGAAAGCCTTGCCCACCTGACACACGCCGAAGGGCAGCTTGCGGCGGGTGGTGCGCTGGATGTTGGCAAAGTTGACGAAGATGCCCTGTGCGGTCTCGGGGCGGAGATAGCAGGTCGAAGAGCTGTCCTCGGTGACGCCGATGGCGGTCTTGAACATCAGGTTGAACTTACGGATGGGGGTGAAGTCATGCTTGCCGCAGACGGGGCAGACGATGTCCTCGTGCTCGGCGATGAAAGCGTCCATCTCGTCGAAGCTCATGGCATCGACGTTGACCTCGGGGTGCTCCTCGCCGATGAGCTTATCGGCGCGGTGGCGGGCCTTGCAGGCGCGGCAGTCCAGCAGGGGGTCAGAGAAGCTCGAAACGTGGCCGGTCGTCACCCAAGTCTGGGGGTTCATGATGATGGCGGCATCGAGGCCGACGTTGTAGGGGCTTTCCTGCACGAACTTCTTCAGCCATGCCTTCTTGACGTTGTTCTTGAACTCGACGCCCAGAGGGCCGTAGTCCCAGCTATTGGCCAGACCGCCGTAGATCTCAGAGCCGGGGAACACATAACCACGGTTCTTGCAGAGATTGACGATCATATCAAGGGTCTTTTCGCTCTGTTCCATTGTAAGTACATCCTTTCCGTCCGCGGCTGGTTTGCCGTGTCGTGTTGTGTATTTGTCCCGGCTGCTTTCCCCGCAGCCGGGCGTGCTTTTCCTGTTAAAAGCACAGTATCTTTACTTTATCATGTTTTGCGGGGATTGTAAAGCCTTGCCCCGCATCCGGAACAACACAATCGGATTTATCATATAAAAATGGTAAAAAATAAAGAGTCTGACGAAATTTTCCCCAGACGACAAAAGCCCCCGCTTCTGCGAGGGCTTTGAGGCTCACTTATGATATTTCATTCCGGCATTGATGGTGCAGGCACGGTAGATCTGTTCGGTGAGAACAAGGCGGGCCAGCTGGTGGGGCATCGTGATGCGGCCCATGCTGAACTTGAGCGCCGCCGCGCGCTTGACCTCGTCCGAGAGGCCGTGGGACGAGCCGATGACAAAGGCCACGTCTCCCGCGCCGCTGTTTGCGCGGTCGGCGAGGAACTGGGCCAGCTCCTCGGAGGAGATCTGTTTTCCCTCGATGCACAGGGCGACGATGGCCGCGCCCCTGCGGACGCTGCCGAGGATGGCTCTGCCCTCTTTGTCCAGCGCCTTTTTCACCACGGCGTCGGAGGCGTTCTTCTCTTCGATTTTTTCTTCCGGCAGCTCGATGATGCGGAAGGACGCAAACGCCGCCAGACGCTTCTGGTATTCGGCCACGCCCTCGGCGAAGTATTTCGCGTTGAGCTTGCCGACGCAAATCAAGTCGATGTTCTGCATTGTTATTGTTCCTCTTTTGTGTGGGATTTCGCGCCTGCGGCGTGGGGTCAAATTTCTATTGTCGCAAGGCTTGGTTTTCTTTAAGTGAGCTTGCGCGCTTGTGGCGCGGATTAAATCGCTGTTGCAGTAAGGCTTGGTTTCCTTATGAACGGCTTCGCGCGCCTGTGCGCGGGGCAGAGTGCTTTTTCATTAAGGCTAATGTTCTCTTTTGCGTGCCAAAAGAGAACCAGAAAAGCACCAGCGATTTCGACGCGC